>ERZ808024.439-NODE-439-length-18204-cov-9.157610_pt1 | contig 18204 bp, 18 predicted proteins | sample MGYA00380181_ERZ808024 | MGnify/ENA primary metagenome ERZ808024 (study PRJEB31490, sample SAMN06133413) | mouse gut metagenome | isolation source: Z2_1 | host: mice | place: China: Chengdu | collected 2015-05 ...
CTGCAAGCGACTTTCAGGCGCAAAAAGTGGTCTTTAGACCACAACAACCCACCGTCTTCAGACGGTGGTAGTTGAGTAAAAAGGATAATGACCGCATTGAGATTTTTAACAAAGCATACTGTAGATGGATATAGTGCAGAAATCGTATTGTCGGAAGAATCCAGTGGTACAAGAAAATTGTTCGAGTTACTTTTTACTTCACAAGGAATATGAAAATAAACCTCTGCATACATTGTAAAAACAATGAGTGCAGGGGTTTATATATGAAAGATTATATTGAGGAAAGGGCAGTAGAGATCGCATATTATATTATTGAGAATAAGGCAACGGTGAGGCAGACGGCGAAGGCGTTTGGAGTCAGCAAGAGTACCATACATAAAGACGTAACAGAGAGGCTGCTCCAAGTCAACCCGTCGCTTGCCGTGGAAGCGCGTAAGATCTTAGACCTCAACAAGTCTGAACGCCACATACGCGGTGGACTTGCTACCCGAGAGAAATATCTCCATCAGCAGAGAGCATAAGATACTGCTTCAGCCTGAGGGTGCGGCAATATTTAACTGTTAAAAGGCATCGTACTGCTGTAAAACAACAGAATTTGCAGCAGTACAGTATATGCTCCGTATGCGGCATTGCTGACATTGGATATAACTATAAGTATACAGTGCGAAAGAGGAGGAATGATTGATGATAGCGGATGAAGCCTGCAGAGAATGCAGCAGAAATAAGATCAATATATATACAAGGCTTTATAAGGCGCCCAAGCAGCGGGAGCAAGAGATCATCGGCCGGGCAGAGCGGTATCTGGACGAGGAGGCAGTTGGCCTGTCCGCGCCCCGGATGATGGCGGGATTGCTTAAGATATTGAAGGAAGAGACCGGAATTAAGGATCCGTATGAGAAGATCAAGAAGGACTATGATCTGCTGCTGCTTGGAATGGAAGAGAAGATCCGCGGGAATATCCTAAGATCAGAGGATCCGTTTACAGCGGCCCTTCAGTATGCGATCATCGGAAATTATATTGATTTCGGGGCATTTTCAGAAATAGACGAAGCGAAATTAATAGAACTGCTGGATTCTTACGCTGAGATTGACCTGGATTTGAAGGAGACGGAATATCTTCGTGAAGAACTTGGACGGGCAGGACGGATGCTGTATATTACGGATAATGCCGGAGAGATCGTGCTGGACAAGATCTGCATAGGGATTCTCAAAGAATTGTACCCTCAATTAGAAGTGACGGTTCTGGTGCGGGGAATACCGGTTCTTAATGACGCAACGCTGGAAGACGCCGAGCTTATAGGCCTTGATCAGATTGCCGGAGTCATATCAAACGGAACCGATATTCCGGGGACGGAGTATGATCAGATATCGGAGGAAGCCAGGGCTTGTATGGATTCGTCGGATCTGTGTATCGCTAAGGGCCAGGGGAATTTTGAAAGTCTCAGGGAATGCGGGAAGAATATCTATTATCTTTTCCTGTGCAAATGCGATCTGTTCGTGGAACGGTTCCAGGTGGAGCGGCTTACACCGGTGCTGCGAAATGAGCTTCGCATGTAAGGAAATTCAAAATCTTAAGGAAAATGTGCTCCCGCCCCCTTCCGTATCTTCTGCGGCAAGCCTGAGTCCTTGTATCTTAGCAAGGGCAGCGGCGATGGATAAGCCAAGCCCGAAGTGTTCTTTATCATTTCTGGAACGGTCGCTTCTGTAGAACCGGTCGAAGATCAGAGTCTTCTCCTCATCGGGTATTCCCGGCCCATGGTCGGTTACGCGAACGCAGATATGACCGTGGGAAATATCTGCCCGAAGAAGGATCTGATATCTATCTGTATTGCGTGCAGCGTGATCCGCATGCGGTGACAGCGGATCCGTCAACGCATATGCAACTGCATTATCCAGTAATATCGTAAATATCTGCCGGCATAGATCCGGGTCTGCGGATACGGAAGGAAGAGGTTCCTGGGGGAGAATAAGCAGCAGTGCGCCGCCCTTGGAGCGGCAGAGAGGCTCATATATTTCCAGCAGGTTCAGCAGCAGTTCGTCGATCTCGAAATCCTGTTTTTTTACGGCCCATTCCTTCTGCTCTGCCGTGACCAGAAGGAGAAGGTTCTGGATCAGTGAGCTCCCCCGGCGGCATTCGTCCTTAATAACGGCTAAGCCCCGGTTGTATCCTTCGGCCCCAACAGAAACTTTGTCAGCAGAGACGGCACTGCCAGCAACGGCATCAACAGAAACAGCATTGCCAGCAACGGTGTCAGCAGCAACGGCATTGGCGGTAATGGCATCAGCAGTTGTCCGAATGACTGCGAAGGGAGAACGCAGTTCATGAGAGACGGCGGCGACGAAATCCTGCTGTTTTTGACAGGTTTCCTCCAACGGTTTAAGAGATCGGCCGACGAACCACCGTCCTGACAGGAAGAGAAGCAGGATTCCGCACAGATCTATCAGCAGATAGATGCAGCCGGTGTCCAGAAGCCGGTGCCTGTACCCGGTTATATCCATAAGCAGAGTCAGACGCTTATAGCCGGAAGAAGTCCGAAGGATGAGGACATTTCCAAGATAGGTATCCTTCTTATTCCCGGTGATCTGGAATACGGAGGATTGCAGGATATTAGAGGAAATGGGATGGGAATCGTCGTAGATGTATTCCTTTTTTGCGGCATTTTTTGCGTATGTCAGCAGAGTGTCACGCGGCGTGCAAGACCGGAATGCGCCGGGAAAGAAAAATGGAATATCATTTTCTTCTATATAAATAAGAAGCTTGTTGTTCTGCTCCATCTGTGCCAGGAAGGAATCTGAGAATTCGGAATCCGTCTGCATCTGTGCCGTCAGTGTAAACAGGTGTTCCTGGAAGGCTGACCGCTGCCGGTTATCCTGGGAGGAGACATAGAATAAGAAAGCAACGGACAGAATAAAGGTCATGATCAGTCCGGTGCTGAATGTATATAAAATTACGAATTTTCTCTGAAGTCTAGGAAACATGGTCTTCCTCCAGACGATATCCTTTGCCGTGTACAGTGCGGATGCACGCCCGGCTCTTTAAAGTCAGAAGATGCTTCCGCAGAAAATAGATATAAGTATCCAGGTTCCCGTCCTCCACAGTTCCGTCAGGTCCCCATACCCGTGCGTAGATCTGCTCTCTCGTCAGTGTTTTGTTCGGATTGCGCAGGAAGAATTCCATGAGGAGAGATTTCCTTCCTGATAGAAGCTGTTCCCTGTTATTGCACGCCATGATCCGCGTATCCGGGTTAAAAAAGATATCCAGGAAGGACAGGCAGGTATGTTCTGAGAAGTCCTTCGGACGCCGGGACAGCGCCCGGATGCGCGCCAGCAGTTCTTCAATGGCATAGGGCTTGACAAGATAATCATCCGCGCCGCAGTCAAGTCCTTCGATGCGGTCGTCTATGGAACCAAGGGCGGTGGTCAGGATGACGGGAGCGCTGATGCGGTTCTGCCGGATTGATCTTAATATGGACAGTCCGTCGATCTCCGGCAGCATGCGGTCCAAAAGAATCAGGTCGTAAGCGCCGGACATAGCGTGATACAGGGCCTCGCTTCCGGTGTGGCAGCAGTCGGCCGTGTGATTTCTGGCAAGGAGTTGAGATCTCAGGGCGCTGCATAATTCTCTGTCATCTTCAATGATTAAAATATTCATCTTCTATATCAAACCTCCTGGTACGGTATGATGATAGTATACCAAAGAAATCTCAAAAAAATCTTTAAAATATTCTGATGATTTTCAAAGATTTTTTGAGATAAACTGTGTATAGTGTCAAGTAGCATCCGGGAGGGCGCTTTTGTCTGTATATTGCACAGATAAGAGGAGCCTGACGGAGCGGTCAGGAACGATAACGATATAGAAAGAGGGTAGACAGACATTGGCTAGAAAGTACAAGAACAGGCAGAATAGCAGATATTTGAAGTATGTAAGACGTTCCATAGCGCTTCTTTTTACCGCGGTTATCACTATAGGAGCGCTGTCAGGCTGCGGCAGGGGAGAGGACGGCAAAGAAGCGGGCCAAGGAGATTCTGCAAAAGGACGCTATGTAGAGGAGGATATGGAGCTTCCGGTACAGGAAGGCGAAGAGATCTTGAACATGGCGAAGGCGAAGGAGGGGAATCCTGTTCTGTATTCGCAGTCGGAAGACGGTCAGGTGTTCCGTTATGAGTACAGGGACAGCAAGTGGGAGAAGGAAGCTCTGGAATGGATCCATAAGCTCTACGGGGAACAGGATATTTACCTGCAGGAGATAGCGGAAACCAAGGACGGAGCGCAGATAGTGAGCGGTATGGATGAAGAGATGGCGCCTCATATCGCAAGAAGTACAGACGGTCAGACGGGAGAAGAGCTTGAGATCCCCTATCTGAGACAGCAGAGCGATTATGGATATCCGGCAGTTACCAATCTTCAGATCGACGGCGCCGGGAATTACTGGATAAATGATATGTATCAGGCCAAGTGTGCCGTGATCGATCCGAATTCTTTGGAGACGCTGCAGGAATTCAATACGGCTATGTTATTATCCAGTGAACAGAGAACGATTTTCGGCGCTTCAAATGGGGATACCGCAGTCAGTACGGAGGATGGCTTATTCACGATCTACGGTCAGGATTTGAAGGAGAAGGGAACGCTTCAGGCAGATTATCAGGAGCAGATCAGGATGTGCAGCGATGGAGAGATCTGGTATATCCTTACCGAGAAGGGCATCACACGTATGGCGCCGGGAAATGAGACCAGTGAGGTGATCATGGACGGCAGTGTGGGGCAGATGGGTTCTTCGATGAACATGGCGGCGGGATTTATCAGAGGGCAGAAGGATGACTTCTATGCACTTTACCGTCAGGCGAAGTCAGGTACATGCAGCCTGGTACACTATGTATATGATGCAGAAGCGCCGGCGGTGCCTGAGCATACTCTGCGTGTGTTCGGTCTTTCGGAAAATACGACGGTTCAGGATGCGATCCGCGGATTCCAGAAGTCGCATCCCGATGTTAAGGTGGAGTTCGGAACCTCTGGAAAAGAGGAGGGGATCAGCATGGACGATATCCGCACGCTGAATACAGAACTATTGAGCGGAAACGGCGCGGATGTCCTTCTGTTAGACGGACTGCCAGCAGACGCCTATATTGAGAAGGGGATCCTTGCGGATCTGACCGATCTGGCAGACGGTCTGCTGTCACAGGAGCCGTATCTGGAACCGATCTTAAAAAATGCCGCACAGAAGGACGGCAAGGTCTACGGAATGCCGGTGAAATTCAGCGTTCCGATCATCTACGGGAACGAAGAGGCAAAAGAAGCCTTTGCTTCTGCGGATAAGCTGAAAGCGTATGTCGATGCGCATCCTAGTGAGAGCGTTGTCGGCGTTGCAGAGAGGAGTTATATACGGGACTTCCTGTTTCAGATGTATCAGGACGAGGTCATTAAGGAAGACGGAAGGGTCGATCAGGAGAAGCTTGCGGCGCTGCTTGAGACAGAGGTTAAGATCGCAGCTAATGCCAAGCCGGAAGTATTCGATGATGCTAAGGTATCTCAGGTGGGAATCGGGACGATGGCCCGGCTCATCCAACAGGGCATGTTCAATAATGCTGGAAGCCAGGCGATCGTTAACCATCCAGACAGTATTGCGACGGATACGCTCTACAGTGTGACTAGTATGATGATTCCTTATACGATCATGCGGGAAATGAACCTGTCGCCGGATACGCTGAAGGATTTCTATATACCACGGGGAATCGTGGGAATCAATAAGAATTCGAAGCAGACGGAGCTTGCAAAGGAATTTGTGCAATATTTGTTCTCCGGGGAGATCCAGGGCAAACCGCTGGATGACGGATTGCCTGTGCTGGAGTCTGCACTGACAGGACTTAAGGATGAGGTGAGCAGTGATTATGCGCAGGAGATTTCTATGACGTCAGGATGGAATATTGACGGAGAGGAGCCGATCCAGATAGAAGCAGGGTATCCTACAGCAGAAGAGGTGGAGGATCTGATCGGCAAGTGCCGTACGCTGGGCAGGCCGGCAATATGGGACTGTATCATCTGGAATATCTATCAGTCAGAGGCGGATGCATGTCTGGAAGGAAGTGCGGATGCAAAGACGGCGGCAAAAAATATAGCGCAGAAGGTGGATACTTATCTTGCTGAATAACAGAAAGCGGCAGATGAGAGGATATCTGTTCCTTCTTCCAAGCCTGACAGGGACGGGAGGGTTCGTTCTCCTCCCGTTTCTGGATGTGGTCAGGAGATCATTTCTGCAGGCGGTGGGAAACGGATTCGTAGGAGTTGAGAATTACCGGGTGGTTCTTGCGAATGGGGCATTCAGGCTGGCGGTAGGGAATACGGTCAGGTTCATGCTGGCCTGCCTTCCGTTCCTGATGCTCCTTTCTTTATTTCTGGCGGTTCTGGTGAGGAAAGCGGCTAAGATTCAGAGGTGGGTGAAGACAGGATTCTTGCTGCCGATGGCGATACCGGCGGCTTCTGTTGCAGTATTTTTCAAGCTGGCATTCGACGAGAAGGGCTGGCTTGGGCAGCTTGCCGGACTGTTTGGATTCGAAGGACAGGATTGGCTTGCATCGGATTCGGCGTTCTGGATACTGGTTGTCTGCTATATCTGGAAGAATCTTGGCTATGATATGATACTCTGGCTTGCCGGACTTGGAACGATACCGCAGGAGCAGTATGAGGCGGCAAGAGTGCAGGGGGCAGGCGAGTGGGCGTGCTTTTGGTATATCACGCTGCCGCAGTTGAAGGAGACGATATTCGTGACGGGGCTGCTGTCATTTGTCAATGCGTTCCGGGTGTTCCGGGAAGCGTACCTGCTGGCGGGAGACTATCCCCATGAGAGCATCTATATGCTGCAGCATTTGTTCAATAACTGGTTCGTGAATCTTGATATTCAGAAAATGACGGCTGCCGCGGTCATGCTGATCGCCTTTTCGGGAATCATACTGGTCCTATTCGATAAAAATAATGAGGAAGATAAGGAATAAGTAGATAAGGAATAAGTAGATAAGGAATAAAAGGAAGGGCAGGTGAAAAGGACAGGTATGAGACGGAGAAAATATGCAGGGCGGTTGATCGGAGGGCGGCTGATCGGAGGGATCCTGCCGGTATTATTTGCAATTATGGTATTTCCGTTGTTGATGCTGCTTGCCAATTCACTGATGGGAAGACAGGAAATGCTGGAAACATACGGCGCGGTTCTGGCAGATTCCGGGGAGAACATCAGGATGCGAGTCTTTCCTGCATATCCTACACTGCGCGCATATGTAAGGCTTCTTCTGGATACCCCGGAATATTTCACCGCATTCTGGAATTCCATGCTTCAGACTGTAGGAGTATTGACCGGGCAGCTTCTTACGGCTGTTCCGGCGGCATGGGCGTTTGCCCGGTTCCGGTTCCCCGGCAGGCGTGCGCTCTGGCTGTTATATGTGCTTTTGATGATCCTGCCGTTCCAGGTTACGATGGTGTCAGGCTATCTGGTGCTGAGTGCGATAGGTCTGATGGATACGCGGGCGGCGGTGATCCTGCCTGGGATATTCTCCACACTTCCGGTGTTCATCCTTCGGAAAACATTTGCGGGAATTCCAAGAGAGATCTTAGAAGCGGCGCAGATCGACGGTGCGGGGGACCTGCGTATATTCTTGGGTATCGGGATCCCTCTGGGGATGCCGGGAATCTTCTCGGTTCTGATCTTAGGGTTTCTGGAATACTGGAACGCCATCGAACAACCCATGACATATCTGAAGACTCAATCCCTGTGGCCGCTGTCGCTGTATCTGCCGCAGATGATCAATACAGAGACAGAGGCGGCATTCGCGGCATCCATTGTGACGCTGCTTCCGGCGGTTCTTCTGTTCTTTGGCGGCCAGGATAATCTGGAACAGGGAATTACGGCGTCTGCCGCGTCGGTACATGCCCTGCGGGAGGATAAAACGTAACGGTTCAGACAGGTCTGCGCATTCACTGCACTGACCGTGCCATAGAATAGAGCATGAAAGCATCCGGCCCATCGCGAAGCGATTGTTAATGGCCGGATGCCTGTAACAGTGAAGGTATCTGAACTGTTACGATAAAACGGCAGCATCAGAAGATTGACAGCATCAAAAGATTGACAGCATCAAAAGATTGAGGAGGTATTGGCTGGATGAATCGGAATAAGAAGCGGGCCGCACAGGTTTTCGGCGGATTCCTGGCAGTCATGGTGTTGGGGACGGTCATTTCCCGGGCGGCATCGTCAGCGCTGGTGGCGCAGGTAGAAACAGGAAAAGCCGGACGGGGGAGGTTATCTTATTCCTGCGAGGGAAAGGGAACGGTGGTTCCGGTTGAGGAAAATCAGATCTTCCTGTGGCCAGAACAGCAGGTGGAATGGACGGCAGAGCAGGGTGCGGCCATCAAAGCAGGAGAGTGTCTCGTACAGTTTCGCATGGAGCATCTCCAACAGTCCATTGAGAAAAAGCAGGCAGAGCTGACACAGCTTGAACTGCAGGCAGCGCAGCAGAGGATATCGGCCAAGGGACAGGCGAGAGTACCTGCGGCTGCCGGTGCAGGGCGGACGCTTGCGCAGGCGCAGCAGCAGCTTGGTACTGCACAGCAGAAGGAGGCAGAAGCAGAGGCAGCTTATGAGCAATTTCTGAATTCGACCATGCCAATGGAGAATGCAGCGAAGTCTGAAGACGGAGGAATGAATGGCGGCAATGCAGCAGAGTATGAAGGCGGCGGAATGGACAGCGCATGGTTGTCCAGGAAGCAGGAGTTAGAGGCGGCGCTAATGGAAGCGCGTGCAGGCGTGGAGGCCGCAAGTCAGGCAGTGCGGCAGGCGCAGGATGGATATGAGCTTGCCGGGCAGGAGGATGCCGCGCAGAACCTCAATGAAGCAAATGCGGTGAAAGCAGCGCAGCTCGGTGCGGATGCGGCCAATGTACAGGCAGAGTGCGCAAGAAAAGAGCTGGAAAGACTGCAGTCCTATCAGGCGGCAGGAGGTAAGATTCTTGCAGATCAGGATTGCACGGTACTGCAGACAGGGGTACAGGCAGGCGCCGTCACCACGGGCTGTGAAATATTAGTGACGGGCAGCGGCGGATTCCGGCTGAGAGGACAGGTGAAGGCAGAGGATAGAGAAAAGCTGAAGACAGGAATAGAGACAGAGATCCGGCTTGGCACCGGTAAGAAGAGAACCGTGAATATAGAATCCATAGGAATCGACAACAATGGATCAGGAAATACTGCGGGAGACAATTCGGGCGCTGCAGGCGGTGCAGGAGAAGGCCTGGGCGATACGGCCGGCGCGGATGTACAGGGCTTCTGGACTGCAAAGCTGCCGGAGAATGCAGAGGCACAGAGCGGAGACGTTTTTACCTGGAGCATAGAATCGCCGTCAGAGAGGGAATACGAACAGATCATTCCGCTTGGTGCGCTGAGGGAGGATGTAAACGAGACATACTGCCTGGTCCTTGCAGAAGAGGAGCAGATGCTTGGAACCGTGCAGGTTGCGAAGAAGGTTCCGGTCACCGTGCTTGAAAAAGATGCAAAAAGCGCGGCTATTGCTTCAGGACTTACTGGTGAAGACCGTGTGATTACGGCTTCAGAGAAGTATGTTACAGAGGGAGACCGGGTGCGTCAGAAGGAATAAAGGAGAAGTATGTTACAGAAAGAGACCGGGTGCGTCAGAAGGAATAAAGGAGACATGAATTGGGAAAATTGCGGGCAAGAAAACGAGAACTTTGGGCCGCGGCATGTATTCTTCTATATCTGGCGGTAAATGTATGGATATTGTATAAGCTGTTTCATATCCGGGAATATGCCGATATTGCAGCGTTATCCTGTCAGGCAGGGAGTATCACGGAGACAGCGTTCGATCAGTGGAGAGAAAATGGAGACGGCGGCATGTATTCCTGGGCGGCAGTTTGGAAGGCCGAAAAGAAGAGACGGATCATATCTGAGGACACAGGGGGCGGTCGGTCAGTATCCTGTTACATGATCAAGGGGCAGCCAGGCGCAATATTCGGAAGAGGACTGACGGAGGGACGATATTTCACAGAAGGAGAAGAAGAGGTGTGTCTGTTAGATCAAAGCACGGTGCGTCAGATATTTGGGTCGGATAAAGTAACAGGGCTGACGGTGCAGATGGATGGGAAATCTTTTCAGATCGCGGGAGTTCTGGAAGGCAGCGCGCCGGTCTGTGTGATTCCTGCCAGGAAGGGAACTGCATTTGACGGGATAGCAGTGAGGAAAAATGAAGCCGGATGTTCTTCGAATCAGGTTTTTAGTATGTTGGAGACGGCGTTTGGAGGCGCGGACGGGCAGAAGGTTGACGGGCAGTTATATTATGTTACAGCCTGGCTTCTGTATACGGGCACAGCCATGATGATACCGGTTCTTCTGGTCGATGCTATATCAGGATGTATCCGGTACGGAAAAAGGGGCAGCAGCCGCAACCCGGTCATTTGGACCCGCCTGAAAAATCCGGTATTCAGATACGGTATGTATCTCACATGTCTTACTATGGCGGTTGGAATACTGATTCTGGGTGTGAGGATGGCAGATATGGGAAGCGATTACCTTCCTACATACTGGTCGGATTTTGAATTCTTCTCCAAGCTGTTTAAGGATAAGGCAGAACAGATCAGAAGCCTTGCCGTACATCAGGAATTCTCCGTATGGGAGGAAATGTTCGGCGTCTGGCGTCAGCTCGCAGGGGCGGAGATATTCGCAGGGATGCTGGCGGGAGTACTTCATTTATCCCTAAAATGGGGACAGAATGTACATTCGACCTATGAATCGGAAGAGATGGAATAAATTTCTTGTTCATGTTGTATATTTCTATTTTTGGAAAATTATGATATTATCATTCCGAAAAGGAGAGGTTGTTATGAGCAAAATAATTGTAGTATTTCAAAGTCCAGATGACATCTTAGAGTTTGTACAGAAGGTGGAAAAGTATCCGTACAACATGGATATGAAACGCGGCAAGTATGTAGTAGATGCGAAATCTCTGCTGGGGTTGATGAATCTTGGCTTCCATCGTGAGATTGAGCTAGAAGTTCATGAAGAGGAATGTGAAGATCTTCGTAAGGATATTGAAGAATTTATTGCTGCGTAGTGGGGTAACAGAAGCAATATTAGTTACTTCGAAAATGATACTTGTATAATAGGGCTCCTCGTCGTATAATGATTCGATGAGGAGTCTTCGTTATGAATAAAAAAATAAAAACAGACAGGAGCGGCTATCTTTTTGATAATAAAGCTCTAATAACACTTATTATTCCGCTCGTCATTGAACAGCTCTTGGCAGTGCTGGTCGGGATGGCGGATTCTATTATGATCGCAAGCGTAGGCGAATCAGCAGTGTCCGGTGTGTCGCTGGTGGATCAGATCATGGTGCTGCTCATCAATATCTTTGCGGCGCTTGCGACCGGCGGCGCGGTCATAGCCGGACAGTATTTGGGACACCGGAGAAAGGACGCGGCGTGCGAATCAGCGACACAGCTTGTCTGGTTCATCACTATATGTGCGATTGTGATCACGGCTATTGTATACGCAGGGAAATCACTGATCCTGCAAGGAGTCTTCGGTAAGATCGAACCGGATGTCATGCGTCATGCAGACATTTACCTGATGATCGTAACTATGGCGATTCCATTTATGGCGCTGTATAATTCAGGGGCGGCGATCTTCCGTGCAATGGGGAATTCCAAGGTGTCCATGCAGGTGTCTATTATTATGAATATTATTAATGTGGCGGGGAATGCGATCCTGATCTATGGTTTTCACAGAGGGACAGAAGGCGTGGCGATCCCGACGCTGGTATCCAGGATCGTGGCAGCGGTGATCATTATCGTTCTGCTCTGTGATGAGAAGCAGACCTTACATATCAAGCGTACCTGGAGATATCGCTTGGACTGGTCTCACGTGAGGAAGATACTGAGCGTGGGGATTCCTAACGGGCTGGAGAACAGTATGTTCCAGCTCGGCAAGATATTGGTGCTGAGTTTGGTGTCGACCTTTGGTACTTACGCGATCGCAGCGAATGCGGTAAGCAATGCCATCGCGTTGTTCCAGATTCTCCCGGGCATGGCGATCAATCTCGCGGTTACGACAGTGATTGCAAGGTGCGTGGGCGCCGGTGATTACGATCAGGTTCGGTATTATAATAAGAAGCTTTTGATCATTACGCATATTGGCGTGGCGGTAATGGTCCTCAGCGTATTCTCAGTTCTTCCGCTGATACTTAAGGCGTATCATCTGTCGGATGCTACGGCAGAGGTGACGCGTTATATTATATATTTCCATGGGATCAGTGCGATCGTGATATGGCCGGCTTCATTTACCCTTCCGTCAACCTTCCGGGCTTCGGGAGATGCAAAGGCATGTATGGTCATATCCATGATATCAATGTGGATCTTCAGGATAGTGTTCAGCTATATCCTGGGGAAATATCTGGGTCTGGGAGTGTTCGGCGTCTGGGTAGCGATGGTCGTCGATTGGGTCTTCAGGGCACTGTGCTTCATTGTGCGGTATTACAGAGGCGGATGGAAGAAGCAGGCGTTGGTATAAATGTGTTTGGAGGACGATATTATTCCGGCGGGTATATATTGATGTTAATAAAAGCCTCAGATGAGAGTCAAAAATGAAGCGTTTTTAAAGTCACAAATGACAGATACAAATTTAACATAATAATTTAGAAAGGGATGTATATGAAGAGAGAGTTAGTGATCGTGCTGGATTTTGGCGGACAGTATAATCAGCTTGTGGCAAGGCGCGTCCGAGAGTGTAATGTGTATTGTGAGATTTATTCTTATAGAACAGACATTGAGAAGATCAAGGCAATGAATCCCAAAGGGATCATCCTGACCGGCGGCCCTAGCAGCTGCTATGGGCCGGATGCTCCGACATATTCCAAGGAATTATTTGAGCTTGGTATCCCGGTGCTTGGCCTGTGCTATGGGGCTCAGCTTATGATGCATGTGCTGGGCGGGAATGTGACGCGTGCGGATGTCGGTGAGTATGGCAAAACAGAGGTTTTGATCGATAAGAAGGACTCGGAGATATTTGCAGATGTTTCCGGTAAGACGGTCTGCTGGATGAGCCATTCTGATCTGATCTCTGAGGTAGCGCCCGGATTCGAGATTACAGCGCATACAGCGGATTGCCCGGTGGCAGCTGCAGAGAATGCGGATACCGGCCTGTATGCGATTCAGTTCCACCCGGAGGTGCTCCATACAGAAGAAGGTACGAAGATGTTATCCAATTTTGTGAGAAATGTGTGCGGATGCATCGGAGACTGGCGGATGGATTCTTTTGTGGAAGAATCTGTAATGCAGATTCGTAAAAAAGTCGGAAATGGGAAGGTCTTATGTGCATTGTCCGGCGGGGTGGATTCCTCTGTAGCGGCAGTTCTGCTTTCAAAGGCAGTCGGCGGGCAGCTTACCTGTGTGTTCGTGGATCATGGGCTCTTGCGCAAAAATGAAGGCGACGAGGTTGAGACGGTATTCGGCCCGGAGGGCGCCTATGATCTTAATTTTATCCGCGTTAACGCACAGCAGAGATTCTATGATAAGCTGGCAGGGGTGTCTGAGCCGGAGAAAAAGCGTAAGATAATCGGAGAAGAATTTATTCGTGTATTTGAGGAAGAAGCGAAGAAGATCGGCGCTATAGACTTCCTGGTGCAGGGAACGATCTATCCGGATGTGGTAGAGAGCGGCCTGGGCGGTGAGTCGGCGGTGATCAAGTCCCACCATAATGTAGGCGGTCTGCCGGATTATGTGGATTTTAAGGAGATTATTGAGCCTCTCCGGGATTTGTTTAAAGACGAGGTCAGGAAGGTGGGACTGGAGCTTGGGATACCGGAGTATCTTGTATTCCGTCAGCCGTTCCCGGGACCGGGGCTTGGTGTGCGGATTGTCGGGGAAGTGACAGAAGAGAAGGTACGGATTGTGCAGGACGCGGATGCAATTTACCGGGAGGAGATCGAAAATGCGGGGATTGCACGGGAGATCGGACAGTATTTTGCGGCGCTTACGAATATGCAGAGTGTTGGGGTGATGGGGGATGAACGGACCTATGACTATGCGGTGGCGCTGCGGGCGGTGAATACGGTTGACTTTATGACGGCGGAGGCGGCGGAGATACCGTATGAGGTGCTTAAGAAGGTTATGGGGAGGATTATTAATGAGGTTAAGGGGGTTAATCGGGTGATGTATGATCTGACGAGTAAGCCGCCGGGGACGATTGAGTTCGAATAAATAAAAATGCTTAGTAAATCCAGTGTTTATGCGGGTTTGCGGCATTTCAAAAGGTCTTTTGATAACAAATTGATAACAGTCGTTTGAGTGCGATTATTCTTACTGTCAAGTGGTTTATAAGTGGCAGAATGATTTTTAAGCGGTTTAGATGACTGAAATAAATCCATATTAGAAACGCCCTTAGCTGTGGGTAGGAACTCACGGCTAAGGGCGTTTTGTCGTGCTTGTCAATCGGTTTTAAGTTTGTCCTTGAATACTTCGACTAGGGAATCGCTCAATTCCTTAGAGGGAACTTTCGCCCAATGTTGCGAATTATCAAACTTCGGATAATTGTACCGCCACTGGTCGTAGTCATCCTTGCTGATTTCCTCGGCAGAGAGCTTGTCTGCCTGCTCTTTCCAAGCGGAGAGCATTTTCAGCAGTTCGGCGGCATCCTTGCTTTTATCTTTGTTGACCTTTAAGCAGACTTCACCGTCTGTTTCGCTGACGGTAAGACCGTAAATATCTTCAAGGGCAAATAAGGTGTGCATAAGCCCGATGTAGCTGTCAATGTCTGGTATGTCCAGAGCCTGCGGCGCAACATCAAGAGCCTGTGCCAGCGAAGCCGTTAAGTCTGCCTTTGGTTTACGTGAGCCTGTTTCGTACTGTGCCAGACGTACATCTGCGCTCCGTTCGGGAAACCCGACAAGCATACCAAGATATTTCTGCGTCATGCCCCGCATAATGCGGAAAAAATGTATTCTTTCGCCAATCGCCATAGTGTTTCACTCCTTGTTTGTATGTTTATAAGGAGTATAGCATATATGCTTAGAAAAAGTCAAGCGTAAGCGAAACAAAAAAGTTTAATATTTTCTTGCAAACCTATTGACAATAGCATAATTGTTTAGTATTATGTATTAAGCAAAAAAGCTTAGAAAGAGAAAGGAGAGGTTGTATGGACAACAAATTTATCCGTGTGGACGAGGTGGCGCAGGAACTGTCTGTATCAAAGCCTTACGCTTACAAGCTCATCAAGAAACTGAATGATGAGTTGAAGGAGCAGGGTTTTATCACGATTGCAGGGAGAGTAAACCGCCAGTATTTCCAAGAAAGGTTTTATGGAGCAGGAGAAAAGCAGGGAAAGGAGATGGAGTAAATGCCAGTATTTAAGAATGAGGGCAACGGCACATGGTATGTGATGGCTCGTTATGTGAACTGGAAAGGGGAGCGAAAACAGAAGTGCAAGCGTGGGTTTGCCACAAAGCGTGAAGCGCAGGAGTGGGAGCGGAAATTCCAGTTACAAAATTCCGCTGACCTTGACATGGACTTTGAAGCCTTTACAGAGCTTTATGCGAATGATGTCAAGAACAGATTGAAAGAAAACACTTGGCTGACAAAGGAGCATATCATTCGGACGAAGATTCTCCCGTATTTTGGAAAGATGAAAATTAGCGGGATTGGCACAAAGGAAATCATTGCATGGCAGAATGAGCTGCTTGCCTACCGTGATGAAAAACGCAATCCCTATTCGCAGACTTACTTGAAAACGGTACACAACCAGCTTTCAGCAATATTTAACCATGCGGTGCGCTATTATGACCTCCGCTCCAACCCTGCGGCAAAGGCGGGGAACATGGGGAGCGAGGAACACAAGGAAATGCTGTTCTGGACAAAAGAGGAATACAGGAAGTTTGCGGATGAAATGATGGACAAGCCAGTTTCCTATTATGCGTTCCAGATGCTTTACTGGTGCGGAATCCGAGAGGGAGAATTATTAGCCTTGACCGCCGCTGATTTCAATTTTGATAAAGAAACGGTCACGATTAACAAATCCTATCAACGCCTGCATGGGGAGGATGTGATTACTTCTCCGAAAACGAAAAAGAGCAACCGCACAATTAAAATGCCGAAGTTTCTCTGCGAGGAAATGCAGGAGTATATCAGTATGCTGTATGGTTTAAAGAAAAAAGACCGTATCTTTACAATAACAAAGAGCTATCTCCATCACGAGATGGACAGGGGCGCAAGAGCCGCAGGGGTAAAGCGCATACGGATTCACGATTTGCGTCACAGCCACATCAGTCTGTTGATTGACATGGGGTTCTCGGCGGTGGCGATTGCCGACCGTGTGGGGCATGAGAGCATTGAAATCACTTACCGTTATGCACACCTGTTTCCGTCAAAGCAGGCAGAAATGGCGGACAGGCTTGATGATTTAGGAAAGGGGGATTTTTGATATGTCGGCAAAGAATTTAGACAACTGCAACCGTTGGAGAAATAAGACCGTCGCCTTTCGGGTATCTCCCGAAGAAAGTGAGCGGATTGACAAAGCGGTGCGGCTTTCGGGGCTTACCAAGCAGGACTATATCACAAGGCGGCTCTTATGCCAAGACGTGGTGGTGCAGGGCAATCCGAGGGTGTATAAGGCTCTCCGCAATGAGCTTGCCGACGTCCTTGCAGAATTGCAGAGGATTGAAGCGGGCGGGGGCGTAAATGAAGAACTGCTTGATACAATCGAATTAATTGGCGTTATCCTCGGCGGGCTGAAAGGAGAAAGTGAAGATGGCGAATAAAAAAGAAACGGCTACCCATGTTGTATCTGTTGGCGCAGATACGGAGCAGCCAATTCAAAAATGTAGTAATAATAGTATAACCTTAAAAACCACAAAATTCAATCTTTTCATAGAAAAAGGCGGTGGCTGCAATGGCTGAGCTTAAAATTTTGAATATGGACGAAATACTTGCTACTGAGGTCGAGTGGCTTTGGTATCCGTATATTCCTTACGGAAAGATAACCATTGTTCACGGCGACCCCGGCGACGGAAAAACAATGATGATTTTACAGTTAGCTTCTATCTTATCAAGGGGAGATAAACTGCCTTGTGACGATACGGAGCGTGAGCCGATAAAAATTATTTACCAAACCGCAGAGGACGGACTTGGCGATACAATTAAGCCCCGTCTGCTTGCAGGGGATGCCGACTGTACGCAAATCAAGGTGATTGACGAGTCGGAAGCTGTACTCTCAATGCTTGATGAAAGAATTGAACAGGCAATTGTTGAAACGGGCGCAAAGGTAATTATTTTAGACCCCGTACAAGCGTATATCGGCTCCCAAATTGATATGAACAGGGCAAACGAAGTCCGCAATGTCCTTTCGCAGTTAGGACGGGTAGCAGAAAAATATGGGTGCGCCGTTATCCTTGTCGGACACTTGAATAAAGCACAGGGCGGCAAAGCAAATTACAGAGGGCTTGGCTCAATCGACTTCCAAGCAACAGCACGGAGCGTACTCATTGTTGGCAGGCTCAAGGAAAACAAGGAAGTGCGGGTAGTTGCACACGAAAAATCTTCCCTTGCGCCTGAAGGCGAGCCTATTGCTTTTGAACTGAGTAAAGAGATGGGATTTGTGTGGAAAGGTCATTATGACATTTCCATTGATGATTTATTGAACGGCATCAGCCGTGAAAAGAAATCCGAACAAGCAGAGAAATTAATTATGGATTGCCTGTCTGATGGGAAATATCAACAGCAACTTATATTAAAGAAAGCACAGAATATCGGCATCTCAAAAAGAGTGCTTGACGAAGCAAAAAAATCTCTTGGCGTTAAGTCAATAAAGGAAGGCAATGGGTGGTATTGGGAACTTCCCAAAGAAAAAGGAGTGAGTAACTGTTAAGGTTGCAACATTGCATATGTTTAGGACAAGTGCAATCTTGCAATGTTCTTTTTCGGTTGGGAGTGGACCATATTAAAGTTTGGGGGAGAGTGCAGAGAGCGCCTTTTCAAAGGCGGCTCTGTCTCGTCTGCCGACTCGGTCGGTTCGCAGCTTGTGTGCCACTGGCACACGCTCACCCCTCGGAGAGCGCAAAACCTGCCTGCAGGCTGCATTTTTGTTGGCACAGCCGACAAAAGTGCTTTTGCGTTACTTTCGGGAAAGTAACAAAGCCTACCAGCCGAAAAGAAAGGGCGTGATTTTATAAG
>ERZ808024.441-NODE-441-length-18193-cov-5.497350_pt1 | contig 18193 bp, 20 predicted proteins | sample MGYA00380181_ERZ808024 | MGnify/ENA primary metagenome ERZ808024 (study PRJEB31490, sample SAMN06133413) | mouse gut metagenome | isolation source: Z2_1 | host: mice | place: China: Chengdu | collected 2015-05 ...
CAGAAGATAAAAAACGCGGGGATGGAAGCCTTTGGAGGAGTTTTTGAAAAAGCAAATGCCATGTTGAATTCAGAGATGGGGCAGGCAGCGCTCATAAATGTGACAGGACTGATCTATATGGCTGCTGGGGCCGTCTCAGTCTTACTGGATGGTATTGGATGGGTAGCAAAGCATATGGATGTACTCGCGCCCATTGTATTGGGATTGGCGGGTGCTTGGATGGTGTACAATGCGACAGCGGGGATTGCCTGGTTGACCACTTTAAAAAATGTCGCGGCTATGGCATTAAAAGCGACAGCTGACTGGGCTGAGTATGCGGCTATTTTTATGCTGATATGGGCGCAGGAAGGATTTAACGCGGCGCTGGCGGCATGCCCAATCACATGGATTATTGGGGCAGTTATTTTGCTGGCTGCCGCATTTTACGCAGGAGTGGCAGCTATAAACCACTTTGCTGGCACATCCATAAGCGCAACAGGTTTAATAGGTGGAGCTTTTGGCGCTTTGTTAGCGGTATTGTATAACACTTTCATATTTCCGCTCTGGAATATGCTGGCCATGCTGGGCAACTTCATCGGGAATGTATTTAATAATCCGACTGGCGCCGTGAAAGTACTATTCTTCGATATGGCCAAGACCTGTGTGGATTACGTACTTAATATGGCCAAAGCGATTGAAAACATAATTAATAAGATTCCCGGCGTCACGGTAGACATCACATCTGGTCTTGAAGGTTTTAAATCTGGCCTTGAAGATAAGATAGGCACGATAAAGGATGAAAGCGGTTGGAAAGAATACATTGAACAGCCTGAAATGCTGGATATATCAACTATGGCTGCGAAAGGATATAGCAAGGGAGAAAGCTTTGAAAACAAAATATCCAATCTTTTTTCTGGCTTTGCACCGGGTGAAATAGGCGGCGGTATGGACCTTTCCCAGTTTGCGACTGCTGGAAATCCAGCAACCATAAAAGGTAAAGGAAAAGGCGGAGCTGTCAAGGTAGAGAACGAAGAAGATATCGAATGGATGCGTAAATTGGCGGAGAGGGATTACGTGGCCAGGATTGCCCAAAATACCCTAGCGCCAAACATCAAGGTGGAATTTACCGGCCCCATCACAAAGGAGGCTGATGTGGACGGCGTGACATCCCACTTGGCTGAACAGTTAAAAGAGATGATAGCGATTGCACCGGAAGGAGTACCAACATAATGGCATATTCTGTGTATTTTAAATATGGCGGTAAAAAGTATAAACTCCCGGTGAATCCGGAAGAGATTAAGAGAACAAGAAATCTGAATGTGGAGACTTACCAGGTGCTTGGCTCCGGGCAGGTCTCCATCCCGTCATATTGCGAGTTGGAGCAGTATAGTTTCGAGGCAGAGTTCCCGAGCCAGAGGTATCATTATATGGAGTCTGGCACCAAAGCAGATGCCGATTATTATGAAAAGATGTTTCGCAAGGCGCAAAAAAAATTAAAACAGATACAGTTTATCTGCTCCAATGGAGTGAACGATGACATCAGCTGCAAGGTGCTGGTGAAAAGTGTGGAGGTCATCGAAAAGGCCGGCGAAGTGGGAGATAAATACATCACCTTAACGCTGATGGAATATAAGGCACCCAGAAAACGCACCGTGGCCATCCAGACAGCGGCAGCAGTTGTAGCACAGGAAGAAGCGCCCCCTGCTGAAAATCCGGCGGTTACAGAAAATAAAACCCATACGGTACAATCAGGTGACACGCTTTGGGCAATAGCAAAAAAATATTATGGGAATGGCGCGCAATACACCAAAATTGTCTCGGCAAATGGAATCGGGAATCCAAACCTGATTCATCCGGGCCAGATTTTTATAATACCAGCGTAAGGAGGGGGAAATGCTTGGAGTTATTGGTAGAAACGGAAGGAATGATTTATGACATATCAAAATCCTGCGAGAAATTATCTTGGTCGGATGTCTTAAATGACGGAGCAAGCAGTTTAGAATTTTCCTATATCTCCGGTGGACTGATAGTCCAGAATGGAGATGTCGTTCGCCTGACTGAAAATGACCAGGCGGATGGCATTTTTTTTGGAACTATTTTTAAAGTATCCGGGGATGAGACGGGGATTGTGACTGTCAAAGCATATGACCAGTTACGGTATGCAAAGGCGAAGGAGATTGTTGTCCTTGAAGGTGGGACTCTAAAGACCTTGGTGCAGAACATGTGCGCATTTCTGACGCTGACACCGGGGACGATGGAGGAGCCTGGGTATGTTTTGAAAACCATCGCGGATGAAGACAAGACATGGATTGACCAGATATATAGGGCAGTTTCTGATACGCTTATCGGTACGCAGGAGATGTACTGTGTACGTGACGAGTATGGTGCTGTCTGCTTATGGAACATGCGGAACCTGCAGCTTCCACTCGTACTTGGAGACAAATCTCTGTGCACCGGATATAGTTGGGAAAAGTCAATTGATGAAGATTTTTATAATCGTATTAAGGTAGTGTGGAAAAATGAGTCATCCGGGAAAATGGATGTGGGCGCGGCGGTGGATCAGACATCGGTGAATCGGTACGGCCTTTTGCAGTATTTGGAGACAGGAAACAACATTGATAATGCGGCACAGGCGCAGGAACGAGCCAACAACTTGCTGAAGCTTTACAACCACGAGAAGGAAACTTTGAAGTTGGAATGTCTGGGAGACCTTCGGGTCCGAGCTGGCAACAGTATTTTTGGAAGCATTGAGGATATAGCTCTGGATAAACGATTGATTGTGCAGAAAGTTACGCATGATTTTCTTCCGATTCACACGATGTCATTGGAGGTGATGGCAGATGGATAAAAATGGGGCTCATGAGCTTTTCAATACAATCAAAACAATCGTGGACAACTACCTGAATAACCGAAAAGTGGCAGCTGTCATGGTAGGAGTGTTTAATGGCGTGGCCATTGTGGTGAATGACCGGCTGCCGGTGCCGATGAGCATGATTAGGGGAAATATGTCCGGGAAGTTGATTCCGGGAGATAAGGTTCGGCTGCTCCGGAACGATGGGGGTGGTGAATATTACATCCTGGAAATTATAGGAAAGCCATACCAGACAGGAGGCTGATGCGATGGAATTGACAACGGACCTGGTGCTTCGGGAACAAACTTTTTCGGGAAGAACGTATCAATTATCACAAACTAAAATAGAGGGCTTTGTGGATGAACTGGAAGCACTAAAACAAACGATATACAAAATCTTATCCACAGAGCAGTATGAATATCCAATTTATAGCTTCAACTATGGGATTGCCTGGAAGGAGTTCATCGGTGAGGAACAGCCTTATATTCGGGCCGAAATGAAAAGGATGATCGAAGAGGCACTGTTACAAGATGACAGGATAAAAGAGGTTGATGGGTTCAGCTTCACATTTTCTGGCGATGCCTGCCAGTGTTCTTTTATTGTCTCCAGTATTTATGGAGATATTGAGATTGATAAGGAGGTGCCAGTGTGAGAGCAACGTATGAGGAGATCTTACAAACGATGCTTGATAAGGTGCCAGGTGATGTAGATAAGCGCGAGGGGAGCATCATTTATGACGCCTTGGCGCCGTGTGCTTTCTTCCTGGCACAGCAGAACTTTCAGCTGGATAATTTCGTGGATTTGGTTTTCCCAGATACGGCCATAGGAGAATATTTGGATAAGGCTGTTGCACCGTTTGGAGTTACACGAAAACCGGCTATTGCGGCCATCAGGAAGATGGAGACATCTGACGCGGTTGCTATCGGGTCAAGGTGGGGAATTAATAACCTGGTATATGTCACAACGGAAGAGCTGACAGCCGGTACGGAGTACAAGGTTGAATGCGAAAGCACAGGCGAAGTTGGAAATCAATACAGCGGAGCAATGCAGCCGATATCGAATGTGACAGGAGTTACAGCTGAGCTGGCTGGAATTATTGAGGCCGGAACAGATGAGGAAATGGATGAAGCTTTGAGAGCAAGACTCTACCAGAAAGTCAGACTGCCTGCAACATCCGGAAACGCATATCACTATAGATTATGGGCATTGGAGGTACCTGGTGTTGGAGATGCGAAGGTGTTCCCACTGGATGGAGGACCTGGCACAGTGACAGTGATGGTGGTAGATAATGATAAGGCGGTGGACGAGACAATAGAGGATACAGTATTGGCGCATCTGAATGCAGTGAAGCCAATTGGAGCATCCGTCACTGTAGGCAGTCCGACTGTAACGGCGATCAATGTAGCTGCACAGGTACTGCTGGATGGCAGCCGCACGATAGCCGCCGTACTGGCGGATTATAAGCAAGTGTTGAACGATTATCTACGCGGGCTCGTTTTTTCGGATTACCGGGTGAGTTTCGCGCGAGTTGGCAGCATCCTCCTGTCCGTCGAAGGAGTGCAGGACTATGATGGACTGATGCTGAATAACACATCAGGAAATGTAATCATCGGAGAAAAGGCTATTCCTGTGCTGGGAATCATCACTTTGACGGAGGTGAGTGTGCTTGGAGCTGATTAGATTATTGCCGGACATATACGATAATAATGAGACAATGCAACTGCTGCAGGGGATTCTGTCGCAGGAGGTAACTACTCTGGATGCTGGAATGTATCATACGATTGACCAGTGTTATGTCGGGAGTTCTTCGGAAGATGGTACACTTTCAAGATATGAGAGGCTCTTAGGAATTTCCCCGGATACATCAAAGTCAGAACGATATCGAAAGGAGCGCATCAAAGCGAAGATATTCGGAGCGGGAACAACAACAGCCTCACTTATCCATCACATTGCAGAAAGCTATACCAATGCAGCAGTAGAATTGACGGAGCAATTTGCAGATTACACTGTGACAGTAAAATTTGTAGGCACGTCTGGAATACCTGGGAATATTGCGGATATCAAGGAATCTATCGAAGAGGCAATCCCAGCTCATCTTAAAGTTTTATATGAATACATCTTTAATACTTACGGTAGCGTCGGTACGTTTACCCATGCTGAGCTGGCAGCTTACAGCCACTATAAAATCCGGAACGGTCATCTAAAGAACCGCATCCAAGAGCTACAGCGATATCAATATGTAGAACTGAGTCAGCTGACGCATTTTCAAATATCGAAAGGAGAATTACCGAACAATGGCAACTAATACAACAAACTATAGCTTTAAAAAACCAGATGAAAGTGATTTTTACGATGTGCAGGACCAGAATGGGAACTGGGATATGGCAGATGAAGCGTTGAAAAGCCTGGATACGCCTACTTTTGAGGACTATACCGGTAGCACACCGGTCCCGGCGGCAAACACGGCGATTGATGGAATAAAGAGTAAAACGAAGTTATCCGCACTGATGAGTAATATAAAAGCAGCCTTTAAAGGGGCTTGCTTGATAGGACATATCGTCAATAACTGCGTGACGAACAATCCGAACTTACCTTTAAGTGCCGCTCAGGGGAAAGTTTTGATGGATCTGTATACTCAGTTAAATGGCGAGATAGGCACGCTTAAATCAGTATCAGGTACCACCGTTATTGGCAATGGAACCAGAGAGGAACTAGAGGCTACATCTCTCACTTTAGAGCCTGGAGTATGGATAATCACGTGTTACAGTGAATTTTTTGAAGGAACTATTCCTACAAATTCAATTTATAATACAACTTTACGCAGTAACTCTAATGGTCGAATAATGACTGTTCGCAGCACTACAACAAACGGTGGGGGTATTAATGTCATACACGTAGCAAAGATTAATGCTGCAGATACATTTAAAATAACCTCCTTTGATTACGATTTCGGAGGCAGTGTAAAATTAAATATAGATATGTATGCCGTCAGAATCAAATAACAAGTAAATGGCGATTGGAGAGCATTCCATAAAACAATTGCTCTTAACGATACATATACTACTGTTCCTCTTGATATTGATATGGGGGGCGTATTTGAAGTATTTGTCAATGCGACATATGATGGATTCTATAACTTCGATGCTGCCCGTTTGAGTAATACCTCCATTCGCGTACGTTGTTTCCGCAGTGGTATACAACAGACTTCCGGCAATGTTCAAATCTCCATTCTTGTAATTAAGTAAATGGCGAGAGTTTTGGGGTCAATCCGTCTTCCCCTGGTTTCCCTGGGGTCTGGGGGCATGTATTTACAAACAATGGAAATCAGTACGGTATTGCAGCTGGAGACTGCTATTATTTAGCGATTACAGCTGGAGGAGCGCTATTAATCGGCGTGCAAGTAAACGATGCCACAACAATTACCTGGAGTTCCGCAGCGTTGACACCATTGTAAAATGGCGATCTGTATAAATGGCTAAACGTGACACGCTTGGATACGGGTAACGATGTAAACGACCTTCCCAGCCCATCCTTGGCCTATTCCTATTCGACGGCATCCCATGCGCCGTTTGATGACATCAGTGCTAATATCCTTACAATAGGTATAGATGGTTACAAAGCCCAAATTGCCTTTGGAGTATCCAGGGATAGCGTACAAGTGAAAGTACGAACTTCGTACGATTTTGTTTGGCAGGGATGGAGAAGCGTTACGTTATCTTAAATGACAATTTAACTGCCAAAACCTTACGCAAATTTACCTGTTTTTCATCTCATATCCCCAACCCCATAAAATATTATGTCACCTATCCTGTTTTTTGGTATGCCAAATAAGCCACCCTCTCGGCTGACTAAAAAAATGCTTTCCATCACCCCTTAGGCAGCATATTTACGGTAAGATTCCCGGACATTATCCTGTTTGATATTACAGTAAATCAATGTCGTCTCTATTTTGGTATGCCCCATCAAGACCATGACCTCTTCAATACGCATTCCGCGATTTAAAAGGTCCGTTGCAAACGTCCGACGGAACCGATGTGGATGCACATTCCCGACACTGGCCTTTCTCCCCAGAGATTTGACCAGGTACTGCACGCCTGCCACCGTTATCCCTGTGTATGGTTTTTTAACGGCTGCAAATAACGGTCTTTCTGCCAGTTCTTCCGCCGTCAGTCCTTCCCTTGTCATTCTCTCTTTAAAATATCGGAAGAGGTGGAAACATGCTACGTCCGACACATACAAATGCCTCTCTTTTCTTCCTTTACCCATGACTTTAAATTCTTGCTTGTATAAATCTATATCTCCCACTTTCAAACTGCATAGTTCTGATACACGGACTCCTGTTGCATACAAAAACTCTATCAATGCCCTATCCCGGCTACGGGTACATGACAGTCTCAATGCCTCTATCTCTTTGGCCGAAAAGGCTTGTTTTATAGTACTTTCAATACGTAAACTCTCTATTCTGGCAATCGGATTTTCCGCTACCATGTTCTCTTTTTGCAAAAACGTCCAGAAACTATTAAGATACCTCATCCGACCTTGCAGTGTCACCATACTGATATTATTGTGTTCTCTCAACATGCCAAAATACCACCTTAGATCCATCGTCGTTATATCCTCAAAGCTTTTGTTTAGGGCATTTCGACAGTTTGAGATTTCCCGTACGTACTGGGCCAGCGTATTGTTCTGTCGGCCGGATACTTTTTTACTGGCTACAAACAGTCTGACTTTAGCGGTATCACTGTCCGTACCTGTAGTTTGCAGTTCACACTTATCTTCTACTATTTTCTTATCATGGAACTGGATATAAAGCACATTTTGCAGTTTATCCAACTGCTCTTCATCCAAGCTATCTGACATAGCCTGGACAATATTCATCAACATTTCTTCAAGCATTAAAAATCCTCCTTTCTGACACTATAAGAGTATCAAAAAAGAGGTTCTTTCGCCCTGCTTTTCGTAAGATTTTCTCAATTAAATTGTTATTTTTCAGATTCACCGGAAAAGTTTTATCTCAGGAGTTTCCGGTGAATATTTTCCATCCTGTCCACGTATATGCATTATTTTTTTTTATACAAGAATTTATTGCTATTTTTGAAATACTGTATGACAATAAAATTACGGATAAAGTATCCCATCTATGAACAACAAAACCACTCGAATAGCTAAAGCCGGACGGAACATTTTTACTTGGATTTGAAATAGTTATATAACTGAATCCATATCCGTTGAACAATGTTTGTAATATTTCGATAATATCATCTTCGTTTCCGACTTCTATATATCCTTTTAGTTTGCCGTTGACCATCTCGCCATTTAATGATTACAAATCACGAGTGGTTTTAATCCAAGCAGTCCAGGTATTATAAAATCTTTTGCGAAAATATTGGTTGCCATCAAAAAACAACTGAATTAGAAAGTTGCCAGAGTTAATAATAAATAAAGCTCCTGTAAAGTATTCCCCTGTATCTGGTCCGTTTTTTACACTGGAAGCACCAAAGTCTACTAAATATATCCCCGGATGTGTGGCATTATTTAAATCTCGATCTGATATTCCAAACATGCATTTAATAGCCTCGCCATTTAAACATGAAAATTAGGTCCTTTGGGACCTTTTTATATATAAAAAATAGAAAGGAAATGAAAGTATGGAAAAATTAAGAATTGGAATGAATGAAAAGGAGTATCTCTATAGCAGCATTCTTCCGGAGTCGGCCACAGTGCTACGGATTATCTTTGAGAGTGCAGTACCGGAGAGCTGGGGAGATCTCACTCTCATTACAACGGGAGGCGTGGAAGCTGATACATTGACGGGATACAATACCGTTTATCGACAGGAGGGGCAGACAGTATGGTTATCCAATGACGGCAGCGTTTATCAAGAGCCTGTCCCGATGCCGGAACCAGAGCCTTACGATCCGCCTTTGTCGGATTTACAGGCGGCTAAAAAGTCAGAGATGTCAGCTGACTGCGAGCGGCTTATTTACTCAGGCGTAAGTGTTACACTGGCAGATGGCAGCACAGAGCATTATGCACTAACTATAGAGGACCAGCTTAACCTCTTCGGTAAGCAGTCTCAGCTGGCCGCAGGGGCTACGCAGTTGGAGTATCACGCGGACGGTAAGCCCTGCCGGTATTACAGCGCAGCGGACATGCAGGCTATCATACAGGCGGCCATACAGCACGTATCTTACCACACGACGTATTGCAATGCCCTTAACATGTGGATCGCCGGGTGCAAGACGACAGAGGAATTGCAGGCGGTATTTTATGGTGCCGATGTGCCAGAGCAGTATCAGTCTGACGTACTCACGGCGTATCTGCGGCAGATGGCTGCCGCTGCGGGGGGCGGTGCGGATGCTTCGGACCCTGTATAAACACCTGGCACTGGTCGAAATCGGAGGATTGATTTACATTTCCCTGGAACTTGCCTGGCGCGGCCGGAGTCATTGGACTATGTTTATTCTGGGAGGCATCTGTTTTGTAGCCCTGGGGTTAATCAATGAAGTCTTTCCGTGGGATATGCCACTATGGAAGCAGATAGTTATAGGGGCCTGTTTGATTACAGCGTTAGAGTTTATAACCGGCTGTGTGGTCAACCAGTGGCTGGGCTGGGGGGTATGGGATTACAGCGGGATGCCGGGCAACGTCCTAGGGCAGATATGCCCACAATACATCCTGCTGTGGTTGCCAGTGAGTCTGGCAGGGATTGTCTTGGATGATTGGCTGCGGTTCTGGTGGTGGGGAGAGGAACGGCCGCACTATAAAATAATTTGATAAGGAGGTAGGTGAATGTGACAGACGAAGAAATTGCAGTAAAACTGGAAGGGCATGATCACGAAATTGGTTCGCTTAAACACCGGATGGCTGACCAGGAAGAGCAGAGCAAGACCATCCAGGAGCTTGTCCTGTCCGTCCGGGAATTGGCGTTGAATATGCAGGCGATGATAAAGGAGCAGAGCGCCCAAGGAGAGCGCTTGGCAAAGCTGGAAGCAGAGCCGGCGGAACATTGGAGCAGTATGAAGCGGACGATATTTAACACGATGGTAGGAGCCGGGGCCGGAGCAGTGGCGACCGGACTTATCTATATTATGGCACAGTATATCAGATAAGAAAGCGAGGAATAATTATGGATTTTGGAATTGCAAGTGTAGCAGGAATTACAGCACTGTGTTATCTGGCCGCTATGGCCGTCAAGGCGACATCGGTAGACAACAAGTGGCTTCCGGTGATTTGCGGCGTAATTGGGGCCGCTCTGGGTGTTGTAGGCATGTATACGATGCCCGATTACCCGGCAACAGATATCATCAACGCGGCAGCGGTAGGCGCTGTATCAGGACTTGCGGCTACTGGTATTAATCAGATGTACAAGCAGTTAAAGGTAGACAAGCACGCATAGAGGGAGGTGATCCGTCTATCTTCCGGCCGGCAGGGTGACGCCGGCGTTGCGACGTCGCAACAGCAGTACATAGGGCCTGGGACATCCTGGGCCTTTTCTTTTTTTGGTGAGGAGGAAAGTATGCAGATACATAAATTATTAACACCTTATAACTATAACAGCGGTGATATCAGTCGTATTAAGTACATCATAATCCACTATGTCGGCGCCACCGGCGGGGCAGAGGCCAACTGTAGATACTATGCCAGCGGCCGCATCGGGGCCAGCGCCCACTACTTTGTGGGCTTTGAGGGAGAGATATGGCAGTCGGTAGAGGATAAGAATATTGCCTGGCATTGTGGCGCGAAGTCGTACAAGCACCCGGAGTGCCGGAACACAAACAGTATTGGAATCGAACTTTGCGTGCGGAATAAGGGGAGCCAGGCAGACACCAGCCGTGACTGGTACTTTGAGGACGCGACAGTGGAGGCAGCGATTGCCCTGACAAAAGAACTGATGGCTAAGTACGGCGTCACGGCGGACCATGTTATCCGGCATTACGACGTGACAGGTAAAATATGCCCGAATCCTTTTGTCTATAACCACACGAGACATACCTGGGAGGAGTTTAAAGCCGCGCTTAAATCAGCCGGTTTCACACCGGGCTGGGAGAAAGATACTTTGGGCAGATACCGCTATGTACAGGCAGACGGCACCTATGCAGTTAACAAATGGCTGCTGATTAATCATCATTGGTATCTGTTCGGGAAAGACGGATACATGCTGACCGGCTGGCAGCGGTGGAACGGAAGCAGCGTCATCGGGCCGGAGGATCCGGGCGACTGGTATTTCCTCGACAATACGGTGGATGGGCCGTTGGAGGGGGCATGCTGGCACGAGCGGGCCGGAGGGTTTGGCGGTTTGGAGATATGGGAAATTAATTAAAATATTTTGAGTGGCTGGGGGCATCCTGGCCACTTTTTTTGTGTGGTGGGAGAAAAAGAATAAAGAAAAGAGTAATGTAACAGCAAAATAAAATCAGAGAAAGGATGAATTTTATGTTAGTAGAAATCACAGGGAAGAGATACGAAGAAAAATTGATTACAACGATCGAGAGAGATAAAGGTGTTATCGTCCGTCATATTCTGACTGACACCATCAAAATGAAAGTAGCCGACAGCCCGCATAAGAAATTCGCCTATCCCAATTATACAAAGCTTATTTACAAGACTATCTTCGGAAAAACCATGAAAGAACTCCAGACACAGTACGGTGTTAAGGGCAAGGAAAGCATTCGGGAGTATGTGACAGCAGATGAACTTAAACAGATTGAATCAATGGAAATGCTGGTCAGTAGCTTGATAAGCTGTGGATGGGGATATGACCAGATGAAAGCTTTTGTACAGACCAACGCAACGAAGATGTTAGCCGGGTAGTGGTCACAAAATCACCACCTTATCCGTTTATTGGGTATAGGGGCGAATATGCCTGCGCTATCATTAAAAATGGGCGACGCTGGGAGACATGCTCTCCATTGGCCTCGCCCCACATATCCTACTCTCTAGGCCCCGGACCCTCAACCGGGGCCTCTTTTCGGGAAACCTTCGATGCTTTACAACATACCTGACAGTAAATGCAAAGCCAGTTAACGCAAGGTCGATAGCAGACAGGTAATATAGGATATCAAGCTTAAATCGGTTCCATTTTTTCATGTCAATCCCCCTCCCCTTTAACTTTATCATACTACTTTGGTACAGTGATGGTGCTGGAATTATATGGTAATTCTTTGTAGTAGTATTATAACGTAATTATAAAGTAAATACTATATGATATAAAATCTATTTTAGATTTTTGGATAGGTTACAATGGTAGTATAAAATATTACAGAGTTGGGAAGTAAAAATGATGGATGAAGGTTATGTGCTGGAGAGAATTGAAGAATTATGCGATAAAGAGGGCTGGTCGCATTATGTACTGGCAAAGAGATCAGGCATATCACAGTCTACCATATCAAATATGTTCAGCCGAACTAATCAACCGACATTTATCACAGTGGCAAAGATTTGTGACGCCTTCGGAATCACAATGGCCCAGTTTTTTAATTCTAAAAAGCACCTTGATTTGACAGAAGAACAAGAAGACATTTTGTGTATGTTTGACGCTATGTCTTCCCAGAAAAGGGAATTGGTTAAGGCTTTTATGAATGGGCTAATGAAAAGTTAAATAGGGCGGCCAGGAGTGTTCCGGCCGCCTTTATATTTTGTTGGTAGTCAATGCCTACCATTTGCCTACACTGTACAAGTTTTTCTATGATATTTCTGGTTGCGCTATAATATATCTGGTTTTTCTGTCTCTTTAAAATCCCTTATTTCAAATAACGATAAGTTGCGTTATAATACTGTATGACACTCCTTGTTTTTCTCTTACGACAAACGGCGAATGTGGAAAGTATTGTACGGTTGAAGAAAAGTGTAAAATAGTGAAACAATAAACAGATTTAATGGGCTGGTTGGGATTTGTAGGAATATATATGCAGAATTTTTAATAACTGGAAATTAGAGCGGAAGGTAAGGTGTCTGGTCCGTGAATCGTGAGATTGAATATGTTAATTTGGATGTAATACGGTATAAGGATAATTAATGGACTAGGGAATATTTAAACCTATAATTTTTTGAGGAATAAAGATTGAGGAAAAGAAATTATGACAAACAAGAAGAAAGAGATTACAATCCATAGTTCAGCCGCTGAGTATTTAACATATGTAGCATCTACAGGTCGTAACTCAGATAGTTTTGAGATGCGCTATGAGGACGAGAACATCTGGCTGACGCAGAAAATGATGGCAACCTTATATGATGTTTCTGTATCGGCAATCAATCAGCACCTTAAAAGGATATTTGAAGATGATGAGCTGGTAGAAGAATCAGTTATTAAGAAATACTTAATAACTGCCTCGGATGGTAAATCCTACAGTACGAAACATTATAACTTACAGGCAATCATTGCCGTTGGCTTTAAAGTGAACAACGACCGTGCCGTAAGATTCCGCAAATGGGCCGGTCAGATTGTCAAGGATTATACAATTCAAGGATGGACGATGGACAAAGAGCGCCTGAAAAAAGGGCATATGTTCACTGATGAATATTTTGAACGCCAGCTTGAAAATATTCGTGAGATTCGTCTGTCCGAGCGAAAATTTTATCAGAAGGTTACAGATCTCTATGCCACAGCGTTTGATTACGACAAAGATGCCAAGACTACCCGGCAGTTTTTCAAAATGGTACAGAACAAGATGCATTGGGCCGTACATCGTCATACGCGTGCAAATGCCGAAAAAGAACATATGGGTTTGACAACATGGGAATCAGCGCCGGATGGGAAAATTGTCAAAGCAGATGTTACTGTTGCTAAGAATTATCTTAGCGAAAAGGAAATGTCCTATTTACAGAGAATCGTTTCACTCTATCTCGACTATGCGGAGTTACAGGCGGAACGAAGAATACCGATGAGTATGGAGGACTGGGCAAAGCGACTTGATGGTTTTTTGGAGTTTAACGGGAACGAACTGCTGATGGGACCGGGAAAAGTCAGTGCGGAACAGGCTAAGCTTCATGCAGAGACTGAGTTTGAAAAATATCGTATTGTTCAGGATCGATTATTTATGTCAGACTATAATAAATATTTAATAGAATTAGAACATCAAGCGGATCAAAGTGACGTGTAAAGATAATTATACCGTTTCCGCTTGGGGAGGAGTATACCTTCTCGCCATCATTATTATCTACTCAACAAACTGCGAGACAATTGTCGAATTATGTCGAAAATAGAAATGCATGAATCCAATAAAGGACAGGAGAAGTAGCCATGAAAATTATAAAGAATTGTATTCAATGCAAAGCATGTGGTGAGGTGATTGAATCAAATTCCATATATGATTTCGTGTCCTGTTCTTGTGGGAAATGCAGTGTTGATGGGGGATTAGAGTATCTCCAGCTAGTAGCAGAAACAAGGGATATTTTTGTAGAAATGTCGCAGTTTGAAGAGGATTGGTTTTTTGCTGGCTGTGTTAAAATCGGTACCAGATGCTCCAGAGTAGGAGCAGGAAGCGAAGAATCTGGAAAATAAAATATGGGAATCTAAAAAGCAGAACTATATCTTGCAGAAAGTCCTATTGGATGGCGATATTAGTTCTGCTATTTTTATAAAGTAACGTACTTGGAATGATGGCGAACTGGATTCGACATGCCATAGGCGGTATGAACAGGAATGGAGATGGCTTAGGTATCAGCAGAAGTTGATCAGAGGTTGAGAGGTTGATTTCTGCTGGCGAAGGGGATATCACTACCAATAATTGTGTTCTCAGACAGAAAGTTGAGGATTTAATTGTTGGTTGTAATTAAATTGGGATAATATATAGCAACTTTATTATTGGTGTAATATCCTTTATAGTGTATAATATGATTAATATATTCCTTATCAAAACGGTTGTTTTGCCTACGCTTTTCTGAGGGGTAGGAAAGACGCTCATCCCTATATTGAAAACGTATGGGGGCATGGCGGTTTGAATTTCCCTGTCTTCCAGGTGCTCAATGATGGTTTTTGGCTGGGCTCCTTTTTCTGCAAAAATGGTTCCATGCGTATTGCGGAGATAATAGCTGTGAAATAATGGATTGCCCAGTTCTTCGGGTATGACCTTTGCACAGTTTTTTGAAAGAAATTTAACGTGTAGAGATAATGGTATGTTTGTGTTAAATACCGACTAATTTTGAGTCGGATAGCGGGAGGATCTTATTGTATATGTTTGAGTTTATGAAGACATTAACATTACATGTGAGCTACGAATGTTTAAAGGGCGGGACACTTCCTGCCTACTTAGGTTCAACGATACGTGGACTCATGGGGCATTGCATTCATGAATTCTATTGTCATCATAGAAATGTAAAGTGCTTTTTGTGTGAAGATAGAGGGACATGCCAGTATGTTCAGTGCTTTAGCAATACCGGTGGCGAGGCAGGGGCAGTGAATCCATATACAATCTATGTATACGGTCAGGGAAAGGAAAAATGGGAGATCGGAGATTACTGTGTCTTTGACATTACCTTATTCGGCAGTGGAACAGAGCATGCAGGAGTCTATCTGGACGCGTTGATTGCAGCAGAACAGAAAGGCTGGGGAGCGGAAAGAATTCCGTTCCGTCTCGTGCATGTTACGGATCAGGATTCCGGAAGATTGATTTATGCCGGCGGAAAAAGCTGGATTCGCAACTTGATTCCCAGAACAGTTTCCGTAAAAGAACGGAACGCCGCATATGCCTGCCTGGTTTTTGACACACCCTTAAGGGTGGTCTCCGGCAACAAATTGTTTCAAAAATTGCCTTTTGACATGGTGATACAGTTTTTGACCCGGAGAATTTCTCTTATGACAGCAAGGTATACGGATTTTAACCTGGAGTGGGATATAGAAGAGATGATGCGGCAGGCCGCGGAGATCAGAACGGTTGGGGAGTCCTGGAAAGAGATTCCTTTTTTCAGATATTCTATGAACCAGAGGGATGGGAAACTGGAACTCGCGTCTAAAATGGGTTGGATTTTGTACGAGGGGGACTTATCCCCGTTTGTGCCTGTTCTAGAACTGGGGAGCCGTCTTCGACTGGGAAAAGGTGCAACGATTGGGTTTGGGCATTATAATATTTATTACGATAAATAAATTTAACGATAGTGAGCGGAGGGATGAAGATGGCTTGGGTTACTACCTACGATGAGATATTATTGACGATTGCCAAGAACTATAAGGATATTGAGACATCTATAGTAAATCAGCTTTTGTTGGAGGTTCCGAACCATTATCCTACGGAAGGCTCCTACAGAGAAGCCGTGTGGGAATCACTGTTCAAAATGGTTGTTCCAAGAAAATACTGTATTGAGCAGGGCGTATTTATTATTGATGCGTTTGGACATAAGTCAAGGGAAGTCGATCTGGCAATTTTTGATGAACTTTATACGCCGTACATATTTAATTATGGAAAGATAAAATTCATACCGATTGAAGCTGTGGCGGCAGTGGTTCAGTGTAAAGGTGAATTCCCAGATAAGAAAGCAATTGAATCATGGGAAGAATCCATCAGTGCGTTAACCACATCGATGGACTCCGTGGCCAGAATGGCAACTTACATGGCGGATAATTTGGATAATCCTCATGGCAGGAAGAATGATTTAACTCAAACCGCAACCCGCCCAGTGAAAATATTGTGTACACTTGCAGGAAAAAAATTTTTAGACGAATACAAGGACCGTTTCGATATAATCCTGTCAGTAGATAAGGAAAATAAGAAGTTGTATAAAAGTATACCAGGCGAAATGCAAAGTTTAGAGAATTGGAACGATTCAATGAATCATGCGATACATGGGATCAAGGATTTACAGGATAAAGAATACAGAGAAAGCAGAAAAATGAGTTTAACAACGAAGAGGGAGAACCTTCTTCAGGAACTTAAGGTACCGCAGACAGTTAACAATGATGAGGAGGAAGAGAATGTAATCCTCTCTTTGATTTTCCAACTGAACCAGCTTCTTATGGTAATCAACAATCCCATGTTGTTCCCGCATCATGCCTACGCGAAACAATTCAGCGATATTTTAAAGAAGTCCGAGCAAAACAAAGGAGAAAATGGGGATGGGAAATAATAAAAGTGATTATATTTTAGCAAAATTTGACGTCGGAGGCATCCAGGATTACATCTTTGCCACGAACCGCTTGCGGGAAAATGCCGGCGCCTCTTATCAGGTGACAAGAATCATGGAAGAATTTTTGCTTGAGTCATTTCGGGAAGCCGCAGATGAGGAAAACGTGGAGGTGCTCCTGGACTGGAAGCTGGCAGATCGACTGCGCCTGCCGCAAGACGAGAGGATGATGGCTGAAGTCATTTATATAGGCGGCGGGAACGCAGTGGCATTGTTTCGGAATCTGGAATTTTTTTGCAGGGTGGGAGAAAAACTGGGGATTAAGGCCGCGGTAAAATGCCAGGGCGTCTATTTAACGGCCGCATACATCGAGACGGATCTGTCTGATTTTGCAGCAGACAGAAGAAGGCTGGATCAGGAAATGAATGAAAAGAAGAAGCATATGATCCGTCAGCTGGTATACTCTCCGTTTCCGGTTGTGGAACAGGAGGATGGAAGCCACCAGCCGATCACCGCTCAGATCCATTATGAAACGGAATCGGAAAATGTAACCCGGATTCAGCTCCAGAAGCGGAACGCTTATAAAGATATTGTCCATTATAAACGTCTGTTTCCGGTATTGGACAATGGAGTCAGCTATGGATATCCGGAAGAGATGGACCAGCTTTCCAGAGAGTATGGGGAAGACAGCATGGTTGCGGTCGTCCACATTGACGGCAACGGGATGGGCGACCGGATGAATGAACTTCTGGGTGAGCATATGGGCTATCTGGAGGGAGTTCCGATCATACGCAGAGAGTCGAAGAAAATAGCGGGGCTTTTTGAGAAGACGTATCACGAGGTACTTCAGGAGTTGTGGGATTGTCAGGTCTTAATCAGGGGAAACGGGACAGAAGAGGAGCGCAGGATTTTTCCTTTGCGACCTATCCTGATGGATGGGGATGATTTTACATTTATATGCAGGGCGGAGCTGGCTGTTCCGATTGCGGCGGGCTTCATGATGAAACTGTTGCAGATGCAGGACGGTGAGGAAAAGAAAATAACAGCCTGCGGCGGTATTGCCTTTGTTCACAGCCATTTCCCATTTCGTGTGGCCTATTCAATCGCCGAGAAGTCCTGCGGGCAGGCCAAGAATGCGTGGTATGAAGAAAAAAAACAGAAGAGAAGCGCGATGGCAGTATGTTTCTTGGATTTCCAAGTGATAAAAGACAGTGAGGTGGGATTTTCGCTTAAGAATAGAAACTATCAGAAACGTCCGTATTCTCTGGGGATTGACGAAAATAGAACCAGGGACAATTCTTTAG
>ERZ808024.444-NODE-444-length-18138-cov-4.048115_pt1 | contig 18138 bp, 10 predicted proteins | sample MGYA00380181_ERZ808024 | MGnify/ENA primary metagenome ERZ808024 (study PRJEB31490, sample SAMN06133413) | mouse gut metagenome | isolation source: Z2_1 | host: mice | place: China: Chengdu | collected 2015-05 ...
AAAACAACTTGAAAATGATCTTGAAAATAAACATAGTCAATTAGACCAACTTACAATTAAATATAATGATTATGTAAATAAACTAACGCAAGAAACAACAATATTAAAACAATTACGAATAAAAGAATCTTTTATTAATAATATTACTAGTAATAATTATGATAGTGAGTATTTAAATGAAAATCTTTTTGAAATAAAAAATGATTTAGTAGCTAAAAGAGCAGACTTTAGTGAAAAGAGAATTATTTTAAAACAAGAATTAAATAATATACAAACTAAACAACACGAATTAGTAGATCAGCATAATTTACTTTCAAGTAATCGTTTTTATTATCGTAAAGAAATAACCGAATTGATTAATGTCTTAAGGAAACAGTTAAATAACTATTATCAAAAGAAAATAGATATTAAACCTCTTTGTGAATATTTAGAAATAACTGATGAATCATGGCGTAATGCAATTGAAGGATATTTAAACACACAACGTTTTGATATTATTATTGAACCTGAATATTTTACTAAAGCAATGCAAATATATGAACAATATAAAAATAGTCATGGTATTTTTGGAGTTGGTATTGTAGATGTAGCTAAACTTGATAAATATCAAGATACTTTAGAAGACAGTTTAGCTAATTATGTTACAAGTTATAATAGTTATGCTAAGAAATATGCTAATATGTTATTAAATCGAGTTAAATGTGTTGATACTGTTGAACAATTACCAATGTATAAAACAGCTATTACTAAAACTTGTATGGTTTATAATAATTATACAGTTAGAGCTCTTAATCCTAAGGTCTATCAACAGCCATATGTAGGATTAGAGGCTTTAAAGATTCAACGAACTATAATTGAAGAACAATTAAATCAAATTGAAAATGAAATTAAAGTTAAAGGTAAACAATATCAAGATATTAATCGTAATCTTAAAATTATTAATAAATCTCAAATAGACTTTTTAGTTAGTTCTACTAGTTTAGTTGATGAATATCATAATTTACAAAATGATATTAATGAAATTGATAAACGGCTAAAAGAAATAATTCAAGATGATTCAATTGTTTCAATTATTCAACAATTAGATTTAGTTAAGTATAAATATCAAAAAGTTCAAAATAATTATGATTTAAAACAACGAAACTTAGCAAATGAAGAGGCTAGTATTGATCAAAATATTAAAACTAAAACAGAAATTGAAACTAAGTTACAAGAGCTTCCTAAAGTCCCAGAAATAATTGATGAAGCAATTGAGAAGATTAAAAAAAGATATTATAAACGTCATGGGCATAATTATTCATCAATGCAAAATAATTTGTTAATAAAAATTCGTGAATTAGAAGGACAAGTAAATAAAGAAAGTACTAATATCGAATGGGCAATGAAAGCATTTAATCATGAATTTAAAGTTGGTTATGGTGAAACTATTAATAATATTGATGTATATTTACAGCTGTATTATAAATTACGAGATATTGAAATTGTTAAACGTCAAGATGATGTTCGTAATGCAAGAAGAAAATGTGAACAATCATTTCAAGAATCTTTTATATCTAGATTATATGAAAAGATTAATCAAGCTAGAAAAGATATTAAAGAGTTAAATAAAGGCCTCGAAAATAAGAATTTTAATGGTGATAGTTATGAATTTGAAGTTAATCCAAGTAGACGTAAAGATTATCGTCGTTATTATGATATTATTGCTACTAATCAACAATATAATAGTGATGATTTATTTGTGACTACTTTATCTAAAGAAAATCGTGCAATAATGGATGAATTATTTAATCAAATTGCCTTGTTAGGTGAAAATGAAAGTGGTGAAAAGTTACTTCAAAAATATACTGATTATCGTGAGTATTTAGATTATGATATTAAGATTTCTCATGAAAATGGTGATTTTACTAAGTTTTCTAAAGTTAATCGTGAAAAATCAGGAGGGGAAACACAAACACCGTTTTATGTTGTGATTGCTTCTAGTTTTGAACAGTTAATTAAAAATCGTAGTAATGAGGATTCAGGCTGTGTGGTTTTATTTGATGAAGCTTTTAATAATATGGATGAAACAAGAATTCAAGCAATGATGAGATTTTATAATGAACTTAATGTTCAAATTATTTTAGCTGCTCCACCAGATCGTGCTAGTACAATTATGCCATATGTTGATACTACTCTTGCAATCATTAAATCTGGAGATAATTCTTTTGTTGAGGCGATTATTCATGAATAAATATGTGTTTAAAATATTGAATTATTTGTTGGAAAAATATGAACGTAGTGTTTTATCTAAACAAGGTTCAAATTTAAATTTACAGATAAAGGTTAAGATAACAAAGCTATTTTCTAAATATGATGATAGTGATTATTATGTACAGCGTTTATTAATTGATGAGGCTTGTTATTATTTAAATGATTTGCATTTGATTATTATTAGTGTTGATGATGGAATTAGTGAAATATCATTATCATTAATTGATAAGCATATAAAAAAAGCATATCAATTAGTAAATCGTATTTATTTACCTGATTATCGTCAAGAAACAATTAGTTTTTTAAAAAGTATTTGTTTTTCAAAAGACTGGTTGAATGTTTTTAGAAATGAAATGATAAATAAATTAGAAAATTATCAGTCAATTAATAAATATTTAAGTATTGATAATAATCAGGAAATTAGAGATATATCTAAGGTATTACAAGCTCTTATTAATCAAGAAAAGGAAATTTCTTTTCGTAAGTTTTCTGTAACAGTTTTAAAGGATTCTAAGAGATTAGAGATAATAAAGGGGAAAGTTATAAATATTATAAATGATTATTGTGGAATTGATTTTCAAAATGATGATGAGTTATTTGGATATTTTAATGTGATTAAGAATCCAGGGTTTATATATTTAAATGGTCAAATTAAAATTAGTTTAAATGGACAAGTTGTTGATATTGGGAAGCTTAATAGTCCGTTTTCTCTAACTACTGAAAATATTAAATTATTAAAAATCTTAGAAATTAAAGATGATAATGTTTTAACGATTGAAAACTTAACTTCGTTTTATGATACTGTACTTGATAATACTTTAATTATTTATTTAGGTGGTTATCATAATGCTTTAAGACGAGAATTGTTATTAAAGATTTTTCAGTTTAATTCAATGTTAAATTATTATCATTTTGGAGATATTGATGCTGGGGGTTTTTATATTTATTTACATTTAATTGAAAAAACTAAAATTCCATTTAAAACTATTGCAATGGATAAAGATGTACTAATAAAATATCAAGAATATACAAAAAGATTAACTGCCAATGATCGTAAAAGATTAATTAAATTAAAAGATGTAATAGATAATGATGTGATTGGTTATATGCTGGAAAATGATTGTAAATTAGAGCAGGAAATTGTTGAATTACAGTTTTAAAATCACATATTAACAATCTAAGATATTGATAATTTAAAATGAAAAGCGAGGATATTATATGGTTAATCGAATAATTTGGCTTGTTTCTAAATTATTTGATTGATCTCTTATATCCTTTATTTATTGCTTAATATTAAAATCCCATAGCTATAAATACAGCTATGGATTTTATGAATTTTTTAATTATTTCAAAGGAGAGCCACAATATTCGCATTCACCTATATTACCATAAATAGTATTATTAGCACCACAACAAGGACAAGCTATAATCTTTGATTGGATAGATGCTGTGTTAGCAGTAGTAACATTTATGTCATTTTGGGAAATAGTAACATCATTTGGTAAAACTACTTCTTTTAAATTTTCATTAATATAAGCATTTTTTAGATAACCTTTTTCAATCATTTTCTTAATATCTTTGTAAACAATATCATAAGATTTTCCAGTTGTTGAAGCAATTGCATATAGTTGTCGTACATTTCCATTAATAATAATAGACAAATACTGTTTTATATTTTCAGATTCCATTTTAATTTTCATTGCAATTTTTCTAAGTACAAAACCAGCTGCCCCAAAGAATAGAGCCAAAACAATATCTTCAACTGCGAAACTTTCAGTAATAAAAACGATAAAACCAAGAATAGCCATACAATATGATACAATTCCAAGACCATTAATGAGCTTTCCTGAATTCATCTCAGTTTTTTTATCCTTAGAAACCCTCTTTATTATTAAAAACACACCTATTGGCCAAAATAAAATCAGTGTAAAAATTATAGTTGGCCACGAATACCAAAAACCCAATTTTTCGTTTTCGTTCATTTCTTTATCCTCCTCGTATAATATTAATAATCTCCAAGCTTCATACTTACAACTTTAACTGAACGTAATTTTATTACGTTTTTAACCTCGTTGATTTTGTTACCTACACCATCTTCGTTGTTTTTTAATAGTATCTTTACCTCATCAAGCTTATTCATAATAGTCAATTCATCATCGGATAAACAGCTATTATCAGAATATTTAAGTAACTCAACGATTTCATCTAAATCTTTTTTATAAACTGTATTGTTAAATTCTATACATAAGGAAGTAGCTTTTTTAAGACAGCCTCCTACTATTACTTGACTTTTTCTTAATTTATCGTTTTGCATTGCAATACGCTTAGCAAAAAATATTATGATAGCATCTGTAACTAAAAGAATGCATACAAATAATATATTCAATAAAATATATGTTTTTATTAATAGTGGAGAGGTATTTACAAAAAAGATTGAAACTATTAGAACAATAATGAGATGTCCAAAACTTGTTAGAATATTAGAAATACCAAAAATTGTTTTTTTAATAATAAGAGCTTTAATGATTCCAATAATTTCTGTTAAAATTAAAAACATTAAAGATATCCATACCATTGGAACTGAAAAGATACTATCGAAAGTTAGTTGATAGAATATTACAGTTGTTACTAATGCTGCTATACCACATATTAATATTATGTGTTTAGACCTTTTTAACATAAATATATTTCCCCAATCTTTAATCTATTGGTGTTCCGCATTCAGGGCAGAACTTTGCATTTTTACTTAACTGTGTGCCACAGTTTTTACATTTTTTTATTAAAGAATAGCCACATTCAGGACAGAACTTGCTATTTTCTTCTAATAACCGACCATATTGAGGGCAAGTTTCTGGTACTTTTGTACCACAGGAAGTACAACTTGTTGCTCCTTCTGGAAAATCTGCTTTACATTTAGAACATGGATTATATTTCTTTCCACACTCAGGGCAGAATTTAGTAGTAGTTGTTAACTTGGCGTTACAAGCAGAGCAGATAATATTATCAGTGTTTACTTTTGGTTCTTCTTGTTTTGGTGTAGTAGTGTCATATCCACAATGATTGCAAAATCTTTCATTAAGACCAATTCTTGCTTTGCACTTTGGACATTCCTTTGATGGGGAAGTATTCAGGTTTTGAGTTAAGCCATTGAACTGTTGACCAATAGTATTACCAACACCAACTCCCATACCTAAACCAATACCTGCGCCCATAAGACCACCTTGCATTGAACTTGGATTACTGACAGCTTCTTCTAATGTATCAAAAGAGCGTTCTTGTTGATAACTATAACCGACAATATCCATTTCGGCTCTTTTGGCAAGGGCTTTTTTGAGTTGAGCTACAGCAGAATCATCTTCAGGCACATTAATATCATTTACAAAGAAAGAAACAAGTTTTATACCATAATCTCCAAACATAGGAGAAATTTGCTCTTGTAAATAAGATGATATTTCATCAAGATAAGCGTTGATTTCTAAAATGCTAATGTTTTTATGTACAAGATAAGTTGAAATGGCATCTTTTGCTTTTGTAAGGTATACACCCCTAAAAAACTTTATTATTGTAGTTTTATCAAACTGAGGTAATGTTCCAACTAGTTTTAATAAGAATTTTTTAGAGTTCTCAATTTGAATACCAAATTGCCCAAAAGCTCTAACAGGAACAAAAACATTATATTTTGGATCTTGTAATTGTATTGGAGTTGATGTTCCCCATTTAACATCTAAAGAAAAAAGTTTGTTAATGTACCATATTTCAGCAGTAAATGGAGAACGTCCGCCAAAAGGAAGATTAACTAATTTGTTTAGGATGGGAATATTTGCAGTTGCTAATGTATGTCTACCTGCTCCAAATACATCACAAATGTGTCCACCCTTAACCAGAATAACTTCTTGTGATTCATTTACAATTAACTGGGTCCAAGTTCCTAATTCACTATCAGGATGTTTCCATGCGAAAACGTCAGGACTACCTTCATATTTTATCACATCAATTATTGCCACAATAATACCCTCCTCAAAATCTGTTTGTCACATAAGTATAGTAAATTAGTTAAAATGACTTACTTATACATTAAAAATCGTATTATAAGTCTATATGTTTTGCAAGGTATACAGAATTTTGGTTTTTTCTGTATTACTATTTATAATGACTAAACAAAGATATTTAACTATTAATAGTAGGATTACTATTAAAAATATTTAATATTATTTATTGTTAGTAGGAATTAAGGAGATCAATTTTTATTAATAATTAATATTTGATGTTTATTTTTGATTGTAATTTGATAGTTATGTATGTATCTTTTATAATAAAATTATATGTTTTGTTGTAAAAAAATAGAAGGAGGGATAAAGTGTCAAGATTAGTATTAGGCATAGATATTGGTGTTACATCCATAGGATATGGGTTAATTGATTTAGAAACAGGTAATTTTGTTGATTATGGCGTAAGATTATTTAAAGAAGCAACTGCTAAAAATAATGAGGATAGAAGAAATAAACGAGGTTCTAGAAGATTAATTTCACGTAGAAAAAATAGATTAGAAGATATGAGAAACTTGTTAAAAAGATTGGGTGTTTTTTCTGATGACTACAAAGATTTAAATAATCCTTATGAAATTAGATGTCGAGGTCTTGAGGAAAAATTAAATAATCAAGAATTGACATGTGCATTAATGCATATTGTTAAACATCGAGGAAGTTCTTTAGAAGTTGCTGAAGGAGAAAATAATGGTAATGAAAAAGGTACAAAGGTAATATTGTCGCAAAATTCTTTAGAATTAAAAATTGATGAGTATGTTTGTAAAGTTCAATTGAAAAGATTAAAAGAGCAGGGAACATTAAGAGGTATAAAAAATAATTTTAAAACAAAGGATTATATTAAAGAGGCTGAAAAACTCTTATCGAATCAAAGTATAGATGAAGATGGTAAAAAAGCAATTATTTCATTGATTGAAAGACGTAGGCATTTCTCTGAAGGACCTGGTAGCAAGAAATCTCCTACACTTTATGGTCGCTTTTTCTATGATGAGTATGGACAATTACAAGAAATTGATTTAATTAAAAAAATGCGAGGAAAATGTAGTTTATATCCTGATGAATACCGAGCACCAAAACAGAGTTTTAGTGCAGAGCTATTTAATTTTTTAAATGATTTAAATAATCTTAGTATTGAAGGAGAAAAATTAACTGAAAAAGATAAACAAAATTTAATTAATATTATTTTAAAAAAAGGAAATATAACTGTTAAGGGACTTGCTAAAGAATTAGGTGTATCTTTAGAAAAAATTAGTGGTTATAGAATTAATACTAAAAGGCAACCGCTTTTAACAGAATTTAAAGGATATAAAGTTTTAAAAAAGATTTTTGATAAAGCTGGAAAATCAGAATTATTAATGGAGACAATGTTATTAGATGATATTATTTCGATTTTAGTTGAGACAAAAATTATTGAGGAAAGAATTGAAAGAATCAGAAATTTAAATAGTAATTTTTCAAATGAATTGTTAGATGATTTAGCTAATATTACAACAATTTCTGGTTATCATTCATTATCATTTAAAGCAATTCGTGAATTAAATGAAGAAATGTTAAAAACTTCTATGAATCAAATGCAAATTATTCATCAAAATAAACTTTATCATCAAAAAATAGGTAAATATAAAGGAAGAAAAAATATTGAATGTGATGAAAATGCAATATTATCTCCTGTTGCAAAGAGAGCCCAAAGGGAAGCTTTTAAAGTAATTAATAAAATTAGAAAAGAGTATGGTGAATTAGATTCTATAGTAATTGAGATGACTCGTGCAAAGAATTCAAAAGAAGAAAAAGATAATATTAAAAATAGGCAAAAAAGGTTTGAACAAGAGAATAAGGAAGTTGATAAATTGTTATTAGAAGCTAATTATGATCCTGATAAAATCAATGCTAAAACAAAAACAAAAATTAGATTATATATGCAACAAAATGGTAAGAGTGCATATTGTCAAAATAATTTAGAATTACCTTTGATTATTAGGGATCCTAATGCATATGAAATAGATCATATAATTCCATTGTCTATTTCTTTGGATGATTCTTTGGCTAATAAAGTTTTAGTAACTCATTTAGAAAATCAGGAAAAGGGGAATTCAACACCAGTTGAAGCCTTTTTAAAGGCCAAATTTAGTAAAGGCAGCTTAGAAAAATATAGAGCATATGTATATACAAATAATCAATTTTATGGAAAGAAAAAAGATTATTTATTATATGATAAAGATATAACTAAATATAGTAATGCAAAGGAATTTATTAATCGTAATCTCGTTGATACATCATATGCATGTAGAGTAGTTTTAAATACATTAACTGATTATTTTAGAGATAATGAAATTCCAACTAAAGTACATACTGTTAAAGGGCAAGCAACTAGTGCCTTTAGAAAACGTATAAAACTTGATAAGGATAGAGATTTAGATTATTCACATCATGCAATAGATGCTTTGATTGTTGCATCTATAAAAAAATTAGGTTTATTAAATACATTATTATCAAAATATGATTTAGATGATCTGTATAATAGTGATACTAGTGAAATTATTAAAGTGGAAGATGATGAAAAGTATTTAGATTCTAAATATATTGAATACATTTCTAATTTAAAGAATGTTAAAGTTATTAAATTTTCTCATAAAATTGATACAAAGCCAAATCGTAAAATTGCAGACGAAACAATCTATAGTACTAGAATTATTGAAGGAAATGAGCGGTTAATAAAGAAGTATCCAAATATTTATGATCCAAAGTTTAATCATTTAACTGAAGATATTTTAAATGGAAAAGAAGATAAATATTTAATGAAACGTCATGATTATCAAACATTTGAAAAAATTAAAGTAATTATATTAAATCACTATGAGATGTTTAAAAATGATTCTAAATATTATAGTAAAAAGAAAAATGGAGAAATTGAACTTAAAGGAGAAAATCCTTTAACAGAATATAAAGAGGAACATGGTTTTATTACAAAATATTCTAAAAAAGGAAATGGACCAAATATTACTTCGATAAAATATGATAGTGAAAATTTAGGAAATCATATTTCTATTACTGATAATTATCAAATAACAGAAAATAATCAAAAAAAAGTTGTCCTTTTGCAATTATCATCTTATCGTAGTGATATCTGGTTAGATAAAGATAAGTATAAGATGGTTACAGTAAGATATAGTGATATTAAATATAATAAGTCTAAAAATAATTATTATATTGATCAAAACTGGTATAAAGAACAAAAAGAAATTAAAAAAATTAGTGATGAGGCTGTATTTATTGCTAGTTTTCATCATGATGAACTTATTGGTATTGTTAAGAAAAAAGGTAGTGCATGCATTGATCCAGGAAATGAAAACGAGCATGATGGAGTTAATGTGGAAATTTTAAAATTTACTGCTACTAATAATGATAAGGAAAATAAAATAGAAGTTAAACCGATTGATTATTATTGTTCCAAACAATTAATGCCTTCAATTGGCACATTTGTAAAAGTGGAAAAATATGCAACTGATGTATTAGGAAATCTTTATAAGGTTACAAACAATCACTTGAAATTAGAATTCTAGTATGATAGTATAATTCTAGTCATATTCTAGCAAAATTTCATATGACCTAACAAAACAAGGGTTTATCCCGGAATCGGCTCGTATGAGCCTTTTTTTGTTATATGAGTCATAGAGTAATATATATTGAAAAAAGTGAATGTTTGAGATTATATTTAGATAATTTAAAAGTTGTCATTGATGAAGATGAATTATTAATACCAGTTTCAGACATTCAAATATTAGTAATTGATAATTATAAAGCTACTTTAAGTATTCAGTTAATGAATAAATTAACGGAAAATAATGTATGTGTTATTTTTTGTGGAATAGATCATCTTCCTAAAAGTTATTTATTACCAATGAATGGTAATTTTGCTCAAAGCGGCAATATAAATAAACAAATTGCATGGAAAGATGAAAATAAGCGATTAGTCCATCAACTAATCATTAAAGCAAAGATCAATAATCAAGTAGAAATATTAAGAAAATTAAATAAAAGTTATAATACAGTTATTAAATTAAAACAATTTATAGATGAGGTACAATTAGCAGATGAAACAAATCGAGAGGGATTAGCTGCAAAAATGTATTTTAGAGAATTATTTGGAACTGATTTTGTTAGGATGAATGAAGATGTTATTAATGCTGGATTAAATTATGGATATAGTGTGATAAGATCTTTAATTTGTTCTATTATTTGTGCTAAGGGTTATCTAGGAAACTTTGGGATTTTTCATCGTGGGAAACAAAATATGTTTAATCTTGCAGATGATATTATTGAAGTGTTTAGACCAATAATAGATGAATATGTTTATTTAAATATGAAAGATGACATTATTTTTAAGCAGAAGCATCGAGAAGGGTTAATCAGATTATGTAGTGATAAAAAGATTGAAATTTGTAATCAACAACATACCATTGCAAATGCAATATATTTATATATCGAAGCAATATTGAAAGTATTAGAAACAGGTGATTCAAAATCTTTTATTTTTCCTTTACCATATTTATATGATATATAATTTTATGAGATTAATTCTTTTGTTTGATTTACCAATGGTTACTCAAAAGGAGATAAGAATATATAATAGGTTTAGAAAACAACTAATTAAAAATGGCTATATTATGATGCAGTTTTCTGTTTATTGTAAGCTTTTTGCAAATCGGGAAGCAGCAATAAAACATATTGATATGTTAAGAAAAATGGTTCCTAAAGAAGGACAAATTAGGTTAATGTTAGTTACTGAAAAACAATATTCTAAAATTGAAATAATTGTTGGCGGAAGATCAAATCAAGAAAAAAAGATAAATAGTGAGTCATTTATCAAATTATGAATAAAATAACTATTTGTAAAGGAAATAATAAAACTAACATAATAATAGATAAATATAAATTAATTATTGGTAATAACTACTTATATCATGATAATTTATTTAAAAATATTAAATTATTTTTTAGTAATATAAAAAATGAATACCGACAAGAATATGAAAAAGAGGTTTCGATTCATGTAGATGATAAATTAATAAATCGAAAACGCTCAATATTATTTAATATTAATAAAAATTTTTCTCTTAATAAAGATTTTAAAATGCAAACTGATTCTCTGGTTGCTAAATATTTAGAAATTATGATTGATAAACCAGAACTTGTAGATACAATAAATACTATTAATTATTTATTAGAAGCATTTTGTGAGCAAATTAATGAAATTTCTATAATTAAAACAAATTATGATGTTATGACAGAGAAGAAATTAGTTAAACTGATTGAACCATATGTAGATATAGAAGGTTATAAATGTGATGAATATGATTTAACATATGAAGAAATCATTATTATTCAGTTAAAGCTTGTAAATGAAATAATAAATAATAACCAAAAATACGATTATATCTTTATTATTTTAGATATACCATGTCTTAGTAAAAAAATCCTGGATGCAATATTGCATCTTTCTAATTGTTTTTTATTTATATGTATTAATAGTAATAATCTCATTGAAAATATTAATTTGAAAGATATTTTGTTATTGGAAAATAAAGTAATAGATTTTGCTGATGAGGAAGAAGTATGTGAGATAATATGTAATAACTGTTATAAACCGATTTATTTATACGAGGTGGAAGAGTATATGAAAGAATATTTTATTAATAGTGGTAGTGAAAAGTGTAGCTTTATAAGAAAATTACTGAATAAATAATGATATATATTTATTAATTTTCAAAACTGTGTTAGTATTAGTTTTGAGGTTTTGTTACCATATGGAATTTTGCTAGAATTAGACTAATTTTTTAATGTAATTTACACCTTTTTGGTTTTGTTACCATATGGAATTTTGCTAGAATTAGACATAACATAACCATGCTCCGTGAAAGATTTAGTTTTGTTACCATATGGAATTTTGCTAGAATTAGACTGCTTTTCAAATGACGGTGTACTAAGTTCTGTTTTGTTACCATATGGAATTTTGCTAGAATTAGACGTGATATCGTTTTCGGATATATGAATAATTGTTTTGTTACCATATGGAATTTTGCTAGAATTAGACCTACTCCTCGCAGTCTGGATTTTCATCTTCGTTTTGTTACCATATGGAATTTTGAATAGTATGTATTGGTGGGAGGAATTGTACATTCTTATATTTGAATGATAAAAGAAAGTTAATTAATTAGATTTTAAAATATTATATTGCTTTGGAAATTGATATATGAGGGTATATAAATGTCAATTGAAAAAATAAAAAAATATTTTAATAAATACGATAGTAAAAAGTGAATATAAAAGTTTGATTGTCTAGTGCTGCTATGGAATTAGCTACTCAGGCTTTGAATTATGAGTCTTATAGAATTGCACACTTTTATTTAAGATTGATATTATGGTATTTTAAAGTTATATTAGGTGATACAAAAATTGATAATTTAATGGTAAAGCATTTTTTTTAAAGCAAAGGCAAATATGCTTTTTTTAGAAGAAATATTAGATTTGATAGATCATGATATAAGTAGTGTTCGTTGTTTTGTTATTAATGCTGATAAAGAATTATAATAGTATTTAAATTATGAATTTTGGATTGATGTTTGTAGGATTGCTTAATTGAATAAAAGGGTTATTAGATGTATAATTAATAACTTTTTTTATTATTGTAGGATAATAATTATTTTTGAAATTAAATGAGATGAATGGTGCATATTTACAAAGAATTTGGGACTTTAATAATACATATGGTTATTTTTGAGTGTGATAGCAGTAAATATTTTATTTTAATAATAAACATATATTATATACGATATTTTTTAATATTATTTATATCATATTTTTGTGTCATTTATTGACAAATTTGATGTTAGGTAAGTATAATAATATTGTATAGCGCTTTCAAAAAAAGCGCTATTAATAATAAAAGAAGGGATGGAGGAAAATGAAAAGAAAAAGATTAGTGAGCTTTTTGTTGTCATGTTTGATGGTTATTGGATTAATTCAAGTAACACCAACTTCTGCAGCTAATGAAAATATAGCTTTAAACAAGCCAACAACAGAATCAAGTGTATATCCTGGTTCAGGTAAAGATGCATCAAAAGCAGTTGATGGTGATACAAATACAAGATGGTCGACAAAAAGACTTGGAACTGGGACACCTGCTGAACAATGGGATTCTAATTTTGAACAATGGATGATGGTTGACTTGCAACAAGAATATCCAATTTCTCAAATTAATATTAATTGGGAAGCAGCGACAGCGACAAAGTACACAATTCAAGGATCTTTAGATGGGGAAAACTTTTTTGATGTTTTAGTATCAGGTGCTACTGAAGCAGGACTAAAAGAACATAAAGGTTTTGAAGTGTTTACTGCTAGATATATTCGTATTTTGTGTCAAGAAGCAAAAACTGCAAAATATGGATATTCTATTTATGAACTAGAAGTTTATTCTCAAGAAGTTTATGATGCTGGAAGTATTATTGATGAAATCGAAAAAGAAACTCCAGTATTATCAGAAGATGGACAATCACTTGTTATACCAACAGTACCTGATGGATATAAAATTTCATTATATGGAACTGATAATGAACAAGTTGTTTCAAAAACTGGAAAAGTTATTCAACCATTAATTGACATGCCTGTTAATATTATGTATAAGGTTGAAAATGTTAATGATGAAACAGATACTGCTGTATCAGATGACATTGCATTTGTTGTTAATGGAAAATATGATGTTTTACAACAAGATAACGAAAAACCAAATGTTGTTCCTGGACTTAGAGAATGGAAAGGGGCAGCAGGAGACTATCAATTGACTGATTCATCTCGTATTGTTATTTTAGATGATAAGTGGATGGATAGTGCAAACATGATCAAAACATATTTTAAAGATATGTTAGGACATGATATTGAAGTTGTAAATGGGCAGCCTCAAGCTGGAGATATTGTGTTAAAGACAGGTAGTCTTGTTGAAGAAGTGGGAAATGAAGGATATTATTTAAATATTGCTGATTATGTGACAATTGAAGCACCTACTTATAAGGGTATGATTTATGGTGGTGCATCTATTACACAAATACTTTATCAAAATGGCAATACTGCACCTAAAGGAATTGCAAGAGACTATCCACAATATGAAGTTCGTGCTGGTATGATTGATGTAGGAAGAATGTATATTCCTTTAGAATACTTAGAAGAAATGACAATTTATATGTCATGGTATAAGTTAAATGAAGCACATATTCATATTAATGATTATTGGGGACAATCTGGTTATAGTGCTTTCCGTTTAGAAAGTGAAGTTTATCCATCAATTGTTGCAACAGATGGATATTATACAAAAGAAGAATATAAACAATATCAAAAAGATATGAAAAATTTTGGTATTGATATTATTACCGAAATTGATACACCATATCATGCTGAAGCGTTCAGAGAAGTTCCTGGTGTTAGAATGTTAGCTAACAAAGCGGGATATTTGGATATTACAACTGATGAAGCTTTTAATGCTAATATAGATATTATTAAAAAATTATTTGATGAGTATTTAGATGGAGACGATCCAATTATTCAAAGTGATAAATTCCATATTGGTACTGATGAGTATGATAAAAAATATGGTGAACAAATGCGTAAATGGACTGATCAGCTTATCAAATATGTAAATGCTAAAGGATATGAAAGCCGTGTATGGGCATCATTAGGTAAAAATGGATTTAATGGAACAACTCCAGTAACTAATGAAGCAACTATGAACTTATGGGCTCCATATTGGGCAGACGTTCATGAAACATATGATGCTGGTTATGATGTAATTAATACATATGGTGGATGGTTATATATTGTTCCAGCTGCAAATGCTGGATATCCAGATCGCATTGATGTAAAGAGATTATATGAACAATTTGAAGTTAATAACTTTAAATCAGGAAGAAATCCTTCTGGTGAAGCAATTATGCCAGTGGCTCATCCACAAACAAAAGGGGCAGAATTTGCTTTATGGAATGATATGACTTCATTTAGAACTGGATTCTCATGGTTCGATATTTATGATCGTATAAAAGATGCAGTTTCAATTTTAGCTGAAAAAACTTGGTATGGTGAAGATGAAGCAGATCAAACATACGAACAATTTAGAGAAAGAATTGATGCTTTACAACATAAAGTTCCTAATGCAAATCCAGGAAGATATGTAGAAAGTAAGACAGATCAATTAGTTTCTTATGATTTTAAAGATGCAAGTGATATTGTTGCAGATTTAAGTGGAAATGGCTATGATGGAACAATTGTTAATGGACAAGTGAACAATGGACAAGTTGTTTTCAATGGTGATGGATATTTATCATTACCAATGGATAGCATTGGTTATCCTTATACTGTTTTCATGAAATTGAATTTAAATGAAATTACAGAAAATACCACTTTATTTGCTGGTAAAGAAGGAACATTCTTTGCTGATATGAATGGAAAACTTGGTTATTCACGTGATCAATATTCATTTACATTTGATTATACTTTAGAAGCAAATAAAGATATTGATTTAGTTTTAGCTTGTGATAACAAGAATTTAACTTTATATATTAATGGAAAGAAAATTGGAAATGGTAAATTAACAAATGCAACAATTGCTGGAAAGACACAACAAAGTTCAACATTTGTTTTACCAGTTGAAAAAGTATTTGAAAATGCATCTGGAACATTGTCAAGTATGTCTATTTATAACAAGGCAATGAGTGCAGATGAAATTGCTGATATTTTAGGATACAAATCAGAAAACTATGCATTAAATAGACCAGTTTCAGTATCTGGATTAGAAGTTAATGATGGAAGATTTACTGCAGAAATGGCAGTTGATGGTATTGTAACTAAAGAATCTCGTGTTTCATTTGCAAAAGATAAAGATGAACAATGGTTACTAGTAGATTTAGAAGAAACAAAAATTATTGATGAAATCAATATTCGCTATGAATCAGCTGTTGATAAATATGAAATCCAAGTTTCTGAAGATGGAGAAGAATTTACAACAGTTTATACAAAAGATGAAACAACAGCAAATAATGGACCAGAAGTTGATGAAGTTGTTAAGTTTGATGCTGTTGAAGCTCGTTATGTAAAATATGTACAAAAACAAAGATGGCATCATTCAGGAAATGGAAAATGGTATAGTGGAAGTATTTATGAATTTGAAGTTTATGGACCACTAGAAACAGAATTAAAACCATCAAAAGATGCTTTAATTGCAAAAGGTCCTAATAGTTCTGGATCATTGTCAGCAAATAGAGAAATTGGACCAAGTGAAACATATTTAGTTGATGTAGAATTTGATATGGTAACTACAATTGCTCCAGATCAAACAAACACAGCAGTAGGGCTTGGTAATAGTGGTTCAAATTATACAGCTTATGGACAAGTTCCTGTTATTATTCGTATGTATCAAGGTACTTTTGGTGCTTATAATGGTAATAAGGGTTATGTTCAAAGTACAGTTAAATTTGAGCAAAATGCTAAATATCATATTAGAGTTCAAGTTAATTTAAAATCTAAAACATATAGCGCATATGTAACAGTACCTGGTGGTAAAGAAGTTGTATTTGCTGAAAACTTTGGTTATCGTAGTTCAGCTGCTGCTCCTTCAAATATTGGTAAAATTTATTTATTCAATAATGAACGTCCAGAAGCAAGTTACTGGTTAGATAAGATTAAGTTAAAAGATGTGGCAGATACAGATACATCAGCTGTTTATGATCGTATTTCAGAATTAGAAGAACTATTGACTAGTTCAATTAATACTGAAGCAAAAATGACAGCTTTACAAGATGCTATTGATCTTGTTAAAGCTAAAGCAGATGATTATACAGTAAGAGAAGAAAATCTTGCTGCATTAGAAGAAGCTTATGAAACATTTATGACAAAAGAAGAAGATAAAGTCAGAATTGGTTCATTCAATATTGCAGCTGGTAAAAAACCTGATGTTAATAAAATTCGTGAACAATTAGAAAAATATGATGTAGATATCGCTGGTATTCAAGAAGTAGATAAGAATACAGGTAGAAATAATTATGATATGCTTGAAGTATTTAAAGGTGATGTTTATGGTAGCATATTCTTTAGTAAAGCTATTGATTACTCAGGTGGAGAATACGGTATTGGTACAGTATCAAAAGCACCATTAAATGATGGTTCAACAGTTATGTTAGATAGTGATGGAAATGAACAACGTGTATACCAACGTAATGTTGTAGAACTAAATGGACACAGAGTTGCTTTCTATAATACACATTTATCTTATGAAAATACAGAATTACGTCATCAACAAATGAGTACATTGAAAGCAGCAATGGATTCAGATCCATTACCATATAGAATTGTTGTAGGAGATTTCAATGCAGATCAATATAGAGAAGAATTTGCAGAAATCTTTGGAGAAAACTATAACATCGCTAATGGTATGAACGATATCTTCTTTGATACATTCAATGGTGTAGATGCTACAATGAATGTAAATAGTGTTGATAATGTAATTGTATCAAAAAATATTGATATTGAAGTAGTACAAATGATTGACAACAGATTATCAGATCATAATATGTTCTTTGCAGATATAACTTTCAAGGCTGAATCAACAGTAAGTAAAGCAGCATTACAAATTGCTGTAGAAATGGCTAGTGCTGTAACAGCAGAAGATTTAGATAAAGTAGTACCAGCAGTAGTAACTGAATTCAATGCAGCATTAGAAGAAGCAAGAGCTATCTTAGCTAATGATAATGCAACACAAGAAGAAGTAGATGCATCATTTGCAAGATTATCAGTAGCAATGCATATG
>ERZ808024.458-NODE-458-length-17554-cov-3.499571_pt1 | contig 17554 bp, 16 predicted proteins | sample MGYA00380181_ERZ808024 | MGnify/ENA primary metagenome ERZ808024 (study PRJEB31490, sample SAMN06133413) | mouse gut metagenome | isolation source: Z2_1 | host: mice | place: China: Chengdu | collected 2015-05 ...
AGGAATTCGATCACATAGGAATCCAAAAACGGATTTTCTTTCAAGCCTTTGATTGGTTCCGGCAACAGTTTTTCTTTGGACAGCATATATCTCTCATAATAGCCGCTATCAATCTGTCTTGACAGCTCTCTGGCCGAATAATTCTCCTTTACGCATAAAGAGATGTAAAAATGCCGTTCCTCTTCCGTTTTTGCCTTTGAAAGATTAGCCAGATGATTCGACCAGCTAATTTGTGACAACAGTGTTGTCACAAATTCATCATCTGCATAAGTTTCATAAAATTTTTTCATACGGTACAGACCACGCCTGTTAAATCCTTTAATTCCAGGAAAAGCACTTTGAACCTCTTCTGCGACTGTATCTATATAAGCATCCCCAAATGATACTTTCGTTGATTCTGTACTCAGGTATTCTCCCACTTTCCAATACATCTGAATCAACTCTTCATTAACTTTTTTCAGCGCATTCTGCCTTGATTGACTAATAATCTGAATGAGATTACCTGTTGCTGAGATTTCATTTTTCATCAGAATCTACCACCTTTCAAACTTGTGTCAACACTGTTGTCACAAATCAACGTATCCCATATCTATCTTATTACCCTGAACATTTACAAAACTACAATACAATTTTAACTCCTCATTATGCTAGGATTCTTTCTGTCCTGTTGCTGATTCTCTGCCATGCATTTTTCCCACTTCAATTTGTAAATCATAATTATTTGATTCTTTACACTTGTTTCTTCATTTCTTTTAGCTTTCTTTGCCTTGAAGTCTATGGATTTCACCTGCTATGCTATCTCCTTCATAGATCAATACAGCCTCCCAATCACTCCACTTTATAATAGAATAATCCCCAGCATGAATTTCTTTTTCGGCATCTACCAACCAAACAAGCTTCATCCCGGTCTTGCTAAGAAAAGTATCCAAGATATCCTTCCGAACAATAACACTGTTAACTTTTTGAGTTAAATCTGTATCAAAAGCAGCCAGCATTCCATTAGCGTCATAATAAAACCCATCTTCCTGTTGTTGTCTCAAACTCATTGTTTCGATGAGTTTGGAACACGGCAGACTTTGAGAAATTGCATTCTCTTTTGTTGCATCGTATTCTGCTTCCCACAACAAATCTGTTGTTGCATGAAGTATTTTACCAATTTCTTTCTCAATTTCTCGTTTTCTGATTTTCTCTTCGAACTGAATCGCTGGAATTTCAAAGTCCTCTTCCCCGTCCTCCACAAACTCTTCCTCTTTCTGCTCTTTGTCTTCAATCAAACCACCATATTTACAAAATAAGGCCTCTATCAGAGAAATATCCGGAACTTCTATTATCTCTTTAACTGTTTCATACTCGCCGGTTTTAATTTGCGCATCCACCCAAGCGTATGCATTTAATTCCTTGCAACTCGGTGACCAGGGATATTCTCTGTTAAAGACAGAAGATGTTTCATGGTGAGATGCTGTATCATGCGTAATAACAGATTGCCCGTTTCCAGCACATTGGAAGAGCTCATCTGCCTGCTCCGGACTGACGAAATAAGCATATAACCAGCTCCATACCAGTAGTTTTTCTGTATTCAGATCTTTACGCCCTGTGTCACAGTACTTCGTCAAGCATATCCACTTTATCCCATGATGATCGGTCAAAATCAATGTATCCTTCAACTCATCGAAAAAGATTCCCTTTGTCTCAAGCCAGACCTCCTGTGCATCCGCCGTAGAAATATCAGCAGTTTTATTTTCTTCTTTTCCCTTAGATAGAAGCTCTTCCAATACATCGAATTTCGGTGCCGCATCACAAGTCATAAAGTTTTGATTCAAAGTTGGATCAAAATCTCTGACATAAAGCTCCCATGCCCCTTCAAATTGGACATCTTCTTTCTCTGAATAATTCCAAGAGTCAATCTTCTTGCAATGATCAGAAATACGAGCCAGCATATTATACATTGTAATCCATTGATACTTTTTCCCAATTCTTTCAATCTTAATGGTCTGATTTCTACCATAGCCGCCACAATGCCGATCATGTTCTTCAAAATATTCTTCGGAAAAACCAAGTTCCGTCTGAATGTAATAGACAGCGTAATTAAATATCTTCTTGTCATCCACATCAAAGTTATGAAGAGCACTCTGGAAAACATAACGGCCAAAATCTCCATACATCCCCATGCCTTCAAAACGCATCGAATGCATCAGCCAATACATTGCTCCATTATATTCTTTCTCCAGATAGTGTTGATCCTCTATTTCCGGAATAGGGTCAGAATTATATGGAGGTATAATTATCTCTCTATCTATCATACCAGTATATTCTGGAGCCTCATACAGAAATCGCTCAATAATCAGCCTGGCATAATCTCTTAGCAGAATATCAGGATATACTTTTTCCTGATCAAATACTGTATGATAAACATACTCTGCTAATGTCTGAAAGTCCTTTCTATCTATCCTTTTACAGCAGGCGCCAAACACAATTCCATATAGACGCTGAATTATATAAGGGTCATTTACATTCTTAAACTTCTCAAGAATAATCTGACATAGATGAAAATGTTCCTTCAAAATTTCTATCATTGCTTTTGATGTATAATCCCTCAGCCATCGATTGGATGAAGTCAAAATCCATCCAAACAAGGTCAAAAGCAGCCCTATCTGCTTTTCATTTGATATTTCGAGTTTTTCTCCTTTGTCATACATCTGAATAAGTTGTACTATTCTGTTATTATCATCCTCTGTTAGTTCATTTATATAAATTGTCCAGAGGTAATCTCTCTTATTTAGCTTATAACTTAAGAGAAAGTGATGCAGAAAATCCGCATTAAATGGATGTGAAACTTTCACGCTATTTCCAATCAGCATCGGCCACAAGTCTTCCGGACTGCAGGGATATTTTTTCAATAAATCTCTAAAATGGCTTGTTGGAATATACCGAATATCCCGCCATTGAAAAGAATCAATATACCTTGAGAAAACCTGCCATTTATCATCGGAGTTTTCCAGATCATCAATTATGTCTATACACTCTTCCCCATACTTTGCTGCATATAATGCACAGGTATTTACAAACAAATCAATGTTCCAAAAATTACTCATTTCCCCATTCTTTATTCCCAGAATTTTCTCGGATAGATATCTACGAACTTCATCTTTCGATTGGCATTTTTTCACAATTACTTTTGCACAGTAATAGTCATTCATCTGATCAAAAGCAAAATATAGTGTTTCCTTTCCATCAAAAATGGAATCATGAAGAATATGTTCCTTTACAAGATGACGTACAAAAGGTACCACATTCAGTCCATATTCAGTCCAAAAGCTCAGCTGTGCTAAATCCTTTTGAGAAATAGATCTTTCATCATGTGATACCAACCATTCCGCAATTTCCATAATAAGCGGACTCAAAATATCATCATCCTCTGCATACCCTTTTTGCCTCAATTCCACTCTGAGAACCCGGGAAACATTGCTATTGGCGTGTTCAATCACTCGATCGTACAATATAGGTAAACTAACATCTTCACCATTGTATGTTTTGCAATACAGAGTAAGGAAAAGAGGATTTGACATTTCATAGCCAAAATATTCCAGTGGTGTAAATGGGATATTATAGTAATTCAGGAATTCTCTTACCGCTGAGATACTGTTATCCTCAAAACCTCTATGTAGAATGGTTACAATATCTCCCATCCCCTTCAGAAAGGAATCCGGCAAAATCAACTTTTCATATTCTGGTCGATAGGATAGAATCAATTTAACCATAGGGTTCTCTTTAATCTTATCTATAATAGCGGGCAAACCCGATTTCCACAGTTTTCTATTCCATGTCTCATTAAGAGCATCTATAAAAACTGGTACAATACAGTTATCTCTTTCACCGATAGTTTCCAAAATATCAATCAAATCTTCAAAGCTGTAGTCAAGTCTTAAGTTTTTCATAATCTGCTCATGGACTGGATCATCGGTAAAATAGATGCCTGCCACTAATAACAGCCCTGGTCGTCCTTCATCCAAAAGACTCTGTGTCTTCGAGGCCAACAGTTGTGACTTGCCAATTCCGGCTTTTCCATAAATAGTTAGTATATCTCCATAAAGCAACTGCTTTTCTCTTTCGGAGATTTCTATCCTGTTCGGAAGATTTATCAATATATCTATGTCACGAATCTTACTCCCCAGTTTATGGTATTCTTTTAGGGCTTCCTCTCGCTCTTTCCGCTCCTTTTCACTGTCACAGGAAAGTATATACTGTCTATCTCTCTCTGCCTCCAGCTTTTTGAGTTCTTCTCCAAAATTATCTAAAAAGGTTGCAACAGCCAATCGAACCGTACTATTCCACTCGATAGAATGATATAGCGTTTCAATATTCACATCTGGAAGGGCTGAGACTACTTCTTCCAGTTTCCTTAAATAATCTCTTTTATTGCTTCGGTATAACAGTTCGCTTATCTCATCAAGGAGAACTGTCTTCTTCGCATTAAGATATTCTGCCGCTCTTCGATCATGAATGAATAAGGAAAGTTCATCCGAAAATACAGTTCCAACATTAAAGTCACGGTTATAGCGTTCTCCAAGTTCATCTAACATATAACTTGTGTGAGTTGCAAACCATTCCTGCTGAATCGTATGATTTCCAAAATAGTATAAACCAAGGTAAGGATATTTGTTCCTTATGAGATCGAGAACTGCTGTATCCGTAACGAGTTGCACATCTATATTCGCTTTTATTAAACATTCTACTGCATTTACATATCGTTTCGCCGTGGATGTAATTGCTTTATTGCAAAAAAGATATACGAGATCAACAACTCCATCTTTACCTGTATAGTATTCCACTATCTTTTCTGCAGAATGTTTTATCTGTTCATAATGCACATCCTGCTCAAAAAATTTTGCCTGAAAACCAATCCATCGCTTGTTCGTTTCATCATAAATAGGTTCTGTTTCTAATCCATGATTATTCGGATTAGCATGGAGATACCTGAACTGTTTATTTCCAGAAAGATTCTCATTGGCAAATAACTGACGACACAAGTCTTCGAACTTAAACCAAATCCCACGTATATCATGATTATGTGTAGCAAAGCTTTCCCAGTTTATTTGCATTTCAATTCCCTCATCCTTCATATAGTAAACCAATATCACTGTATCCCAAATTTGAGCCTATTCTGTTTACTGATATTGGCGTATATTGTCCAATCTGCAATTATTATACCACAGCACCTCTGAGTTTTGAAGTTCTGCTGCCTAATGCCGGAAATAAAAATTGGCTTCTAGAATCTTACTTCTACAAGCCAGTTACTACAACACCATATACAATTATCACCATTTTGTGCATACTGTTCCCATCTCCCCCCATTTTACAAACGCTATGCACACAATACACTCTCAAAACCTTGCTCCATATTAGGATAACCCACAAGTATGATGTCGTAATCATTCATATTTTCCACATGGGAAGCCACCGCCGGCCTTGCGTTCTGATCCAGTTCTCTCCTTGCCTGATCCACCGTGCTCTGATAACCTGACGGGTAAGCCACTGCCGGCCTGATCTCAAACAAATCTCCTCCGGCCACGGAATGAATCTTCTCTGCCGCTTCCTTTGTTGTCCCTGTCTTGGAAAAATAAGCGGTCAGAACTTTCTTTCCGGCTGTCCCCGGCTGCTGCGCCTGAGCACGTGTTCCGCCGTATCCGGCAGTTACCGCCATAGTCTGTACCGCACCGTTGACAGTCCATGCCCCGTCCCCATTCACCGTATACCCGTCCGGCGTAGTGGTTCCCGCGTACATCCATCCTTCCCTGTCAAAAGCGTAGCATTCTGCAATTCCGTCCTTGTTCCCGTCCAGCCACTGCCACTCCACCGCCGATGTAGGAGTCCCGTAGTACTGCCCGTTTCCCAGATCATACCACCATCTGGAGCTGTTTGCTCCCTGCCCTGTTGTCCATCCCGCCGCAAAAGCAGTGGACGCCATACCAATTGTCAGCACACAAATTGCCAGTACCAGTTTCCAAATCCGTTTCATTCTGCCATACCTCCTGTACTTTCTGTTTTTCTGTTTTTAGGTACATAGCGCAGCCAGAGGCCGCCCCCTTCTATCTGCTTTCCTTCTTTCAATTCAAAAGAAACCGCTTTTCCCCCTTACCAGTTTTTCTTTTCCTTAGAACTGTCATGCTGTTTTTTTCTTTCTTCCACCATTTTTACAAACCACTCCACCATCCCCGGATCATAATGGGAAAAGAAAGAACTGGTCTTTGTATCCAGCGCCCCGATCTTCGCCATATCCTCATCAGTCAGCACAAAGTCAAATACATTGAGATTCTGCTCCATCCTGTCTTTGTGAACAGATTTGGGAAGTACGACAATCCCTCTCTGAATATTCCACCGCAGCATCACCTGTGCTGTAGTCTTTCCATATTTTGCGCCGATCTCAGCCAAAACAGGATTCTCAAACAAGCCTCCCCTTCCCTCTCCGAAAGGCGCCCATGCCTCGGCCTGAACCCCATATTTATCCATCCACTGCTTTGCCTCTGTCTGCTGGTTCAGCACATGGGTCTCTACCTGGTTCACCATAGGCGGAATCTCTGTGAAAGAAGCAACATCGACCAGACGGTCCGGATAGAAGTTGGAGACCCCGACAGCCCGCAGCCTGCCCTCCCTATACAGATCTTCCAGAGCCCGGTATGCCCCGTAGTAATCATTAAAAGGCTGGTGCAGCAGCATAAGATCTATATAATCTACCTGAAGTTTTCTCATGGATTCAAGAACAGACGCTTTCGCCGCTTCATAGCCGTAATGTTCCACCCATACCTTACTGGTCAGGAAGATGTCCTCTCTGGGAATCCCGGATTTCTTTATGGCGCTCCCCACCTCTTCCTCATTAAAATAGCTCTGCGCCGTATCAATGGAACGATACCCTGCCTGTAGGGCGTCCAGAACACACCGCTCACAGTCCTCTTTTGTTACCTGATACACACCATAACCCAAAATCGGCATTTTTACGCCGTTTCTCAATGTTACAAATTCCATTTGTCTTCCTCCAATCATCTTTTTATTTAGCGCTGTGGCCGCCGAATACGTCAAACTCCATGGTATCCAGTCTGGAATCAATCATGGCAATTTCTTCCCGCGTCAGAACCACATTGCCTGCCTCAAAGTTCTCTCTCAGTCTTTCTATCTTGCGGGAACCCGGAATCGGAACGATGTAAGGCTTCTTGTTGATCATCCACGCAAGAGACAGCTGGCCCATGGAAGCATTCTTTTCTTTTGCCAAGTTTGTCAGCATATTCAAAAGCTCCTTCGCCTTTTCGTAACCTTCTTCGGTGTACTGAGGCATAGCCGCCCGGTAATCCTGGCTCCCCTCAAATTTTGTGGCAGGCGTGTACTTCCCCGTCAGGAATCCGTTCGCCATGGGAGAAAAAGCCACATAGGCAACATCCAGTTCCTCGCAGACGGGAAAAATCGTCTCATGCCATCTTGCCATCATGGAGTATCTGTTTTCAATGGCTGTAACGTGACACACGGCATGAGCCCTGCGGAGATATTCCTCTGTAGTCTCCGAAATTCCCCAATAGCGGATCTTTCCCTCTTTGATCAGCAGACCCATGGTCTCGGCCACTGCTTCCGGCTCCACTTTGGGATCGATCCGGTGCTGATAATACAGGTCTATATAATCCGTTCCCAGCTTCCTAAGGCTTTCCTCCACACTTTTTCTTATGGTTTCCGGGCTGCTGTCCAGTCTTAAGGAACGGTCCTGATTATGCTTTACACCCATCTTTGTGGCAATCACCACCTTGTCCCGAATGCCTTTGACCGCCTCGCCCACAAGCTCTTCATTGCAGGAAACCGTGCCGTCAGGGCTGACTCCGGTGTAAGCCTCGGCTGTGTCCAAAAAATCATATCCCATCTCACATGCCTCTCTCAAGGTCTTTACTGCAGCGCTTTTCTCCGTAGGATCTCCTGACGCATGGCTGAATCCCATGCATCCCAGGCCAACGGGATTGACACGCAGCTGGCTGGCTCCCAGTGTTCTCTTTTCCATTTTTATCATCCGCCTTTCCTTAAAATCCCAGGCCTCTCAGCCGGGAAAAATCTTAATCAACTTTATTTGTTTGATACCATCTAAAAATCAGACCGGCGGCTAAACTCCCGCCACTTATCATACTCATTCTTACGGTTATCCAAAACTGCGCCTGCCACCTTCACCGCATCCCTTCCTAACAGCAGCCGCAGCGGCGTATCCTCAGCCTCTATGGCCTCTATGATCAGTCCGGCGCCCTTGTCCGGGTCCCCCGGCTGGGTTCCGTGGGTCTTATCATTCTCAATCCGTCTCGTTCCCGCCGTCTCCCCGTAATCGCCGATGGCGGTCTTTGACTGGGTAAGGGAGCGTCCGGCAAAATCCGTGCGGAAAGCTCCCGGTTCTACAATCATAACCTTAATCCCCAGAGGCGCCGTCTCCAGGTAAAGTCCCTCTGTCATTCCCTCCAGCGCGCATTTAGAAGCCGCGTAATAACCGGACCCAGGCGCCGTGCGGAGGGCGGCAATGGACGAAATATTAATGACGGCCCCGCTTTTTTTCGCCCTCATATCCGGAAGCACGGCTTTGATCAGGTTCACGGGCCCCCAGAAATTGGTGTCAAACAGACGCCTGGTATCCTCCGGATCGCCCTCCTCAACCGCTGCCCGGTATCCATAGCCCGCATTATTGACCAGCACGTCAATCCCGCCAAACCTCTCTTTTGCCGCCTTAACCGCCTCCGCGACCGAACAAAGATCCGTCACGTCAAGGCGGACGGTCAGGGCCGTCTGCGGAAAGTCCTTCTCAAACTCCTCCAGTTTCTTTGTATCCCTTGCTGTTACCACCACGTTATCGCCTTTTTGCAGCGCCGCTTTGGCAAGACTTCTCCCAAGACCGGTGGAACAGCCTGTAATCAGCCATGTTTTCATTGATTGTTCTCCCCTTTCTAACGGTGGAAGCTGGTAAAGATCGTCTGTTCTTTCTGGGGAAGGCCCAATTTTTCCTTGCCCATCCGGATACTCTTCATGAGAAACGCCATATTGCGTCCCAGCGTCCGCATGGTCTGCATGCCCTCCTCGTCCTTTAAAACCTCCTCCGGAGTCCCGCCATGCACCATATTCCAGTACTGGCTGCTCGCCACCGGCATGCCGCACATAGTAAAGTATTTATTCAGCATGTCAAAAGTGGCCGTATTGCCTCCACGCCGACAGGATACCACCGCCGCGCCTACTTTCATGGTCTTGTCAATATTCAGGGTGCTGAAGAACAGACGGTCCATAAAAGATACGGCCCCGCCTGCCGGAGAAGCGAAATAAACCGGGGAGCCGATGACAAAGGCGTCCGCTTCCGCCAGCTTGGGGGCAATCTCGTTGACGATATCGTTAAATACGCACTTGCCTCCCTGCTCCCCCTGACTGTGGCATTTCCGGCAGGCAATACAGCCCCGGATGTCTTTATTTCCCACATGGACGTTCTCCGCCTCAATCCCCTCTGCCTCCAAGGTCTTCGCCAGCTCCGTCAGCGCCGTGTAAGTACATCCGTTTCTCCTTGGGCTTCCGTTTACAAGTAATGCTTTCATAATTAAATTCCTCCTCTTTTTCATCTGTCTTTATTATAAAGGATACTTATGAGCCGCAGAAGTCACCATTCGTTATCCAGTATATACCTTGCGGTATAAACCACGGGGCTCCTATTGCGGCAATCATGCGAAAACAGCCGTTTTTCAGCAGTCCTCCCCATAACACTCCTGGAATATTCTAAGGATTTCCCCTTGTGTCAATCTTGTGCAGCTTCCGGAAACCATGGCACTGGAATCGGCAATGGCTCTTAAGTCCGTATTCTCATCAACCCCCAATTCCCTCAAGTCTGCGGGCAGCCCAATCTCCCGGATAAAATCCGCCAGCCCGTCAATTCCGGCACAGGCAATTTCTTCCTCCGTCTTTTCCCCAGGCGTAATCCCCCACACTTCCACAGCAAACCGCTTAAACTTCGCCAGCCCGCTCTTATAAATGTGACGGCAGTACACGGGCAGCAGCACCGCCAGCCCGGCGCCGTGACTGCATCCCGTGTATGCCTCAAGCTGATACGCCATCTGACGACACTGGAAATGGTCGGGCTTTCCCAGTCTGATGATTCGGTTTTCCGCCATTGCCCCAGCCCACATCAGATTGCCTCTGGCCGTATAGTCCTCCGGATTCCTGACCGCTCTGCGAAGACTGCGGATCACGTTTTTCATAAGGGCCACGGCAAGGTCGTCCGAAACATTGTCCTCATCCGACCCACCAAGATAGCTCTCCATGATATGGGAAAGGACGGCAAATCCGTTGCATATCATCTGGAATTGGGGAATGCTGTAAGTATAAACCGGGTCCATGAGGGCGAACTTCGGATTACATTTAGGATAGTCCCGCCCGGTCTTCACCATCAACGCTTCATTGGTAATGACTGATCTTCCATTGCATTCGCTTCCACTTCCCGCCGCCGTGGCCACCACCCCAAGAGGCAAAGGCTCAAAGTCAAAGATTCCGGGCCTTGCCCAGAAATTTTCCCATGGATTCCCCTCATACCGGGCAGTCATGGAAATTGCTTTGCAACAGTCTATCACCGAACCGCCGCCGACAGCAAGGATCAGCCCCACATGATGTTTTCTGGCAACTTCCGCTCCTTCCAGGACTTTGGCATAGGTGGCATTGGCCATTATGCCTGGAAACTCCACAATCTCTTTTCCCGCCCCATTTAAAATGGCAGTCACTTCATCATAGACCCCGTTCTTTTTGACCGAACCGCCTCCATAGGCAAGCATGACCGTATCCCCATATCCCTTTGTGAGACAGGCCAGGTATTCTTTCACACAGCCTCTCCCGAAAAATACCTTTGTCCCGTTTTCAAAAATAAAATTGTTCACCCTTCACCATTCCTTCCTGTTATTGCGTCCCCTTACCTGTGTCAATTATAAATAAGTCGCGCCATGAGGAGAAGTCTCCCTTTGTTCATCAGTTGATACCCAATGGTTATAACTTGATTCAAAAAATCCGGACAAAAAAGAACCGAAATACCTTTCGGTATCCGGTTCCTTTCCTGATCATTTTCTATTTGCTTAATCCATTCCCCCTGCATTCAGCTCAGAGATGAAATCCTCCGTTCCCGGCCGTACTATAAAGCAGACACAAATTACTGTACCGCCGCCTTCACTGCCTCCAGAAACTGTTTCACGATCCCGGAAGGCTGGGGAGCATGGAGCAGGCCGAAGGGAATGCTGTGTTCCCAGTCCACCGGAATCACCTTCAAAAGCGGATGTACGCTGGCCCATCCCGGTATGGCAAGCAGAACGTCATTGCTGTTCTCACATCGGTTAAAAGCCTCCATACTGTAAAAGTCAAAGTCCACAATATGGATCCGGCTGTGGTTCTGCCAGATGTCGTCCCGAAGCCGGTCCACATAATGGCTCCAATCCCGGCGCATAAGCATCAGGCTTTCCCCATACAGGTCTTCCGGCTTAAGCCTGTCCTTTTCCGCAAGCCTGTGGTGAATGGAAACCGCACAGCAAAAGGGCTCACGGGACAGCTCCAATCCCGCGCAGCGCCGCAGCTCCAGCATGGTTTCGTCAAAAATCCCTCCCACCACATCAATATTCTTTCCTAAGTTTCCCAGGATCTCCCTGGCGTTTTCCGGCGTATTCTCAAACGGAATAATCTGGAATTTCATGCCCGGACAATGGGTCTGTATCTTGGGCCACAGCGGCATAAGAAGCTGGGCCGGCGTCATGGGGGAGCTGCCGATCCGGATCACCTTGGTATCCTCCTGCATGGCGTTCTTCGCTCTTGTGACAGAATCCCGGCAATACTGGATCACATATTTTGTATCCTGATACAAGGATTTTCCTGCCTTTGTCAAAATCAGGCCCCTGTGAGTCCTCTCAAATAATTTAACGCCAAGAGAGGCCTCCAGAAGGTTGATCTGTTTGATGACCGCAGTAGGGGTAATATAGGATTCCTCGGCAGCTTTGTTAAAGCTGCCTGCGTCCGCCACATGGAGAAACGTGTCCAGCTGTGGATTGTACATAAGGCAGGCACTCCTTTGCATTCTTGATCTTTCAGCAGTATTAATAAGAAACAGTTTACCAGATATTCCTAACAAATGTCTAACAATTTGATAAACTATTTCTAAACTCCGAAAATTTTTCACCCCCTATGCTGATTGTTTGCCTCCACAATCTCTGTCAGGCGGATGAATTCGTTATGATAACGTTTATCCGGATTCTTTTCCGGAATGGTCAGCCGGATGGCGTTCTTTGGACAGTGGTGGATACAGGCCATGCATACCTGGCAGTTTTCTCCCGTATTCACAGCTTTCTGATTCTCCACACGGATACAGCCCCCGGGACAGACTCTGGTACAGACCCCGCAGCCGATACAGTCCCCGGTCACCTCATAAAGATTTTTCCAGAGTTTTTCCGGTTCTCCTGCCGTTCTCTCTAAAAAAGCCCTGTGCCACCCCCGGTCCTCCTCCGTCGCCGGCTGTATCAAGCGCTTCCTGGCGACAATGTCCCGCCGGATGGCCTCTATGTGTTCCTCCACCTTCTTCTCCGGATTGATGGCCAGCTGCTCCTCCATGTCAAACCCCGGCAGATAATTATCCACCATCATAATGGTGTTGATATAATCCGCTTGTCTTTGGCAGGAATCCAAAAACTCTTTGGCAAGCTCCGCCCCTCCCCCATGCCTCTTTCCATAAGTCAATACCAAGTAAAAATACTCCGTCCGAAACACGGCCCTCCTCAAAAATTCCTTCACCATGGCAGGCATCTCATGGCCGTACAAGGGGCAGACCACCCCAATGGTATCCCCTTCAAAAACCAGTTCCTCCTCATGGATTGCCTGGGGAATACTGATTCGTTTTTCCTCTAACTGCTTTGCCACATACAGGCTGTTGCCTGTACCCGTAAAATAAAATACCATATCCTTCTCCCTCCTGTATCTCCGCTTTGCTATTGAAAATATTCTTCTTTTCTGCTATGATCATAACTGATACTTTGGTTCCTTGTTCTCACGCCTTTTTTCTTTGTTTCTGTTGACATTATAACGGATAATTCCAACAAAGTACAATGTCGATAAAGAATACAACTATAAATTTTGTTTATACTGAAAGGACCTGTTATGATCGAACTCTATGAACTCCGGCAGTTCTTAGCCTTCGCAAAGGCCGGAACCCTGTCGGAAGCCTCCGAAACCCTTCACCTTTCCCAGCCCGCCTTAAGCCGCAATATGAAAAAGCTGGAGGAGGATCTGGGCATCTCCCTCTTTCTGCGCCAGAAAAACAGGCTGGAACTGAATGAAAACGGAATGTATGTGCTGGAGCTTACAAAGAAACTTCTGGAAGACGCGGACTTGCTGGTGGCAAAAGCCAGAGACTATGACAGAAGGAACCGCACCATCACCCTGGGGCTGTGCGCCCCGGCCCCGGCCTGGCTCCTTACGCCGCTGATCTCCAACCTTTATCCCCATATGACCCTGCAGACCGAACTAAAGGACGAAGAGCGGCTACTGAAAGACCTAGAAAATCAAGTGTACCATCTGGCAGTGGTCCACAGGCGGCCCAAAGACGGACCCTATTATGTAAAAGAATGCGGCAGGGAGAAGCTCTCCTTCTCCCTGCCCAAAGGCCATAGGTACGCCAGGCGAAAAAGCCTGTCCTTTCAGGAGATGAACGGAGAAAATATGCTCCTCATGTCTGACATCGGTTTCTGGGACCTTCTCCACAGGGAAAAAATGCCCGATTCCCGCTTTCTCACCCAGTATGACCGTTTCAGTTTCAACGAACTGGTGGAGTCTTCCACCCTGCCTTCCTTTATCACGGATCTTTCGGAAAAATACATTGAAACAGCCTCCGGCCGTGTGACGATCCCCATCTCAGATGAGGAAGCCTCCGTGACCTATTACCTTGTGTGCAGGAATGATAAAAAGAAAGAATTTTCAGCGCTGTTCGCTGCACTGTAGGGTTTCCTCCGCCTATTTTCTCATTCCTCCTCAAACCTGCATTTTGTCGTTGCCATTCTTTCCAGGGACTCCGCCGTCACCTGATAGAACGGCCTGTGTTTATTGACGCCGGCAAGCTGTTCCATCTCCTCCTTCAGGAGCGCGAAATCAAACAGATTCCCGTTCTCCTCTATATGTTCCTTGGACCTGCTGCCCGGAACCGCTCCCAGTCCCATCTGCATATGCCACCGCAGGATGATCTGGGCCGGCGACTTTCTGTACTTGTCAGCCAGCGCCAGAAACACCGGGTCCCCAAGCATATCCGCATTGCCATGTCCTAAGGGAAACCAGGACTGCAGCGCAATGCCGTTTTCGTCAAGAAAAGGCTTCACATGCTCCGCCGGATAGTAAGGGTGGCATTCCGCCTGCATGACCATGGGCCTTACCTCACACTGCTCCAGGATTTCTGCTATCTTTTCCACAGGAAAGTTTGACAGGCCCATGGCTCTCAATTTGCCTTCTTTGTAAGCCTTCTCCAGCATTTTGTAGGCATACCCGTAGTTGTTCACCGGATGGTGCAGGATCATCAGGTCAATATAATCCACCTGGAGTCTCTTTAGTATGTCGTCAATGGCATGATCATTCTCATACAACGTCGGTCCCAGTTTCGTCTCCAGAAAATATTCCTCCCGTTTCCGTCCCGATCTCTTTAAGCCCTCCCCCACTTCCGCCTCGTTGCCGTAGCGGTTGGCCGTATCAATCAGGTCATAACCGTGGTTTAAGGCAAACGCCACATTCTCCACAATCTGGCTGCCGGTCTGGCCAATGGTCCCAAAACCCAGCCGGGGCATTGTGACCCCGTTGTTTAAAACAATGCCTGTATCAGTCATGGATCTTCCTCCCATTGCACATACGGACAAACTCCGGATCAAAATGTTTCACCGCCGTACCCACATATCCCATGTCCAGAGAAGAGATTCGCTCCATCTCCTCTTTACTCAAGGTAAAATCCCAGATGTCGAAGTTCTCCTCTATGCGCTCCTTGTGGGTGGACTTGGGGATGACCACCACGCCTCTCTGCACATTCCACCGCAGGATTACCTGTCCTATGGTCTTCCCATGTGTTGCCGCGATTTCTTTTAACATCTCATTTTCAAAGGGCTTATAGCGCCCTCCCCCAAGAGGCGCCCAGGCTTCCGGCACCACGTCATAGTAAGCCATGGTCTCCAAAGCCTTCTCCTGGGTGTAATAAGGGTGCAGCTCCACCTGGTTGACCATGGGCCTGATCTTCACGGTCTCGCAGAAGTTGGTCAGCACGTGGGGATAAAAATTGGACACTCCAATAGCCTTTAATTTGCCCTCCCTGTAAGCATCCTCCATGGCCCTCCATGCGCTGAAATAATCCTTCATGGCCTGGTGCAGAAGGTAAAGATCTAAGTATTCCAGTCCTGATTTTTCCAAAGAAGCGTCAATGGCCCTTTTGGCCGTCTCATAATTATCCATATCCTGCACCCACATCTTGGAAGTAATAAAGAGTTCTTCCCTGGTACAGATTCCTTCCGCGATAGCATCACGGACCGCTTCCCCCACGGCGTCCTCGTTGGTGTAGGAGGCCGCCGTGTCAATCAGGCGGTATCCGGCGCGGATGGCATCCAGCACCGACCTCCTGCATTCCTCCTTATCCCGTACCTGAAACACGCCAAACCCTTCCATGGGCATTTTTACTTTATTCGTTAATGTGACAAATTCCATTCCTATTCCCCTCTCTTTTTGTTATTTTCTGTATGGGCATGATTATAAAGCACATTTTCCCTAAAGTACAATGCCCTTTCTGCAATCTGCTATCATTTTAATTTATAGCGGCACATTTCTATGAATCCTGACTGCCCGCGGAAACCAGCCATCTGTCCCCCAGTCATATACACTTCCAGAGAAAAGGCGCCTGCATACTGCTCACAAGAAACGTCCGGATACAGTTAACATCATAACATCTACTTGTCACTCTCAATCCCTGCCACGACAAACCTCCCATCCCGTTCCTGATAGCTGCAGGTAACCAGGAGCACCATTGCAGAATCCTCCTCAAACTCAATACCTGTCTCATAGAACCCAGCTTCCTTAAGCCGTTTAAAAAAATCCGCTTTTTCAGCTTTCGTCTCCGGTTTCCGCTGATAAAACACCCCCTCCGGCTCCGTCCAGTCCTCTTCTTTGGCATACAAAACCGAAAAAACCTGAAACCTTCTATGTTCCCACAAACTGTCAAGGCAGATAACCGGATGATTCTCCCAATAGCTTTTCTTCCGGTACTTTAACAAATCCGCAAACATGCTTCCATTACGCATATTATGGCCATACAAAAATACACACCCTTCCCCTCCCAAATCAAAACCGGAGCCTGCCGCAAACGGCGTCCCTCCATATGATTTTTCTCTCTCGAAATTTCTGTGGAGATAATATTCCGGATCATCCGACGTCCATATGACCGGATAGTCAATCCCTGTCCCGTCAATGGAAACCCAGTCTGACAAACCGGATCTGCTCCTCTCTTAAATCCCAAATCCTTTTCCAAAAAATACCGGTGACTCCCACTATGGCAAATAAAAAACACATGAACAAACCGCGTTCCAATTTTTCAAACATACATCCTCCCTGCCCTCACTGGCAGCCAGTCAACCCACACACAGCAACGAACCATATAACCATAGAAGTATACCTTATGGCCCAAAGCGCCCCTTCTCCGAAGAAATCTGTAATACGATGCGCCCTTTAGGTATGGCTGTCTAGTTTGTTGCTCCATGTGAATAAAAGCCAGAAGGCAGAACTGTCAAATCTCCCCTCCGGCCTTATCTCATGCACTCTGTCATAAGGAATTTCTACTGTTTGCTTTACATTTCCCAGCGTTTTGGATTTCTCATTTTCAAACAGGACTTCCGACAGCTCTGCAACTCCATTTTCGCTTCTGAAATAAACCACATCCATCAATTCCCGTTCCTGATTCTCCTTAGCAAAAACAGTCTCTACAGCTTTCGTCTCAGATACAGATATTGAATCCGACCCTAATGCAGTCATACTTCCTGCTGCCAGCATAGAAATAACCGCTAACTCTAACATAGTTCTAACAAATGCGTAAACAATCGCTAAACTCATCTTACTGTTTTCTTGCCATCGCTTTCCCATAACAGCCAGGAAAAATACACAAACCTCCCATATATCCATCTGCAGATTCTGTTCTCTGTCAAATACGATTCCTCAGCCAATTCCGGATTATCCTGCCGCCATCTGGTCTGCTCCAAAAATTCCCCCACGTCTTTATAGACATCCAAGGACATTCTTGCTCTCTCCAGTTCTTTGGCACATGGATCATCAACCTCTACAGCAAATTCCCTCCGCAAAATTTCCACAAGTTGTTGATCTGAAACACCCCATTCCTTACCAGTCATCCGTAAATAAATCCTCCACTCTCTCTATTTTTCCTCCATCTCCACCCCCGCGGCTTGCTTCATGCCCCTTACTCTCCTGTATCGGTTCCGTTCTATCCAAGCCACTTTGTTCCCTTTGGAATCTCATTTCC
>ERZ808024.461-NODE-461-length-17514-cov-9.267076_pt1 | contig 17514 bp, 15 predicted proteins | sample MGYA00380181_ERZ808024 | MGnify/ENA primary metagenome ERZ808024 (study PRJEB31490, sample SAMN06133413) | mouse gut metagenome | isolation source: Z2_1 | host: mice | place: China: Chengdu | collected 2015-05 ...
ACGCCTCATTCCTCCGCCTTGCATATGAAAAATCATTCTGCGTTATATGGCTAGGAACTTATTTTTCGGTGTACTAGAACAAGCTTTGTCTTTGGTTCTATACAAAGCAGTTTACCGCTGTTACGCCGCTATAGCGCCGAATTCATTTCAATGACCGTTTCAACTGTTCTTTCAGGTCATGGATAAATTTCTTCTCGCGGATACTGATCTGGTACGACTGCGATTTCATCAGATATACCCCTATATATTGATCGAATTCCAGCGGCAGGGCGATTACGCCGGCTCCCTTGTTGATAGATATGGAATTTTTCACGATAACAGAGATATATTGTCCGGTTTTGATCGTGTCGAACAGGCCTCCCCGGTCAAAGATATAGGTAATGTTCTCTTCATCGTTCAGGCCCAGAACATCCAGCCAGTCGGCGGCGTCAAAATTCTCATAAGTAACAATGTGCTGGTTTTGAAGATGCAGATAGGATATGGAATCCAGCTTCGCAAGTGGGTGGGATGTACTCATGATCACTTCCAACGGAATGTGGAGCCTAAGCGGAATCAGATCCATATTGTATCTGTTGGCGGTAAGCCTGTGGAAAGGCTCGCGGCTCTCGAAGCAGTAGAAGATAGCCATCCGGTATCTCTGTTCCACCACATCCTGCAGCACTTGGATCAATCCGGTCTCCTTGAAGATATCCCGGCAGCCCTGCGCCGGATTCTGATTCAGGAATTGAATAAAGGTCTGCATAAATAGGGCGGAATAGGTGCAGGAGACGGAGAGATTCTCATGGTGGTTGAACTGAGTGGGAATCTTCTGGATCTTCTTGTATTCGGATAAAATAATCTGCGCGGACTGTACAAAGCATTCACCTTCCTGTGTCAGTTCGATTCCCTTATTGCTGCGCGCGAAAAGAGAGAAGCCTAATTCTGTTTCCAGGGCACGGATCGAATGGCTGAGGCTAGACTGTGAGGTGAACAGATTTTTGGCGGCTTTGTTGATGGAGCCGCATTTCCAGATTTCCAGTACGCATTTCAGATTGTGAAAATTCATTAGATCATCTCCTCTATGGAGGTTAGTATTGATCGATTCTGCAAATATTAATATATAATTCCATATTATATAGTTTTTCTATAAGTATATCAATAGAATCGGGGTATGCGAATTCATTCATACTCTGGTTGATTCCTGTATAACCGTGTTTTAACTCTCCATGTTACAATTATAACAATAAAAGAGTCGACTCCAAGAATAAATATTATGGAGGTAATTGAATATGGCAGAAGTAAAACAACCGGCAAGTGCTTTATCATCACCGAGGTTTTGTAACATGGGGACATTTATGCGTATGACGAAGGTGGATTCCGCGAAGGGACTGGATTTTGCGATCGCGGGCGCGCCCTTTGACACGGCTAGTTCTTTCCGTTCCGGGTCACGATTCGGACCGAATGCGATCCGTAACATTTCTGCTATGATGAAACCGAACAATGTAATTCTTCAGGTAAACATCATGGAGAACTTAAAAGGCGGAGATATTGGGGATTTTAATGTAACTCCGGGATATATCCATCCGACGTACGATGCGATCGAGGCGGGGGTTGCCGGGATCTTAGAAGAGAATGCGGTGCCGATCGTCCTGGGCGGGGATCATTCGATTACGCTGGCGGAGCTGCGTGCAGTCGCGAAGAAATACGGTCCGGTTGCTCTGGTGCATTTTGATTCTCATTCCGATCTGTGCGACGAGGTATTTGGCCAGAAATATAACCACGGCACTCCGTTCAGACGTGCGATCGAGGAAGGCCTGATCGATCCGGCGCACTCAATCCAGATCGGTATGCGCGGTTCCTTATATGACCCGAATGAGCATAAGATGGCGGCGGATCTGGGGATGCTGCTGATCCCGGCCCATAAGGTGCGTGAGATGGGATTTGAGGCATTGATCAAGACGGCTATGGAGCGGGTAGGAGATAAACCGGTATTTCTGACTTTTGATATTGATTTTGTAGATCCGGCATATGCACCCGGAACAGGAACGCCAGAAGTGGCGGGCTTCACTTCTTACGAGTCGTTGTCGCTGGTACGTGCCATCAAGGATATGAATTTTGTGGGATTTGATATCGTTGAGGTTCTGCCGGCATATGATTCCGGGGAGGTAACGGCATATCTTGCCGCAAATATCGTATTTGAATATCTGTCCATCCTTGCTGCAAAGAAAAAAGATTAACAGCACAGACGGAGGGCAGAATGGAAGAAAAGAAAAAAGTCATTCGTGTAGAAGAAGTCACAGATCCGGATATGATGTCCAAAGAGCTGGACAGCGTGGTTCTTGAGGGCAGCAATAAGACCAAAGGGATTATCCTGTTTCTTATATGTTCGATTATAGGAATCGCAGTATTCTTCGGACAGATAGAGGGAAGCACTATTTTCGGAATCATTTATAATGGATTCGTTGATCTGTTTGGGCAGGCGATATACTGGATTCTGTCGATTGTGATTACAGCAAATTTTATCTGTCACATATATTTTAAATATATAGATAAAGGAAAGACAAAAAACGCATTTGCGGATGTTTACGGAAATGATAAGATTATTCATACGGTCTTATATGGATTGGGCGCCGTCTATGTAATTATTTACACATTGTGGATCGTTCACGGCATGAATATGCCGGAGATCATTATCAGTGATGCAACGGGCGGCAATGTTATTCCGCCGATCGTAAAGGGTGTGTTTGGTATCGTACTGGCAGGAGCAGTATTTATGCCGTTCTTGCTGAATTACGGTATTCTGGAGATCATTGGCGTGCTTCTGGAGCCTTTGATGCGGCCGCTTTTCAAGGTTCCGGGTAAGTCCGCGCTGGATGCTACGGCATCTTTTGTAAGCTCATCGTCTCTCGGTGTTCTGATCACGAACCGCTTGTGGAAGAACTGTGTCTATACAGAGAAGGAAATGGTTGCGATCATGACCGGCTTCTCAGCGGTATCCATAGGGGTTCGCCCAGTTGGTTATTGATACAGCGGGATGCGGAGCCCAGTTTTTCGAGATCTATGCGGTAAGTTTTGTAATGGTATTTCTGATAGAGATGATTACGGTGCGTATTCCGCCGATCTCTAAGAAAAAGGATGTCTATTACAACGGAAAGGTTCAGACGGAAGAGGAGCGTAAGGAAGGCGCGTGTTATTCGGTTCAGACCATTCCGACGGGAATCTGGCGTTCAGTGAAGCGTGCTGCGATTGCTTACAGTGTTCCGAAGAATGTAAGTCTCAGTCTGAAGGACAGTATACTGGTGCTGCCGCAGGTATTGACGATGCTGTCCGCGATCGGTGTGTCGGCTATGATTCTTGCGGAGTATACGCCGGTGTTTAAGTGGTTGGGTTATATATTCCAGCCGGTTCTGATGCTGTGCCAGGTGCCTGACGCGGCAGCCATCGCGCCGTCTATGCCGGTGGGGATCGCGGAGATGTTTCTCCCGGTTCTCGTCATGAACAGTACGGCGGCTGCGGTATCGATCAGTATGCAGGCGAGAGTGTTCGTCTGTCTGGTGTCCATGTGCCAGATCATCTTCTTCTCGGAGACGGCCACGGTTATGATGGCGACAAAATCACCGATCAAGTTCTGGGAGATCATTGTATGCTTCATTGAGAGAACGCTGATAGCGATCCCGCTGGCATCATTGGCGGTACACCTTATATTTTAGACAAACGGATATTGAATATAGATTGTTCATCAAATAGAACCTGCAGGATGCATCGGATCATGAGAATTGCATCTTGCAGGTTCTATTGTTTGCAATTATAATGAATTCAGTGAATACAGCGGTATTGGAAAGGAGCGTTGCAATGTCAAAAGTATTTAATGTAACAGGACCATGTATACCTAGAAAACATTATATGGCAGATCTTACAGGATGTGTCGGGCAGATACATGCAATGGTGGATGCCGGGGCGTATTTTACCATAAACCGTGCGCGTCAATATGGGAAGACAACTACCCTGACGGCGTTGGAAAAGGAACTGGTCGAAGAATACCTTGTGATAAGTCTTGATTTTCAAGATCTGGGGAGTGCTTCCTTCCAGAATGAGAATACATTTTCCTTGGCGTTTCTTGAATTATTTGTCCAGGAAATAGAACGGCATCAGGCAAAGAGAATGCCGGGTATGGCTGTACTTATTGAAAAGATGCAGGACACAGCGGCAGGTCAGGATTTTAATCTTATGACGTTATTCAGATATCTGAGTAACATCTGTGACTGCAGTCTTAAACCAGTGGTTCTGATGATCGATGAAGTGGACAGTGCATCGAACAATCAGGTGTTTATTGATTTTCTGGCACAACTGCGCAGTAATTATTTGAAGAGGGATACGAAAGGAGTGAATACTTTTCAGTCCGTTATTCTTGCAGGGGTATATGATATCAAGAACTTAAAAAGAAAGATCCGCACAGAAACAGGCCATCAGACAAACAGTCCGTGGAATATACGCGAAGGCAACGAGTCAAACGAATGCTTGCATTCATTTGACGACTGCCCGCGTGATCATAGAATGCTTGCATTCTATGATATTGCGGCAGATTTTGCGGTAGATATGAGTTTATCCAAGGATGGAATCAAAGGGATGCTTGATGAGTATGAGACAGACCATCATACTGGTATGAATATTTCAGGAATGGCGGAGCATCTGTATGATTATACATCCGGATATCCGTATCTTGTGTCCCGGTTGTGCAAGATGATAGATGAAAAAGGCACCTGGACAAAAGAAGGACTTCTTACAGCTGTACGTGTATTATTGACGGAAAACAATATGTTATTTGAATCGTTGATCGGCAAGCTGACCGATTATCCGGAATTGGAACAGATGTTGAAAGAATTGCTTTTCTTTGGGAAGCCTATCACATATAATCCGACGAATCAGGTAATCGGCCTTGCAGTAATGTTTGGATTTGTGAAAAATGCAGATGGGAAAGTAATACCGGCGAATCGCATTTTTGATACATTGCTGTATAATCATTTCCTCTCCCTGGATGAGCTTGGGTCGTTGGAGATGTATAAAGCATCTTTGCTGGATAAGAATCTGTTTGTCCGAGACGGACATTTGGATATGAGGAGAATTCTGGAGAAGTTTGTGATGCATTTTCATGATCTGTATGGAAATAAGAAGGAAGAGTTTCTGGAGGAAGAGGGACGGCGGTACTTCCTTCTTTATCTGCGCCCGATCATTAATGGAACAGGGAATTACTATATAGAAGCCCGGACCCGGAGTCTGGGAAGGACAGATATTATTGTTGATTATCTGGGAGAGCAATTTGTGATCGAGACTAAAATCTGGAGAGGTAATGAGTATAACCTGCGTGGTAAAAGCCAGTTGGCAGAGTATTTGGCGGATTATGGGCTGCACACAGGTTATATGCTCAGCTTTAATTTTAATCAGAGAAAACAGATCGGCATCCGGGAAATTGTGGTTAATGGGAAACGTCTGATAGAGGCAGTGGTGTAAAGCTAGTTGATATCTGCATTTCTTTCCATTCCCCCGGCTTCAGATTCTCATCTAATACAATATCATCGATAGCAATGCGCTTCAGGGCGATCACGCAGCAATGGACAGCCTTCATCATCCGGCGGATCTGCCGCTTCCGTCCTTCGGTGATGATGATGGTTCCGCTGGTGACCGGATGGCCGGGTAGATTCCTGTCGAAGGATGAACGAATCTCTGGGTGAAGCGACGGCAGTGTCTCAGATAACACCGAGCGGCCTGAGACCGTGATCTTACAGGGCAGCGTCGGGGTGTCAGAGCCGCGCAGCAGAATACCATTTTGAAGCTTTTGAAGCTTCTCGCTGTTCAAATCACCTAAAACGGTGAATTCGTAAGTCTTTTTCTTCTGATAATCAGGATGGGTCATCATCTGATTCCATTTTCCGTCGTCTGTGATGACGAGAAGCCCTTCTGTCTCGCGGTCTAAGCGTCCGACGGGGGAGAGGCGGTCATTCTTAAGCTCCTGAAAATAATCCATTACTGCAGGAAAACGGGTGTCTCGGCGGGCGGTAACGCAGCCGAAGGGTTTGTTGAACATGTAATAGCGGTACATAAGAATCTCCTGACGGTATTTTCGGCAAATGGGTCCGATGTAATTTGAATTATTATATGTGAAGAAGAAAACCTTGTCAAGTAATTGACGGTATTGAATCAAAGTACAGATGTGATTATAATAAATTAGGATATAAATAAATATTAAGGAAGCAGGGCAGAAGAACATGTGTCTAAAGAAGCGGATACTAATAGCGGATGACGAGCCGGGGATCATCCAGCTATTAAAGGATTATTTTGAGATACAGGATTATCAGGTAATAGAAGCGAGAAACGGACTGGAGGTATTAGGACAGCTTAACCGGGAACCGGACATCATACTTTTGGATGTCAATATGCCGATGCTCGACGGTTTTGAGGTATGTGAGCGGATCCGCGCCCATGTGTCGTGTCCGATTTTGTTCCTGTCTGCAAAGATCGAGGAGGCAGACAGGATCAAGGGGTTGATGCTGGGCGGGGACGACTATATCTTGAAGCCGTTCAGTATAGAAGAACTGGGAGTGAGGGTGGAGGCGCATCTGCGAAGGGAGGAACGTAAGAAGACCGACCGCGCGGTGAAGATCTTTGACCGGCTGGCGATCCATTACAGTGACCGCTGTGTATACTACGAAGAACAGGCGATTAATCTGACGAAGACAGAATACGGAATTGTGGAGACGTTGTCCTTGAATTCCGGTCAGGTATTCAGCAAGGACCAGTTATATGAGAAGGTCCGGGGATTTGACGGGTGCGCTGACAGCAGTATTGTCATGGAGCATATACGGAGAATACGGAGCAAGATAGGGAAATACACGGATCATACATTTATAGAGACCGTGTGGGGAGTGGGTTACCGATGGATTGGTTAGAGGAGAAGCTAGAAAAATTGCAGAGATATATCCGCAACCTTTCTTTCCGAAAGGCAATGATCGCATATATTCTGGTACTGGCGGCAGTCGTGTTCGGGCTGTCTTATCTGACGATGATCGTCTGCTGGCAGTGGGAGATTATGGAATGGATGCGGTATGAGCAGGAAGATTTGGTGCATATAATCTATCAGAAAGGCCCTCTGTGGAGATTTGAATATCATTTTGCAGATGGGACGGATCAGCAAAAGCTGGTGTTACTGGATACCTTGCGGGTGTGGTGTCCGTATATCTATGCATTTGCGGGAATGATCGTGACGATCTGCATCTTCTATAAAAAACGGCTGGCAAGGCCGCTCTTGCTTCTGGCGGACAGTGTGGAGAGGATTCGGGGCAATGATCTTGACTTTCGGGTAAGGTATGAGAGTGAGGATGAGTTGGGCAGTCTTTGCGACTCGGTGGAGGCTATGCGGTTAGAGCTGGTACAGGGGAAGGAAGAGATGTGGAGGCTTGTGGAACGGCAGAAGGAGCTGAATGCCGCATTTGCCCATGATCTCCGTACTCCGCTCACGGTGCTTCGGGGGTATACGGACTTCCTTGCGCGTTATATCCCCGAGGGAAAGATCAGTGAGGAGAAGATGCAAGATACGCTGGCGCTGATGTCCGGCCATCTGAAACGTCTGGAGAATTACAGCCGTACCATGAAGGGAATCCGAAGTATCGAGGAAGTTCCGTTTTCACCGGGACAGACGGAGCTTGGGAGTATACAAAAGAGGATCGATGAAGTGGTGTTTGCACTGAATCAGGCAGGCGATATTAGGATATGTTATCAAAGATGCGGCGCACAAGATGCAGTTAAGGTGGAGGCAGACGATAATATCATCATGGAAGTCCTGGAGAATCTGCTCTCGAATGCCATCCGTTATGCTCAGGGAGAGATCGAGGTTGCAGCGGATTATGATGAGGGGAAGAGGGAATTCTTATTGACTGTCCGTGACGACGGGGCAGGATTTTCAGATGAGCAGCTAAAGATGGCGCTGCAGCCGTATCATAAGGAATATGAGGGCGGGGAAGCGGACGAGCATTTTGGGATCGGGCTTCATATCTGCCGGGAATTCTGCCGGAAACACGGCGGGACATTGAATGTTGCGAACAGTATACGGGGAGGGGCAGTGGTGACGGCATCGTTTACCTGTAGGGCGTAAGACTTTTTTTGGGAGTGTTGCAAAATAGATGAGTAATCATCTATGGAGCAGCGCTCCATTTTTTGCCTAAAAACAGAAAAGCAGGCTCCAAGGAACCTGCTATCCGTGGTATAATAAGATATGACCAATAAATTAATATACCATAAAAATTATACCGAACTTGGCGAAACTTATCAACGGGTTTTACCATTAAGTTTTGGAAGGGTTGGTTCCTGATGATGCTTCTGTCTGACTGCTGAGCCATGAATTGGAGGATTTAAACTACAGCTTGCTGTATCAGGCTTACTCTGCCAAAGGCAGAAATCCGGCAGTAGACCCAAAGACCATGTTCAAGATCCTGACCTACGCTTATTCACAAAACATCTACTCTTCAAGAAAAATTGAAACAGCCTGCCGCAGAGATATTAACTTCATGTGGCTGCTGACTGGTCAGAAGGCACCGGATCACAGTACAATTGCAAGGTTTCGTACTGGATTTTTGGCGGAAGCATGTGAAGATTTGTTTAATCAAATGGTACGCCGTTTGTCTGAAATGAATGAGATTTCCAAAGAAACTGTTTTTATTGATGGGACGAAGCCGGAATCCTGTGCCAATAAATATACTTTTGTTTGGAAAAAGTCTGTAGGCAAATATTGTGTTTGGGATATAACATCAATAAGCTGCATGCTAAAATACAGAATGAGCGGACAGGAAATTATCTATTCGAAGTAAAAACAGTGTAAAAAAAGACAAAATAATAGAAGCTGTGTTAAAGTGCGTCAAAAAAGCGAGGGAGTCTCGCGTTTATAACTGCCTATTCAGTTATTTTGCAACACTCCCATGTATTATTCCCCGGTTATTGCTTTCCGGCGATATTCCGAAGGCGTTGCGCCTGTTGCCTTCTGAAAGACCTTTGAAAAATGGCGGGGACTGTTATATCCTACCAATTCAGCCACCTCGTTTACCGAAAGTCCGGGACGGGTAAGCAGAAGCTCTTTCCCGTGATAGATGCGGAGTTTTGTAAGATAATCAATAAAACGGATTCCTGCTTTTTGATGGAAAAGCTTACTAAGGTAATTGGGAGTAATTCCATAAACAGACGCCAGTGTATTGATTCCGATATCCTCCATATAGTGCTCTGCCAGATAAAGTTTGACTTTCTCCGCAATATGGGTGCCGTTATCCGGAAGCTTTGGATTGTGCAGAATTATCTTACTTTGAGATAATATTTGAAACAGACCGGAAAAATCACGTATTGTTGTAGTAATGTAAAAGTAATGGCGGAGATATTTTTCTACACCTTCCCAGTCGACAATGGAAATGAGTGGGCGCAAAGTAGTTTCCGGAACCAAATTCTCAAGTGTTTTTTGATAGACAGTCCTTTCTTTTTCCTGATAAGCAAGCTGCAGGTCTTCAATTGTTTTGGCCAGCCCAAGCAAGTGTTGAAAAGAATCCTGTATCGCAAGAGCTTTTTCATCGATTATCCCGCCATATCCCAGAAAGATCCGAAGAGAAAACTGCTCTGTAAACATGATAATGTGTTGAAAGAGCTGCTCCATGGAAGAGGATTGTGCGTAAAAGATGGTTACTGTGATGCCAAAATCCAAAGAGATTCTTTCAAAAGACCGTTTGATGAGGTTGGTTTTAAAAGGGCTTTTAAGAATCAGACACAGACCGCCTTCAGGAAGTGAAAACAGGGAATAATGGTGTCCCTGCAATATCAAAGGTGATACTTCCTTCTGTATCTTTTTATAGAGTTCTTTATAAAACTGGCGCTGCCCCTTTTCCTCGTTATAGTCTGCATAAAAAAGATAGGCGGACAGATGGCCATAGGTCTCCGTTTCTAATTCAGAAAGTAAATAATAGGTATTGAACTGTGCCATGATTTCATAGAAAAAGCTCTGGTTGGCATCCAGAAGTTTGCGTTCTTTTTCCGCGTTGGCCTGAAGAAGTACATTCTGAATGTCCTCCAGAGAAGGGGGTTTCAGCAGATAATTACGTACTCCCAGCTGAATTGCTTTCTGAGCATAGGAAAAATCGGAGTATCCGCTGAGGATGATAAAATAGATATCTGGTTGGCTGGCAGTCAATTGCTCCACAGCATTCAGGCCGTCCAATAGAGGCATGCGGATATCCACAAAGACCACATCTGGCCGCTCTTCTGTTACCAGCCGGATCAACTCTTTGCCATTGCGCGCTTCCAAATATTGATGGATATCAGGGTAGAGTTCTTCACACATACTGAGGAAGCTTAAGCGAACCATTCGTTCATCATCGGCAATTAAGATTTTCATATCAGTATTCTCCTTCTTTCGGCAGTGTGTTGGAATCTAAGAGACGGATGACGATATAATTTCCGGTATATCCGCCAATCGCACTATGGATCTCAAAAAAACTTTCCGATTCAAAAAGCTGTAGGCGTTCGGTAATATTCAAAAGACCTACGCTATTATTAAGTTTCAATTTCTTTTTGTCAAAGCCGCATCCATTATCCATCACGGCCAGGAAGATACAGTCACCAATGCCTGGCAGATGAATAAGGGAGGCGTTGACTTCTACTTTTGCAAGACATTCACTTCCCTCTAGTCCGTGGATGATAGAATTTTCTACCAGTGGTTGGATGAGCAGTCGGGGAATTTTGAAACTGCGGGTTCGCTCATCTAAGGAAAGAGAGAAGGACAGCCGGTCTTCAAAACGTATTTTCTGCAAGAAAAGATAATGCTTCAGGAAGGTAAATTCGTCTTCCAGTGTCGTCTCTGCTGAATTAGAGCAGGTATAGTGGAAAATACGGGTCAACTGGATGATAGAATCTTCCAGGAGTTTCTTTTCCCCGATTCGGTTAAGAGCCACAAAATTATTCAGCGTATTGTAAAGAAAATGTGGATTAATCTGGGCCTGCAGCGCCTGAAATTGAGCGTTTTTTTGGCTGATGACCGCCATATACTCTTTTTTGATATGCTCATCCAGGCTTTCAATCATGTGGTTAAGTTGTATTGTAATCTGTTCAAACTCATGATTCATAGGGAGTGATGTGTCTGCGCGTGCCAGTAGGTTGCCTTGTTTTGCTTTGTGCATGGTAGAAAGAATATTCTGCAGTGGTTTGGTAAATTGTGCAGAGATTCTTCGATAATTCCATACAGAGATTAAAAAAAGCCCAAGAGACAGCAGAAGAGATACTCCTAAAGCATTAATAATCGGTTTGTAAAATTCCCAATAAGAGACCGAGTACAATAACTGCCATCCAGATTTTGCCAACGTATAATTGCATACGATACCGGCTTGGGAACGATTTTTTTGATAGGCATCAAGAACTTTCTTCCCTTCTGAGGGATTGGTAGAATAGATAAATTCTCCATCCTTTGCTGCAAGCGTGATGCTGGTTGCATCGGATAGGGTAAGCTCGGCAAACAATTCTTCGAAAAAATCGATAGAGGAATCCACTTTCAGTATGCCGGTGGTTTGACGGGAGTCAAAATCGTGTATAGGCTTTATCAGGGAAATGACAGAAAGCTCTTCCTGTTTTTGATAATACGAGACCGTATGGGGCGGACAGTAGGTCGTATACTTATAGGAATAAGGAAGAGTGGGCAGCCATCTATCTATGGAAACGTCACTGGAAACACATTCATTGATGCGGCAGAGCTTTCGCTGATAAACATAGCAGGTATCCGAATCTTCGGAAAGCGGAATATAAACAAAACCCAGGATGGAAGGAGAGGTTAGCGCAGTCAAGCGTGTGGAAACAGCTTCATATTGAGTGACGATCTGATTCCAGGTACTCAATGAATAATCTGGATTCCCTTTTTTCTGTGCGTAAGTATATAGATCGGTCATGTCGTCATATTGATATGGGCTTAAAGTCAGACGTTCCAGCTCGCTGAGATGAGATTCGATGTTGTTGCCTAAGGAAGAAAGTACATTGTCGTATTTTTGTCTATTGTCATCTGAAAGACGTACCGAATAGAGAACGATATTTAAGCTGGTATTCAAAATGAGAGGCACAACCGCACAGATTAAAAATAGAAGCAAAACATTGGCTTGGAAGGTCATTCGCGTATGTTGTATTTTCATAGTAGTATCTTCCTCCTAATAGATATTTCTTATCATATCAGGTTTTAATATAATTACAAGTTTGGAACAATAGAAAATACAATTTTGTGAAAAGCAACTAAAAGTGGGGAGGGTAATTCTATAAAATCTACAAACACTGTGTAGAATAAAGTACTTTTAGTATAGAAAATCAACATTTTGTATAGGGAAATTTCTTGCTATAATTAATGTATTGAAAGGGCCCAATAAAAAAAGGAGAAATTAAGTATGAAACAGAAAAAAGTTTTAGCGTTGCTGCTCGCCGCAGCGATGACAGTGGGAATATTGAACGGATGTTCAAAAAGGCCGGAAGGAAGTAACACGACAGACTCAAAGACGGAAGAGTCAGGGGAGACAAAGGACGATTCCGAAGCAGCCGAGAGCACCGGCGTGACACTTGAGTTTCAGCATAATATGACTGGTGTGATTACCGACGCTATTGAAGATGCATGTAAAGACTTTACAAAGGAAACCGGAATTGGGGTGGAGGTATCGGCGCCTGGTACTTATGGAGAAATGATAAAAGCGCGTATGGCGTCCAACGATATGCCGGACGTGTTCTCTACACATGGTTGGTCTACCTCTCTTTACGTAGAATATTTGGAACCGATCAATGATCAGCCGTTTGCAGATAAGATTGTAGATTCTATCCGAGATATGCTTACGGATGCAGATGGAAATTTGTATGTTCTTCCGGCTGACGCAGACCTGAGCGGTATGACCTTTAACAAAACTGTCCTAGAGGATGCAGGCGTAAAGGTAGAAGAACTCAAAACCTGGGATGATTTTACAGAGGCATGTAAGAAAGTAAAAGACAGCGGTAAGACGCCGATTCATGTAGGCGGAAAAGATTCTTGGACGATTGGAACTATGCTGGATCTCATTGCGCCAACGTTTTTGACTAACAATGAAGAGACAAGCGAAGCGGAAGCGCTTTTGGATGGAAGTTTTGACTGGAATAAATGGGAGCCAATCAGTGAGATGGTAAAAGATTGGTATGAGAGTGGTTATTTCAATGTGGACTGCCTGACTGCAGATTATATTACAAGCTGTAAAGCACTGGCGCAGGACGAGGCGGCGTTTACGTTTTACACAGGGAAGGCGGTAGCCGAGGCACAGCAGACCAATCCGGAAGCGGATTTGGGAATCATGCCGATTCCGGCGGCCGACGAAAACAGTGAGCCTTGTCTGATTGGCGGGGAAGATCTGGCTGTAGGCGTATGGAAAGACAGTCCTCACAAGGATGAGGCAATGCAGCTTTTGAATTATTTGGCAAGGCCGGAGGTATGTTCCAAATTGGCTACTGCCTGTGGTATGCCGGCTGGTCTTACGGATGTAGAAAGCGAGACGGGTATCCTGAAGCCATACTATGAGAAGTATATGAGCGAGGGTGTATACACCATTCCATATTTTGACCGTGTATATCTGCCAAGCGGCCTGTACGATGTTATGTGTACGACTGGAACCAGTATTCTGGCAGGTGAAAAGAATGCTGTAAAGGATTCCATTGCTGATATGAAACAGGCATATGAAGAAAAGTTAGCGCAACATTGATAGAGACAAGGGAGTGCTGAGTTACGCAGCGCTCCTTTTTTTAGAAAAGAGGAGGATAGACATGATTCGTCGAAAATGGATTACTAATATTTTTTATATTCCGGCAATTCTTTTGTTTTTATTTTTTGTCATTTATCCATTTATTGAAGGGATTCGGATTTCGTTTACCAACTGGAACGGATATTCCCAGCAGTATAAATACATAGGAATGGCAAACTATCTGAAGATGTTTCAGGATGAAAATATTTTGACTGCTTTGAAAAATACGCTGATCTATGGTGTGGGAAGTACGATTATACAGAATGTTTTGGGATTGTCTTATGCAATCTTGTTGAATACGAAGATGAAAGGCAGAACATTGATTCGTACCGTTGTGTATGCACCGGTTATGATTTCCGGTCTTGTTATGGGTTATATCATGTATTTTTTGGTACAGTATGACGGGGGTGCATTGAATGACATTCTGACTGCTTTGGGAGTCGCGCCGATAGACTGGTTAAGTGACGGAAATAGGGCCGTGATTATTATGACCTTAATCAATAGTATTCAGTATGTTGGTATATCCATGGTTATATATCTGGCAGGGCTTCAAAATATTTCTTCTCAGTATTATGAGGCGGCTGCAATAGACGGCGTAAGCGGTTGGCAGCAGTTCCGTTATATTACGGTACCCCTGTTGATTCCGGCTATCTCTTCTTCCGTGACGTTGAACCTGATCGGCGGATTGAAATTGTTCGATGTTATTCAGGCGTTGACCAAAGGCGGCCCGGGCTATGCGTCCCATTCTTTGTCTACCTTGGTAGCAAACCAGTATTTCCAGGCGACCAATGCGGGCTACTCTGCAACCATTGGACTTTTCTCCTTTGCGTTGATTATGATTTTGAGTAACATTGTTACCACATATTTCAATAAGAAGGAGGTATACATGTAATGAAAAAGAAAAATTGGTGGCTTTATTTGCTTGGCCTTGTGATTATCGTGGTACATTTTATTCCCATCTATATCTTGTTAGGGGTTGCGGCAAAATCGTCTATGGATATCACTTCTAAGTGGATATTGCCCGGCTATGTGGAATGGAATAATTTTAAAGAGGCGTTAAATGGCGGTAATATGCTGCTGGCTCTAAAAAATACGGCAATTATTACGGTATTTTCCGTTTTTTTTGTTACGGTGATCGGGGCGTTTTCTGCCTATCCTTTGGCGCGGAACCGTTCCCGTTTAAATACGGTGGTGAAGAGCTTTATTCTAGGTATTATGATGATACCAGGGTTGAGCGTTCTGGTTCCTTTGTACAGTACGATGGTAAAGATTCACGGAATTTCTACCTATTGGGGTATCATTGTAGTTTTGGTAACCTTCAACCTGCCCATGAGTATCTTTTTGTTTTCGAACTTTATTGCAGGGATTCCGGTAGCTCTGGAAGAAGCGGCGTTTATTGATGGATGTAATCCGATTCAGACATTTTTTAAGATTATATTGCCGCAGTTAAAGCCGGTTGTAGCTAGTGTAGTGATTTTAACTGGAGTGGGCTGCTGGAATGATTATCAGTTTTCGCTGTATTTCCTGCAATCACCCCAATATAGGACCATCCCTCTTGCGGTAGCCAGTTATTTTTCCCAAACGGCAAATAACATGAATGCGGCGGCGGCTTCTGCTTTGCTTGGAGTACTCCCGGTATTGCTGCTGTTTATTTTCCTGCAGAAGTACTTCATCAAAGGAATGGTAGATAGTGCGATAAAATAGTGGAGGAGAGATAATGGTAAATGTAAAACAGGAATGGAAAGTAACCGGTAGTTTTCCAATGGAATACCAGGTTCATACCATTTGGACAGACGGGAGGAAACAGTGCCATAAGCTTTGTCTTAGGTATGATGTCAGTACCCAGAAGGAAGAACGAAAGCTCCGGCTTGTGAGGAATTTTCCGATGTTGGATATCAGCGGACGGTGGTATCCTACCTGCGGTTTTGACCGGTCGATAAAAGCGGATTGGTCTGAGGGCGTTCATTCTATGACTGCAATCTCAGCACCGGTCATGTGTTTCTATAATGCGGCGTCTCAAAATCGGCATACAATCGCTTTATCCGAGATAAAGCAGGAGCTTATCATGCAGTATGGAATACATGAAGAAGATGGGACTATGATGTGCCAAGTTGAGATGACGCTTCCCAAGGGTATGTTTCCTGAAGGCTATGAACTGCTGATTTGGGAGTCTGAGAAGGAGGAGCCTTATTGGTGCACATTGAATGAGGTGCGTGCGTGGTGGGAGAAAGAACTAACCATTGAGCCGATGAGTGTTCCGGATGTGGCAAGACTTCCTATGTATTCCTTTTGGTATTCCCAGCATCAGAATGTAACGGCAGAGAGTGTGGAGGCAGAGAGCAAGCGAGCGGCAAGCCTGGGATTTTCCAGCGTAATCGTGGACGACGGTTGGCAGACAGAGGATAACCAAAGAGGTTATGCCTTTTGCGGAGATTGGGAACCCTCTAAGGTAAAATTCCCAGATTTCCCGGGTCATGTAAAGCGAGTGCAGGAAATGGGACTTAAGTATATCGTGTGGTTTTCGGTTCCGTATATCGGAAAGAAGTCTCGTATCTGGGAAAGCTTTCAGGACAAGCTGCTGTGCTATGATGGATTTCAACAAGCAGGAGTTCTGGATCTTCGGTATCCGGAGGTACGGGAATATCTAAAAAGGATTTATAAAAGAGCGGTCAATGAGTGGAAGATAGACGGTTTAAAGCTGGATTTTATTGATGAATTTTACCTGCGCAAAGACAGCCCGTTTTTTGAGGAAGGCATGGATTGCGCCGATATACAAGAGGCGCTCAATCGCTTACTGACTGAGACAATGACTGAGCTTACAGCAATTCGTCCTGATTGTATGATTGAGTTTCGGCAAAGATACATAGGCCCTCAGATTCGGAAGTATGGTAATCTTCTGAGGGTCAGCGATTGCCCGGGAGCTGGAATCAGTAATCGGATCGGTACGGTGGATCTTCGCTTGCTGTCAGGGGAAACGGCGGTTCATTCGGATATGCTGATGTGGCACAAAGAAGAGAGGGCGGAGGAAGCAGCTTTGCAGATTGAAAGCTCTTTATTTTCTACAGTACAGATTTCGGTAGATTTAAGTACATTAACAGAACGGATGCGCAAGCTTTTGATTTACTGGATAACATTTATGAAAGAAAAAGCAAAGCTTTTGCAGGAGTCGCAGCTTCAGCCGGCAGAGCCGGAAAATCTGTATCCGGAGGTTGCTGCTGATAACGAAGGTGAACGGCTTCTGGTACACTATAGCGGCAAAAGAGCGGTTGATTTGCGGCAGATGCCAAAGCAGATGACCTATATCCATGGAACAAAAGCAGAGGAGGTTATTTTCCGGATGCCTAAAGGCGCATCGCTTCATTACCAAATGTTGGATTGTGTGGGAGACCTCCAAGAAAAAGGAGTCTGGAAAAAAGAAGGTTTTGAAACGCTGTCTGTTCCCACTGGCGGCATAGTGGAATTATGGTGTGACAGATAGATAACGTTATACGTTAGTTTTCCGCCATTATTTTTGGGAGTGTTGCAAAATAACTGATTAGGCAGTTATAAACGCGAGACTCCCTCGCTTTTGATAAAAAAGAGAAGATTTTCCACATTTATGGATATCTTCTCTTTTTTTGACGCACTTTAACACAGCTTCTATATATTTTGTTTTTTTTTACGCTGTTTTTATTTTAAATAGATAATTTTCTGTCCGCTCATTCTGTATTTTGGCATGCAGCTTATT
>ERZ808024.473-NODE-473-length-17204-cov-10.028960_pt1 | contig 17204 bp, 16 predicted proteins | sample MGYA00380181_ERZ808024 | MGnify/ENA primary metagenome ERZ808024 (study PRJEB31490, sample SAMN06133413) | mouse gut metagenome | isolation source: Z2_1 | host: mice | place: China: Chengdu | collected 2015-05 ...
AGCAGCCACCGAAAGATGGCTTATTTGTCGTGTGCTCAAGGTAATGGATACCCTCTACTTCTCATTTTCAATCTTCCTCCATGGTGTACCAGTAACTGTCAAGTAGTCTCTCTATGTCTTGGCAGAATATAAGCCGCAGTGCGCATTCGAGAGCCGGGGGCTCTCTCATTCACGGGCATTCGCCCTATCAGGGCATAAAGAGACAAATTTGCCAGTAAACTGTCAATTTGTCTCTCTACGCCCTGGCACTGCTCATTGCTTTCGTGGACATCATAACACAGTAGTTCACGGAATGGCAAATGATTATGTTTTGTTAAAAAAATAACGTTAAAATTCTGTCAGGCTGTTTCTGATTTTATACAAAGGAATTGCCAAAAAGTACCTTGTTTCTGGGGAATGACTGGCGTATACTAAAACTATATGTGGTCCGCTTACAAAACCGTATTCCGGTAATGTTGATGCGGCGGGACAAAAGATGCAAAAAGCAGCCCGGCGGTAAAAAGCTGGCAGAAGAATGGAGGAAAATATGAACGTATTAGTTATTAATTGCGGAAGCTCGTCTCTGAAATACCAGTTAATCGATTCTGAGAGTGAGGCAGTACTGGCAAAGGGACTTTGTGAAAGAATTGGGATTGACGGAAGGCTTGTATATCAGAAGGCCGGGCTTGACAAAGAGATTACCGAGGCAGATATGCCTACCCATAAACAGGCAATCCAGATGGTGTTAGACGCTCTGGTAAATGAAAAAACAGGCGCCATCAAGAGTCTTGCAGAAATCGATGCAGTCGGCCATCGTGTGGTACATGGCGGAGAGAAATTTGCTTCTTCCACCGTTCTTACGCCGGAAGTATTAAAAGTAATTGAAGAGTGCAACGATTTAGCGCCGCTCCATAACCCGGCAAACTTAATCGGTATCGACGCCTGCAAAGAGCTGATGCCGGATGTTCCGATGGTAGGTGTGTTTGATACCGCTTTCCACCAGACCATGCCGAAAAAAGCATATCTTTACGGTTTGCCTTATGAATATTATGAGAAATACAAGGTGAGAAGATATGGTTTCCACGGAACCAGCCACAGTTTTGTGTCAAAACGTACCGCGGAGTTTTTGAATATGGACTTAAACCACTCTAAAATCATCGTGGCACACCTTGGAAACGGAGCTTCCATCAGTGCTGTATTAGACGGAAAATGCGTGGATACCTCCATGGGACTTACTCCGTTAGAGGGACTTGTAATGGGAACCCGCTCCGGCGATATTGACCCGGCCATCATGGAGTTCATTGCAAAGAAAGAGAACCTCGACATTGAGGGTATCATGAACGTACTAAATAAGAAATCCGGCGTAGAGGGCTTGTCTAAACTTTCCAGCGACTTCCGTGATTTAGAGGCAGCCTACAATGAGGGCAATGAGCTGGCAATCAATGCCATTGAAGTGTTTTCTTACCGTGTGGCAAAATATATTGGCTCCTATGTGGCAGCCATGAATGGTGTGGACGCCATCGCATTTACCGCAGGTATCGGTGAGAATACCGAGTTGGTAAGGGAAAAAGTTCTGGCATACTTAGAGTATCTGGGAATTGGAGTAGACAAAGAGGCAAATAAGGTGCGCGGGGAAGAGCGTGTGATTTCCACTCCGGCTTCCAAAGTAAAGGTTTGCGTCATCCCGACCAACGAAGAGCTTGCCATCGCAAGAGAGACCGTTGCCCTGGTAAAATAAAAAAATAAATTTTCCAATAAAATTGTTGACAAAAAGCTTTCATCTATATATAATTGTTTAGGTGTGAAAAACCTCACTCGTGAGGTGATATCCCGTCGAGGGAAATTCCGTAAACGGAATAGGGAGAAAGCCGTGGTTGTAGATATTTCAGACATGATATCTTGTGAGAACAAGGAAGTAACAAAAGAAGTTCCTATCGAGTTAAAGTCTTTTGTATCAAGATTAGGTGAGTTTCCCATTACAAAGGCGGCACCGATAGAACTGAAAATCGCAAACCGTGAGAATAAGCAGCTGCTTATTCAGGGAGATGTGGATTTGACAGTATCGATTCCGTGCAGTCGTTGTCTGAAGGAAGTTCCGACAGACATCCGTTTTTCCATTGATAAGGAGATGAAGCTGGAAAATGCTGTTATCAACGATGAAGAAATGGAAGATGCCGACTACCTGATTGGATTACATCTGGATATAGATAAACTTGTCTATGGAGAGATTTTGGTGAACTGGCCGATGAAAGTTCTGTGCAAGGAAGATTGCAAAGGAATTTGTAAAGTCTGCGGACAAGACCTGAATAAGGGCGACTGCGGCTGCCAGAGAACAGAACTGGATCCAAGAATGGCAGCAATCCAGGATATCTTTAACAAATTTAAGGAGGTGTAAGTAAATGTCAATCTGTCCAAAAAATAAATCTTCCAAAGGAAGAAGAGATAAAAGAAGAGCAAATTGGAAAATGACTGCTCCTGCATTGGTAAAATGCAGCAAGTGTGGCGAATTAATGATGCCTCACAGAGTATGCAAGAACTGTGGCTCTTATAATAAGAAAGAAATCATTGCTCAGGACTAGGCAATGTAGGGAAGCCCGCCAGGCGAAAGCGATTTTCGTGGCGGGCTTTTTTGTGTTCTGAATAGCGGGTTTCATAGACATTTTGGGTGCAGCTTCTAAATGCTATTTGTAAACAGCATGTTTTTAGAATAATTTTATTTTTCTGCCCGTTTTCCGTTATTGTGGGATGAATCGTTTTATGATATGATAATAAAATGCAAAAAAATAAATGGAACAAAGGAGAAGTGAAATGGGAGAATTTTTTAACCTGGACAATAAATTTTTTCAGGCAATCAACAAGATTGTGGACTGTATTGCCTTAAGCGTGATCTGGATGGTGTGCTGCATTCCTGTGGCGTTTACGGGTTATCTTGCAATCGGGACAAAAACCTTGATTTTCTGGCTGCTTTCCTGTATTGCAGTGGTGCCGGCGGGAGTGGCGACAACAGCGATGTATTACGCCATAAACAAAGTAATACGTCACGGCAGAAGCTATATCTGGACAGAATTTTGGCATTCTTTCCGGAGCAATTTCAAACAGGCAGCAGTGATTTCCGTCATTTTGTCATTGGCGGCAGTCCTTCTTGGGGTGGACGCCTATATTATGTATCAGCTTGCTCTGTCAGGTGATAAAACAGGGGCGTTTTACATTATCTTTATTGTATTGCTGATATTTGAAGCAGCCTGGGCGCTTTACATCTTTCCTTATATGGCACGTTTTGAGAATACCACAAAACAGGTTTTGAAAAATACGGCGTACATCGCAGTGGCAAACCTGCCAAAGACCATCGTCATGGTAGTGGTCCTTGGGGCAGTGGTGTTGACGGTTTACCTGTTCCCGGTGATACTTGTGGTGATTCCCGCAGTTTTTATGCTGCTTATCAACCTGTTGATGGAAAAAGTGTTCCGCAAATATATGTCGGACGAGGATTTGGCAGCAGAGGAAGAGAGAGACAGAGAAGCTTATAATTGATTTTGCTGTTGATTTATAGAATAACTTATAGTATATTTTTTTATAGACATGCAGGAGGGTACTTATGCAGCAGAATGAGTCACTTGGAATTACAAAAGTTGCTTTGGATGCCATGGGCGGAGACAATGCCCCCGCTGAGATTGTAAAAGGCGCTGTGGCTGCGGTGGAGGGAAGAAAGGACGTTAAGATTTTTCTGGTGGGGCAGAAGGATGTCGTACAGGAAGAATTAAGCCAGTATTCTTATCCGGCAGAGCAGATAGAAATCGTACATGCAGAAGAAGTAATTGAGACGGCAGAGCCGCCGGTGAATGCAATTCGCAAGAAAAAACAGTCATCAATCGTGGTGGGAATGAATATGGTAAAGCAGAAAGACGCAGATGCCTTTGTTTCCGCAGGAAGTTCCGGAGCTATTCTGGTGGGCGGACAGGTCATCGTCGGGAGGATAAAAGGAATTGAGAGACCTCCTTTAGCGCCGCTGATTCCCACGGAAAAGGGAGTTTCCCTTCTGATTGACTGCGGGGCCAACGTGGATGCGAGGGCGTCCCATCTGGTACAGTTTGCGAAGATGGGTTCCATTTATATGGAAAATGTGCTTGGAATCAAAAATCCGAGAGTTGCCATCGTAAACATTGGTGCGGAAGAGGAAAAGGGCAATGCTCTGGTCAAAGAGACCTTTCCTCTGTTGAAGGCATGCACGGACATTAATTTCGTGGGAAGTATTGAGGCGAGGGAAATCCCCCACGGCGAAGCGGATGTGATTGTGTGTGAGGCGTTTGTCGGCAATGTTATTTTAAAACTGTATGAAGGTTTGAGCGCTACTCTGGTAAGTGCCATAAAAACAGGCATGATGAGTACCTTAAAGAGTAAAATAGGTGCGGCGTTAGCCCTTCCAGCGTTAAAAGGGACGCTGAAAGCCTTTGATGCCAGTCAGTATGGCGGTGCACCCCTGTTAGGCTTAAACGGTCTGGTGGTGAAAACCCACGGCAGTGCAAAGGCGAAGGAGATTACAAATTCTATTTACCAGTGTGTCACATTTAAGGAGCAGGACATCAATGGAAAAATCAAGAAAAATATCATAAGTTCAACGGAACAGGAAGGAATGTAGTTATGGAATTTGAAAAACTGAAAAAAATCATTGCAGAAGTATTGAATGTGGATGAGGAAGAAATCGCCATGGAGACAACATTCGTAGACGACCTTGGAGCGGACTCTTTAGATATCTTCCAGATTATTATGGGAATTGAAGAGGAATTTGATATTGAAATTGCAAATGAAGAAGCAGAAAACATTGTGACAGTTTCCGATGCAGTAGAAAAAATCAAGAATGCTTTAAACTCATAATAAATTTTTCATGATGTGACAGGAAAGCCCTTGTTTTTTACAAGGGCTTTTTATGCACACAGGTGCGGAGCGGAAGGTTGCAGCAGGAGCTGCCCGCACCCGGCGCAGCGAGTAGGGAAAGAAGAATCTTCCCTACTCGATTACTATAACTTTATCGAAGGTTTTTTCCTGTCTTACGGAGCGGGTATCAGGTAACACAGAAAAAAGCCTCTGAGAAAACGGAGGATATTATGTCAAAAATAGAAGAATTGCAGGAACGCATTGGCTATCAGTTTAAGGAGGAGGGGCTGTTGCGGCAGGCGCTGACCCACAGCTCTTACGCCAATGAAAAACATATGAAAAAGCTTTCGGACAATGAGAGGCTGGAATTTTTAGGGGATGCAGTGTTAGAAATCATTTCCAGTGAATTTTTATACCAAAATTATCCGAAGCTTCCCGAGGGAGATTTGACGAAACTCCGGGCAAGTATTGTCTGTGAGCCTACCTTGGCGCTCTGTACCAGAGAAGTGGATTTAGGCGAGTATCTGCTCTTGGGCAAGGGGGAAAACTTAACCGGAGGGAGAAACCGGAAATCTATTTTGTCGGATGCCATGGAAGCGGTGATTGGAGCCATTTACCTCGACGGCGGTTTTGAGAGAGCAAAGACCTTTATCCACAGGTTTATTTTGACAGATATTGAACATAAAAAACTGTTTTATGACAGCAAGACCATTTTGCAGGAAGTGGTGCAGGGAAACTATGAGGAACCTCTTCACTATGAATTATTGTCAGAAGAAGGCCCGGACCATGACAAGAAATTTAAAGTAGAGGCAAGAATCGGGGCGCAGATCATTGGGACAGGCAGCGGACACACCAAAAAGGCTGCGGAGCAGGAAGCTGCGTATCAGGCGCTTCTACTGCTGAAACCGGAGCTCTAAGCGGGCAGCGGCAGATACTGAAACGAGAAAAAGAGGTTTATATGTATTTAAAGAGCATTGAGGTTGTGGGCTTTAAGTCCTTTGCAAATAAAATTCTATTTGAATTCCATAACGGCATAACGGGAATTGTGGGACCGAACGGGAGCGGAAAAAGCAATGTAGGCGATGCGGTGCGCTGGGTGTTGGGTGAGCAGAGCGCCAAGCAGCTCCGCGGTGCTAGTATGCAGGACGTTATTTTTGCCGGAACGGAGAACAGGAAGCCCTTAAGCTATGCCTATGTGGCGATTACCATGGACAATTCCGACCACCAGCTTGCGGTGGACTATGAGGAAGTGACAGTGGCGAGGCGTGTTTACCGCTCCGGCGAGAGCGAGTATCTGATTAACGGAAATGCCTGCCGTCTGAAAGATGTCACGGAATTATTTTATGATACGGGTATCGGAAAAGAGGGCTACTCTATCATCGGTCAGGGACAGATTGAGCGTATCTTAAGCGGAAAGCCGGAGGAACGCCGGGAGCTTTTTGACGAGGCGGCGGGGATTGTTAAATATAAAAAGAGGAAAGCCACCGCCCAGAAGAAGTTAGAGAGCGAGCGGGAAAATCTGGTCCGTGTCAACGATATTTTATCGGAGTTAGAGCGCCAGGTAGGACCCCTAGAGCGTCAGGCGGAGAAAGCCCGCATTTACTTAAAGAAAAAAGAAGAGTTAAAAACCTATGATGTGAATATGTTCCTGATGGAAGTGGAGCGCATTGAGGGGCAGTTAGAGGAAGTGGGCGGAAAATACCACATTGCCGATACGCAGTTAAAAGAGGCAAACGAATCCTACGAGAATATCAAAACCGAATATGAGCGGATGGAACGGGATATGGAGCAGATGGAGGAACATATCAATTCGCTCCGGGAAAATATCAGTAATTCCACCGTCTTAAAGGGAAAATTAGAGGGACAGATTAATGTCTTAAAGGAGCAGATACATACGGCGGAGCTGACGGACGAGCATTTACAGAGCCGTCTTTCCTCCATTGAAAGAGAGCGGGAGGAACGGGTAGAGTCAAAAACCACCTATGATGAGCAGAAGGCGGAGGCGGAACGTCAACTAGAGGAAATCAGTGAGCGCAGGGCAAAGGAACAACAGGCGTTAGCAGAGCTGCAGGCAGAGATTGCAAAATGCAACGAGGGCATGGAGCGGGGGAAAAGTGAGATTATCGAGCTTTTGAATAACAAGGCGTCTATCAAGGCAAGGCAGCAGCGCTACGATACCATGTTAGAGCAGGTAAATATCCGCAAGGCGCAGCTCACTCAGAGGCTTCTGGCAAGAAAAACGGAAGAGGCGGATTTAGAATCCGTACTGGCAGATTACCGGGAGGAGCTAGACGGGATAAATGCCGCTATTGCAGAATTAAAACAGAATGCTCTGGAGATGGAGGAAAAGGGCAGGGAGTGGAAACGGAAATCTGCCGAGACCAGCCAGAAATTAGAGCTGGATATCACCCGGTTTCACAAGGAGCAGTCCAGATTAGAGTCTTTAAAGAACATTGCAGAGCGCTATGACGGCTACGGCAACAGTATCCGCAGGGTGATGGAGCAGAAGGATACCAATAAGGGGCTTCTCGGCGTGGTATCCGATTTGATACAGGTGGAAAAGAAATACGAGACCGCCATTGAGACGGCGTTAGGCGGCAGTATCCAGAACATTGTCACCGAGGACGAAGCCACTGCAAAGAAAATGATTTCCTACTTAAAGGAGAACCGTTTCGGGCGTGCCACTTTCCTTCCCCTCACCAGCGTGGACGGAAGAGGAAAGTTCAAAAACAGCGAGGCGTTACAGGAGCCGGGGGTCATCGGTCTTGCCAGCACGCTGGTAAAAACGGAGAAAAAATACGAGGGTGTGACGGCTCATCTGTTAGGCAGAGTCGTTGTGACGGAGCATATTGATTATGCTGTTGCCCTGGCGAGAAAATACCATTATTCGCTCAATATTGTAACCTTAGACGGAGAGCATTTAAGCCCCGGCGGTTCCATGACAGGCGGTGCCTTTAGAAACAGCAGCAATCTGCTGGGAAGAAAGCGTGAGATAGAAGAGCTAGAGGGCAGCGTGGCAGCTTTAGAAGCTGCTATCAAGGAAGGAAAGAACCGCTTAGAGGATATTAAAACCGCCCGTGCCCTGTTAGCAGAGGACGTGGAAGAGAACAAAGCGAAGCTGCAGGAGCAGTATATTTTACAGAATACGGCAAAAATAAACGTGGAGCGGGCAACGGAGCAGCGCAACGAGAGCGAATCGGTCTTTGCGGGGTTAAGGGCGGAAAACAGCGAATTAGAGAGCCAGCTTAAGGAAATTAACGAGAATAAAGAGAAGATTACGGAGGAAATTGCGGCTGCCGCAAAGCGGGAGACGGAAATCGAGGAGGAGAGCAGGCAGTATCAGGAGATTCTCGATAGGAATGCCGCTAAGGAAGGAGAGGCGGCAAAGGCGGTTTCCGATGTCCAGATGGAAGAAGCAAGAATCCGCCAGCAGGCAGAATTTATTCAGGTAAATATTGACCGTTTGGCAGGAGAGATTGACCGCTACGAGAAGGACAGGGAAGAACTGTTACAGCAGGCCAAAGAGGCAAAGGCAGATGCGGAGAAAAAACGCAGTGACATTGAGGAAATCCAAAAGACTCTTCTTGCCTCCGACGACAGCTCTGCGGACTTAGAAAAAGAGCTTAAGGAAAGTATTGAAAAGAAAGAGGAAATGTCCGCTGTCTATAAGGGATTCTTCCAGAAAAGGGAGGATATTTCCAAGGAGATTTCCGATTTGGACAAGGAAATTTTCCGTCTGAGCAGCCAGCGGGAAAAATTAGAGGACGCCAGGGAATACCAGAATAATTACATGTGGGAAGAATATGAGCTGACCCTGCATGCCGCCATGGAGCTGCGGAATGAGGAGTATGACGACCTTGCGGAGGTTAAGAAGCTGATTGCAGGCATTAAGGACGATATCAGGAAACTAGGAGATGTAAACGTCAATGCCATTGAGGATTACAAGGAGATTTCTGAACGTTATGAGTTTTTAAAGACCCAGCATGATGATTTGGTGGAGGCGGAAAAGACCCTGGTAGGCATTATCGAAGAATTGGATACCGGAATGCGCAAACAGTTTATGGAAAAATTCGGAGAAATTCAGCGGGAGTTCGACCAGGTGTTTAAGGAACTTTTCGGAGGCGGAAAAGGTACGTTGGAGCTGGTGGAGGATGAGGATATTCTGGAGTGCGGTATCCGTATCATTGCCCAGCCGCCGGGAAAGAAGCTACAGAATATGATGCAGATGTCCGGCGGGGAGAAATCCCTGACTGCCATTGCACTGCTGTTTGCCATTCAGAATCTGAAACCCTCCCCCTTCTGTCTGCTAGATGAGATTGAGGCGGCGCTTGACGATTCCAATGTCAGCCGTTTTGCGCAGTATTTACATAAGCTGACCAAGAATACCCAGTTTATCGTGATTACCCACCGCCGGGGCACCATGGCGGCAGCAGACAGGCTTTACGGTATCACCATGCAGGAGAAGGGTGTTTCCACGCTGGTATCTGTAAACCTGATTGAGGATGATTTGGATAAATAGAGGTATCTGTAAACTTATAGAATCTAAAATATGAGGATGACAGGAAAGGAAAGACGTGTATGAGTGAAGAAAAGAAAGGGTTCTGGAGCCGTCTGGTTTCAGGATTAAGTAAGACCAGGGACAATATTGTTTCGGGAATTGATTCCATTTTTAATGGTTTTTCCAGTATTGATGAGGATTTCTACGAAGAAATTGAAGAAATCCTGATTATGGGGGACATCGGTGTCAATGCCACCGAGGCGATTATTGAAAATCTGAAAGAAAAAGTAAAAGAAAACAAAATCAAAGACCCGGCAGAGTGCAAGGAGCTGTTGATTCGCAGCATCAAAGAGCAGATGGACGTGGGAGAGACGGCGTACCGTTTTGAAAATGAGAAATCAGTGGTGTTAATCATCGGTGTCAACGGTGTCGGAAAGACCACTTCCGTGGGAAAACTGGCAGGAAAATTAAAAGACCAGGGGAAAAAGGTGGTGTTAGCGGCGGCAGATACCTTTCGTGCGGCGGCGGGCAACCAGCTGTTGGAGTGGGCGAACCGTGCCAATGTGGAAATGATTGGCGGTCAGGAGGGCGCTGACCCGGCAGCGGTGGTTTACGATGCGGTGGCGGCGGCAAAAGCGAGACATGCGGACGTGCTGCTCTGCGATACGGCAGGAAGGCTTCACAATAAGAAGAATCTCATGGAAGAACTTCGGAAAATCAACCGTATTTTAGAGAAGGAATATCCTGACGCTTACCGGGAGACGTTGGTGGTGTTAGATGCCACCACAGGGCAGAATGCGCTGGCCCAGGCAAGGGAATTTGCGGAGGTGGCGGATATTACGGGTATTATTTTAACGAAGATGGACGGAACGGCCAAGGGCGGAATTGCAGTAGCAATCCACTCTGAGCTTGGTATTCCGGTGAAATACATTGGAGTGGGAGAGACCATCGAGGATTTACAGAAATTTGACGCCAACGAGTTTGTCAACGCACTGTTTGAAAGGGAGGAAAAAGATGTTGACATTAGATAAGTTTGAAGAGGCAAGCGAAAAAGTAAAAGAGGTAACATTAGAGACAAAACTGGTTTACAGCGACTATTTGAGCGAACAGACAGGAAACAAAGTTTACTTAAAGCCGGAAAATATGCAGTTTACAGGTGCCTATAAGGTGCGTGGGGCATATTACAAAATCAGCACTTTAACCGAAACGGAGAGAGAAAAAGGACTGATTACCGCATCTGCGGGTAACCATGCCCAGGGCGTTGCCTATGCGGCGAAATGCTATGGCTGTAAGGCAGTCATTGTTATGCCTACCACCACTCCTCTGATTAAAGTAAACAGAACCAAAAGCTATGGCGCCGAGGTGGTGCTTTACGGAGATGTTTATGACGAGGCGTGCCAGAAGGCCTATGAACTGGCGGAAAAACATGGATATACCTTTATCCATCCCTTTGATGATCTGGCAGTGGCAACAGGACAGGGAAGCATCGCCATGGAAATCTTTAAGGAGCTTCCTTTAGTGGAGTATATTTTAGTGCCCATTGGCGGCGGCGGCCTTGCCACAGGTGTTTCCACCCTTGCAAAATTGCTGAATCCCAAGATTAAGGTCATCGGCGTGGAGCCGGCGGGGGCAAACTGTATGCAGGCGTCCTTTGCGGCGGGAAAGGTAACCACCCTCCCCACGGTAAACACCATTGCAGACGGTACGGCAGTAAAGACACCGGGCAGTAATATTTTCCCCTATATCCAGAAAAACTTAGATGACATCATCACTGTGGAGGATGATGAGCTGGTGGTAGCGTTCCTCGACATGGTGGAAAACCACAAGATGGTAGTGGAAAACTCCGGGCTTCTTACGGTGGCGGCGTTGAAACATTTAGACGTAACGGACAAACGGGTGGTTTCCATCTTAAGCGGCGGAAACATGGACGTGATTACCATGTCCTCCGTGGTGCAGCAGGGGCTGATTTTCCGCGACCGTATCTTTACGGTATCTGTCTTATTGCCGGATAAGCCGGGAGAGCTTTCCAAAGTGTCTTCCGCCATTGCGGCAGAGCAGGGAAATGTCATCAAGTTAGAGCATAACCAGTTTGTCACGACGAACCGCAATGCGGCGGTGGAGCTGCGGATTACTTTAGAGAGCTTTGGCACGGAGCATAAGAAACAGATTATGAAGGCCTTAGAGAAGAAAGGTTATAAGCCGAAGCTGGTGAGAACCCTGTTATAGGAAAGGAAAACTGCGGGAAATCGTTGTAACGGCAGGAAAAAGCCGGGAAAGAGGCGGAATGGGATATCTTTATTTGGTGCCCCTTATCAGCGGGGCGGCGGTGTTTCTATTTTCCACCGCAGGATTTTTTCTGAATACGGGTAAGAAGGAAATGATTTATGGGGCATGCTCCATCTTAAGTGCAGCCTGTGTAGTGGTACAGGTGGGGATTTTGCTTTAAATCCGGACGATAAGCGTAGAATTTAATAAAAGTTACAGGCATTTTTCCCGGAGTTTATATGGACTCCGGGAAATTTTAATTATGTACGACAATAGTCTAGTTCAGGCTTGAAGAAGAAATGACATTATGCTATCATTGAAATTACAGTAAAGAAACATTTGTCAAAAAATGTGGATTTTACCAATACAAATGAATAGGGAGTGTGGAAAATGTTTTGTTCTAAGTGTGGTACCGGCATAAGTGAAAAGGATCGGTTTTGTCCTCAATGCGGAGCAGAAAATGCAAACTACAGTGAGGGAAAAAAGTTGTTTGCTCCGTCAGCAGGTGAGAGGAAAATTCCCCGGGGGGAAGAAAGTGGCAGGAAAATAAAAATACCGGTAATTGTCGGTTGCTGTCTTGCAGTGATAGCTGTTGTGTGTATATGCTGTAATTTATTGTTAAAAGGAAGTCATAGCACAAGTGGAAATGGTATTGCGTATAGTCCGAGAGGGCTTTGGGGCTATACGGATGTAAATGGCAATGAATATTTTATTCAAAATGGGGAAGCGGTAATTTTTGAAGGAGAAGCGATATCCGGAAGAACAACACCCGATCATTCAAAATATATTGTGCTCTGGAAAGACGAGACATTGATGATGTATATGGGAGCGGAAGATAAAGGGACAAAGATTGCGGATACTGTTTCGGAGTTATCTGCAGTGAATGATTATGGCTGCTTCTATCAGACAACAGGACAAAAACAGTTGTACTTCTATGATTTTGAAACGGGGGAGGGGATTGATACCGGATTAGAAAATATCTCTATTACTTTTTCTGAGGGAAATAAATCTGTGGCAGGTCTTAATGAAAAAGGAGAACTTTTTATTTTTTCATATGGGGATACTGGTTCAAAGAATTTATGTAATGCAGGAGCTGATGTTGAAATTTGTGCTGTCGCTGATGATGGGAGCAATGTAATATGGTGCGATGAAGAGGGAAATTTTTCATCCGTTTATATGATGGAAAACGGAGTGCCGGAGCGAATTGGGAAAATTTCGATGGCAAGTGAATACAGTACAGTGTCGGGAACTTTTTTTGACAATGATAAATCCTTTATCGTAGCTTCTTCGAGAAGTCCGGAGATGCTGCTATCTGTGGATGGGGGAGAAGTTCAGGAGATTACGCTGCCTGGAGTAAAAGGTTATGGACCTTTTCTTGATGGGAACGGGAATTATATTGATTCCGATGATGATAGTATGTCTGAATTTTATTTTCAGGTATTGGATCATGGAGATGCAATGGAAGAGTCTATATATAGAATGAGCAGGGACGGAGAATTAAAGCCTATTGTGTCTGACGCAAACGCTATATGGCTTTTGAACGGTTCTGATTACTATATTGCGGATGGAAAAGTATATTATATAAATAATGACAGTGATCTTGTGGCGGCAAGTTTAGAAAAAGGGAAGCAAGCTACAGAAATCACAACAGAAGTCAGTGATTTTTATATTTCTTGTGATAGCCAATATGCTTATATTGTGAAATCAGGAAGTCTCTATTATTGTGAATTGTCCAACAGCAGTTATAAGCTTAATCTTATCACAAATAATTTTACGAATAAGGATACACTTGCTGTTACGGACAGAGGAGATACCGTTTATTATATCAATGAAACACAGGACGTCGGGGACAAATACTGGGATAAAGGCACGTTGTATTGTTTCACTGTAGGCGGTGAACCCCAGAAACTGGCAGAGAATGTAATGTATATCCGTTCCTGTGATACAAGGTATGTAAGCGTTGAACAACCGGTTTTTATTCAATATGTTTCAAATAGAATGGATGGTTATGTGGCAAACGTTGGAACTGTTTCAAATGATAAATTTGAAATATTAATCAACAATGTAGTTTATTAGAAAAGTTATGAAGGAGGAACAAAAGATGAACGAAATTGAAAATGAAGGAATGGAAACCGAAGAGGGAAGCGGGGAAACTGTCGAAGTAAAAACAGATATTCCAAAAGAAATCGAGCGCAATTTCTGTGTGAAATGTGGTGCGGAAATTTTTTCGGGACAGGCATTTTGCCCTAAATGCGGTCAGAAGGTAGGGGCGAAGCTTGATAAAGATGCAGATGCTTCGGGAAAAGCGGGCAATAAAAAGCTCCTTTGTATGATAGGAGGCGTGATTGCGGCAATTGTTGTGCTGGCAGTCATCATTGTTCTTGTTCGTGGTACGCAGGCAAAAGAAGTAACTTTAAATAAAGATACTTTGACTGTAAAAGCAGGAGAGACGGCAGCTCTTACCTATACGATTCATCCGGATAATACAAAAAACAAAACGGTATCGTGGGAAACATCAAATGATTCCATTGCAAAAGTAGAGGATGGAACTGTAACTGCAATTAATGAGGGAGACTGTACGATTACGGTTACTACTAAAAATGGAAAAACGGATACCTGTAAGATTACGGTGACAAAGGCCGGACCGGATCTTCAGGCTATTTATAATAAGAACTGTTCTTCAACATATTCAACGATAGCATCAGACGGTTCTTATCTGACGATTGATACGAATCCTAATGACGAAGCGGATTACGTGGATACAGAGGCGCTTTTGGCTCTCTATGCAGTGAATGATGCGCTGAAGCTTCCGGATTCTGTAATAAATAAAATGGGAGCGACCCGGGCTTTGGACGGAATGCAGTCTTATGAAAATGATGAGGTTGAAGTTACCTGGACGTATCATCCGGATAGGGGGCTGGAGGTTCAGTATTCATTAGTAGATTAAAAATATTAAAAAGGGAAGGTGTCAAGAAAAAATACTTGACACCTTCCCTCTTTTATGCTAATCTAACATTCGGTGATTGAAATGGAAGAAAAAATAGAGCAGGCATATCTCTATGATTTCTATGGGGAACTGCTGAACGAACATCAACGGAAGATATACGAAGATTTCGTTTTTAACGATTTGTCACTGGGAGAGATTGCAGACGAGGAGGGCATCAGCCGTCAGGGGGTACACGATATGGTAAAGCGCTGTACAAAGACCTTAGAGGGCTATGAGGAAAAGCTTCACCTCATTGCAAAATTTCAGGTTGCGAAACAGAAAGTAGAGCAGATACACCGGTTGGCGGAACAGTTCCGTACCGACCATGGCGAGAAAGTTTTTGCCGAAATCGAAGAGATTTCCAATCAGATATTAGAGGAGTTATAGGATGGCATTTGACAGTTTATCTGAAAAACTTCAAAATGTATTTAAAAACCTTCGCAGCAAGGGACGCTTAACCGAGGATGATGTCAAGACAGCCTTAAAAGAAGTCAAGATGGCGCTTTTAGAGGCGGATGTCAATTTCAAGGTGGTAAAGCAGTTCGTCAAGGATGTGCAGGAGCGGGCGGTAGGTCAGGACGTCATGAACGGCTTGAATCCGGGACAGATGGTCATCAAAATCGTAAACGAAGAGATGATTAAGCTGATGGGGTCCGAGACCACGGAAATAGCCCTAAGACCCGGCAAGGAGCTGACCATTATCATGATGGCAGGTCTGCAGGGTGCAGGTAAAACCACCACCACCGCGAAAATAGCCGGAAAGCTGAAGGCGAAGGGCAAGAAGGTTCTCTTAGCAGCCTGTGACGTTTACCGTCCCGCAGCCATTGAACAGCTGCAGATTAACGGGGAAAAACAGGGTGTGGAAGTGTTCTCAATGGGAGATAAGAACACTCCGGTAAATATTGCAAAAGCGGCTGTGGAACATGCCAGCAAGCATGAATTTAATGTGCTGATTATCGATACCGCAGGACGTCTTCATATTGATGAGGACATGATGGCGGAATTGGTTTCCATAAAAGAAAATGTTCCGGTATTCCAAACCCTGTTGGTGGTGGACTCCATGACAGGTCAGGACGCAGTGAATGTTGCCAAGATGTTTGATGAAAAAATCGGCATTGACGGCGTGGTGCTGACGAAGTTAGACGGTGACACCAGAGGCGGTGCGGCCCTCTCTATCCGGACGGTTACCGGAAAACCGATTTTGTATGCCGGTATGGGGGAAAAGCTTTCGGACTTAGAACAGTTTTACCCTGAGCGTATGGCATCCCGTATTCTTGGCATGGGAGATGTGCTGACGCTGATTGAGAAGGCGCAGGAAGAATTCGATGAGGAAAAAGCGAAAAAAATCGAAGATAAAATGCGCAAAAATGAATTTGACTTTGAGATGTATTTAGAGTCCATGAGTCAGATGAAAAAAATGGGTGGTCTTTCGAGTATCCTTGGCATGATGCCGGGGCTTGGGGGAGGAAAAATGCCGGAGATTGACGAGGCGGCAGCGGAAAAGAGCATGGCGCGCACCGAGGCAATCATATTTTCCATGACCGTAGAAGAAAGACAGAATCCGGCTCTGTTAAATCCCAGCAGAAAACGCAGGATTGCCCAGGGAGCCGGTGTGGATATTGCAGAGGTCAATCGTCTTGTAAAGCAGTTTGAGCAGACGAAAAAGATGATGAAGCAGATGCCCGGCATGATGAAAAAAGGCAAAAGAGGAATGTTTAAAGGCTTTCCTTTTTGATGCACAGGGGTGCGTAATGTATATTGCTGCTTCGCAACACGCACCCCGCGCGGCGAGCAGGGAAAAATCTTCCCCTACTCGATTAAATAATCAGTAAATTATTCAAGGAGGTGAAATGTAATGGCAGTAAAAATCAGATTAAGAAGAATGGGACAGAAAAAGGCTCCTTTCTATAGAATTGTAGTTTCTGATTCCAGAGCTCCAAGAGATGGTAAATTCATCGAAGAGATTGGAACTTATGACCCGACCAAAGACCCAAGCGAGTATCATGTAAATGAAGAGTTAGCAAAGAAATGGTTAGCTAACGGCGCTCAGCCCACAGATACCGTAGCCAGAATTTTCAAAAATGCTGGTATTGAGAAATAGGATTAGTGAGGTGGACCTATGAAAGAATTAGTAGAAGTAATTGCCAAATCACTAGTCGATTGCCCGGATGAGGTTGTTGTAACCGAGACCGAGAACGAGAAAGCCATTGTTTTGGAATTACGTGTAGCGCAGTCCGACATGGGCAAGGTAATCGGCAAACAGGGCCGCATTGCGAAAGCAATCCGTGCCGTTGTGAAGGCTGCTGCCTCAAAGGAAGAAAAGAAAGTCATTGTAGAAATCATGCAGTAAATTCTTTTCCGAAGAAGATACCGGATGTATCATTTTGTGATATATCCGGTTTTTTTTCTTTACAAAGGGGTAATTTCTATAATAATATAAAATGATGTTGAGGTCAAAAGCCCCTCTATAGTACCTTGAAAAGTTCATATATTTTGTAGTAAATACAAGCCTAAATGGTTTACTTGTTGTATAATAGAGGTATCAAAGCTACAGTGTGGCTTGGGAAAGAAGGTAATCTCTATGTCATTCAAAGAAAACGCTTA
>ERZ808024.479-NODE-479-length-17053-cov-10.095252_pt1 | contig 17053 bp, 15 predicted proteins | sample MGYA00380181_ERZ808024 | MGnify/ENA primary metagenome ERZ808024 (study PRJEB31490, sample SAMN06133413) | mouse gut metagenome | isolation source: Z2_1 | host: mice | place: China: Chengdu | collected 2015-05 ...
AGCCGTGTGCGTGAAAGGCGCACGCACGGTTCTGTGAGGGGCTTGCGGCGTGAGCCGCTTGTCTACTCGACTGTCAGAGAGATACCAAAGCCAGTCAATGGCACAAAACGTATGATTTTTAGAAAGGAAAACCAATGCCACACATACAAACCCAAACCGAATGGGAAGAAGAAATGTCTCTAAAAATCCTCTCCTTCCTTCGCAACGAAATCTATATGGACTTACGCTTCCTCGACATCGCCCTGTCAGCATTAACACCTAAAGCAGACCCCGTCTTAAAAGCATTTGCCACAGACGGTGCTTACCTGTATTTTTCTACAGAGCACCTTCTCCGGGTATTTAAGACGAACGCCCCTTATTTAGACCGCGCCTATCTTCACACCATATTGCACTGCATTTTTTCCCACCTGTGGACAGCTCCGGAGCAGCAGGACCCAAAGAGGCGCAGAAGATGGAATCTGGCCTGCGATATTGCGGTGGAATACACCATTGACAAAATGGACAAGCCCTGTACCAGACGAATTTTAAGCTGGCTGCGCCAGAAGATTTATGGGGAATTAGAAGAACAGAAAACAGGAATTTCCGCTGCCATTATTTACCGTCTTTTAAAAGAAAAAGAGCCGGAAGAATTGGAAGCCTTAGAGACAGAATTTTTTACCGACGACCATTGTTATTGGCCGAAGCGGGAGGACAGTCAGGCAAAGCACCAGTCTGCCTTAGAGCAGAAAAAGAAGTGGGATAAAATTGCAAGGCAAAGCCGGATGGAGCAGCAGCGGGGAGACGAAAGCAAGGAGGGGGAGGAACTGCTTGCGGCACAGATTTCTGCGGCAAAGAGCAGGAGAAGCTACCGGGATTTTTTGAAGAGATTTACTGTTTTGCGGGAGGAAATGAAGCTGGACCCGGAGGAGTTCGATATGAATTACTATACCTACGGGCTTTCTCTCTATAAAAATATGCCCCTGATTGAGCCCCTTGAGAGCCGTGAGAGCAGGAAGATACAGGAGCTGGTGGTAGCCATTGACACCAGCTATTCCACCAGCGGGGAACTGGTGGAAAATTTTCTGCGTGAAACCTTTGATATTTTAAATCAGAAAAACAGTTTTTTTCAGAAATTTAGGGTGCGGATTTTGCAGTGTGACAATCAGGTGCGGCAGGACGAAGTGGTGGAGACAGAACAGGATATGGAGCGGCTGCTGGAAAAATTTACGGTATCAGGCGGCGGCTCTACAGATTTTCGCCCGGTATTCGCCTATGTGGATGAGCTGATAGAGCAGGGGAAAATCGTGAATCCGGGAGGTCTGCTTTATTTTACCGACGGCAAAGGGACTTATCCGAAGAAAAGACCGGAATACAGGACAGCGTTTCTGTTTTTGGAGGAATTTGAGGAAGAAGCGGTGCCGCCCTGGGCGATGAGGGTCAGGCTGGAGCCGGAGGAATTTGAAAAATAATTGATTTCCTGCGGGAATCTGCCTATAATAGGGGACAGGATAAAACTTGTTTCTGCGTCTGCAAACAGCGCAGAGTCAGAAATGAGTCTGGTTCTGCTATCGTACAGACGTAACGGAAGGATTTATTGATAAAATGAATATAAAACAGGCAAAAACAGAGATTATGCACAGCGTTTCCGCTTATCTGGCGAAGAATGAGGCGGGAGAGTATAAAATCCCGGCAGTCAGGCAGCGTCCCATTCTTCTGATGGGCCCTCCGGGGATTGGAAAGACCCAGATTATGGAGCAGATTGCCAGAGAGTGCAGAATCGGGTTAGTGGCATACACCATCACCCATCACACCAGACAGAGTGCGGTGGGTCTGCCTTTTATCCGGGAAAAGGTGTACCGGGGAAAAAGCTATTCCGTGACGGAATATACCATGAGTGAGATTATTGCCAGCGTCTATGAGAAAATCGAAAACAGCGGCTTGAAAGAAGGAATTTTATTTATTGATGAAATTAACTGCGTGTCGGAGACGTTAGCGCCCACCATGCTGCAGTTTTTACAGTGCAAGACCTTTGGCAATCAGGCAGTGCCGGAAGGCTGGATGATTGTGGCGGCAGGCAATCCGCCGGAATATAATAAATCGGTGCGGGATTTTGATGTGGTGACCTTAGACCGTGTGCGGTATCTGAATATCGAAGCGGATTTTAAGGTTTGGAGGGAGTATGCAAAGGAACAGCATGTCCACAATGCTATTCTCAGTTATTTAGAGCTGCATCCGAGGAATTTTTATCGAGTGGAAGCGGATGTGGACGGCCTTAAGTTTGTGACGGCAAGGGGCTGGGAGGATTTGAGCAATCTGATGGAAACCTATGAGGCGATGGGGATTTCCGTAGATGAAACTGTGATACATGAATTTATCCGCCATGAGGATGTGGCGGAGGATGCGGCGGCATATTTTGATTTGTACCGGAAATATCAGGATGATTACGGTATCGGGGAAATCCTTTCCGGCAGGGTGAAGCCCCAGGTTTATGAGAGGATTTATAAGGCGGCCTTTGACGAGCGGCTTTCTGTGGTAAACCTGCTGTCCGACGGTTTGCAGGGAAGATTTGAAAAGGTCCGCAGGCAGAAAATGAAAACCGACGAATGGTACGGATTTTTGAAGGAATACCGGGCGGCCTTAAATAACTGTGAGAACCCCAAAGAGTGCTACCGGACGCTGCTAGAAGAAAAGGAAGCGCATGTTTTGCAGGAGAAACAGAGCGGCTTTTACACCAGAGAGGAAGCATATGCCAGGGAAGAACTGTTAAAAGCCCTTCGGGAAAACTGCCCAAAAGATACGGGCGAAGCTGCTCAGGCATTTGCAGAGGCGAAGCAGAGCTTTGATGAGGCAAGGGAATACTTAGAGCAGCTTGAGCAGGAGACAAAGACCGCTGTGGAGTATGCCTTTGATTTTATGGAGCAGGCATTTGAGCAGAAAGAGGAAATGGTGGTCTTTGTGACAGAACTGACCTTAGGGGCTGCGTCCGCCCTGTTTTTATCGGAGCATGGCTGTGAGCGTTATTTCAAATATAACGAGGCGCTTTTGGTGGGGACGAGGAAAGCGGAGCTGTTGTCTGAATTAGAGCGTTAGGGCTTTTTGCGCACACGCATAAGTCTGATGATACAACGTGTGCATAGGAGGAAAAGATGAAGCAGAGCGAGCAAAGAAATCTGACCATGATGATGGATTTATACGAGATGACCATGGCAAACGGTTATTTTAATGACCGGGATAAGGACGTGCGGGTGGCGTTTGATGTCTTTTACCGGAGTAATCCCGACGGAGGCGGATTCGCTATTTTTGCAGGGTTAGAGCAGATTTTGGAGTATATTGAAAATCTGCATTTTGACAAAGAAGATATTGAATATTTTCGTTCTCTGCACATGTTTACAGAGAGTTTTCTGGAGTATCTCGAAGATTTCCGTTTTCAGGGAGATATCTATGCGTTCCGGGAGGGAACCATTATGTACCCCAACGAGCCGGTTATTACCGTGGTGGCGCCTCTGATTGACGCCCAGCTCATTGAGACGGCGCTCTTAGCCCAGGTCAACCATCAGTCGCTGATTGCCACCAAAACCAGGCGGATTGTAAATGCTGCGGAGGGCAGGGCAGTGTCGGATTTTGGTGCGAGACGGGCCCACAATATGGATGCAGCGGTTTACGGCGCTAGAGCTGCCTACATTGGCGGGGCGGCGGGAACGGCTACCGTATTAGCGGGCCAGCTTTTTGATATTCCCGTCAGCGGCACCATGGCCCACAGCTGGGTGATGTATTACAAGGACGAATATGAGGCGTTTAAGCATTATGCGGAAAATTATCCCGATGGTACCGTGCTTTTGGTGGATACTTATGATGTGATTGGCTCCGGCATTCCCAACGCCATCCGGGTGGCAAAGGAAGTGTTAGAGCCCATGGGAAAACGGTTAAAGGGTATCCGCATTGACAGCGGCGACCTTGCCTACCTTTCCAAAAAAATCAGAAAGATGTTAGACGGGGCAGGCTTAGAGGACTGTAAAATCATTGTGTCCAACAGCCTGGACGAATATACCATTACTTCTATTTTGCAGCAGGGCGGGAAAATCGACAGCTTCGGCGTGGGAGAGCGTTTGATTACGGCAAAATCAGACCCGGTGTTCGGGGCGGTTTATAAAATTGCGGCGGTGGAGGAAAATGGGGTATTTTCTCCCCGAATCAAGGTGTCGGAAAACGTGGAAAAGATTACCAATCCGGGGCTAAAGGACGTTTACCGTATCTATGATGAGACAGGGCACTCCATTGCGGATTTGATTGTAAGGGCGGGGGAGCAGGTGGACATGTCTGTGCCTTACCGTTATGCAGACCCGGCAAAGCCCTGGAAAAGCCGTTATTTTGAAAACTGTACTGCAGTAAAGCTGCAACAGCAGGTGGTAAAGGGAGGAAAACGCATTGTCCCGAAGGCATCCCTTGACAGTGTCCGGGAGTTTGTGGAGCGGCAGCTTTCTAAGGAGGTCTGGGAGGAAGAGCAGCGGTTTGAGAATCCCCATGTGCATTATCTGGATATGAGCCTTGCCTATTACCAGATGAAAATGGATATGTTAAACGACTCAAGGGTGGAATAAGAGAGAAAAGGAAGTAGAAACATTGAAATTACGCTATGATATCCCCCCGTCTTTCTGGGGGCTGTTCCGTTCCGTCAACCGGGACATCTATATGGAGGCACTTCTGACCATCAGTGACGAATACCAGTACAATAATTATTTTTTAAGCAGAGAGGCGTGTGTGCAGATTTTAAGTGAAATGTGTGCGGCACGCCGCTACGCGTTTGAACAGGAAGAAAACGAGACGGAGGAAGAACGGCAGGAAGCCCTGCCGGGACGTATCTTAAACTGGCTGATTAAGACAAAATGGCTGCGGAAAATCGAGGACTATACCACAATGACCACCAACATTGTTATTCCCGATTATGCGGCAGTGATGATTGACGCCTTTGAACAGCTGGCGTACCAGCCCTTAGAGGATACGGAAATTTATATCCAGAACGTCTATGCAACGCTGTTTTCCTTTAAAAATGACAGCAGGCTTAATCTTGCCATGCTAAAGACCGCACTGGTAAATACGAAAAAGCTGAACAAGGCGCTGCAGGATATGCTCCATAATATGGATAAATTTTTTGAGCGGCTGTTGGACCAGAAATCCTACGATGACCTCTTAAAAGAGCATTTGGAGGGCTATGTGGAGGAAGTGGTAAAACGGAAATACCACATTTTAAAAACCAGCGATAACTTTTACATTTACAAGACGGATATCAAACGCTGTTTAAAGGAAATGCGGGAGGACGAAGACTGGTTGGAGAAAATACGAAAAAAGCAGCAGGCAGAAAGCCTGCGGAGTGAAGCTGACTTTTCCCGAAAAAAGGAGGACGAAGAGGAACTTCCTTTCCTGCGGAGAAACCGGGAGGAAGATGTGCTGGATTTGATTGACCAGATAGAGCGGGGCTTTGACGATATTGAGCACCGGATTTCCAATATGGATAAGGAACACAGCAAATATATCCGGGCTACGGTGAGCCGTCTGAATTACTTATTGAGCGATGAGACAGAGCGGCACGGAATGCTGGTTATGTTGTTAAACCGTCTGGGAGCGGAGGAAGATACCGTAAAGCAGACGGAAAAAATCAGACAGGTGGGTGAGAAGATGAACCTGTCAGCCCTTGAAATTTTAAATGAGAATCCCCTTTATAAGAGGCGGAGGAAGAAGAAATTTGAGGAAGAGCTGGGGGAGGACGAGGAGGGCACGGAGCTTTCTAAGGATGATATTCTGCGGCTGAATAAAATCCGGCACCGCTTTACGAGACAGCAGATTGAGAGCTTTATTGAGGAGCGTATGGAGGGTGGTGTTTTAGAGACGAAGCATATGCAGCTTTCCAGTGATGAGGATTTTGAAAAATTGATTTTAGCATACGATATCAGTATGCGCAAGAACAGTAAATATGAGGTTCTTGTAAATGAGGAACGGGTGGAAAACGGCGTTTACTGCTATCCGTCCATGGTGTTTGCAGAGAGAAACAAGAAATAGATGGAAAGAGAAATACAGAATGTTTGAAGGATATGAAGAATTAACTGCAGCAGAGCAGGAGAGAATGCAGGAAGTGATACGGCTGTTGTGGAGCCAGACCTTCCTGCTGGAGCGGAAATATGATAAAAAAGGCGGAAGGCTGGTTTCGGATAAAAATTATGATTTTTGTGACAGGCACCAGGAATTTCTGACAGACTATTTTGCGGTGGCGGGAATCCGCCTGCAGCAGGATACGGAGCTGGGGGTTATCTATATCCAGGGGGCGGAGGGCATCGGTGAAAAGCTGCCGAAGCTTGCCACCATTTATCTGCTGCTGTTAAAGCTGATTTATGATGAAAAAATGGCGGCGGTTTCCTCCAGTGTGAATATAGTAACTACTTTTGGAGAACTGAATGGAAAGGTGGGAGAATTTCGTCTGGCAAGGGGGTTTTCTTCCGTGACAGAAATCCGGCGTGCCTTTTCCCTGCTGCGGAAATATCAGATGGTGGAATTTTTAGATTTGCAGGAGGAATTAAATGAGAATACAAGAATTATCATTTATCCCTGTATTAATCTGGTGCTGATGCGGGAGGACATCGAGGGGCTTCTCCGCAGTTTTGAGGAAGAGGACGCTTCGGAAAACGGTGTAAAAGAAGTATTGGCGCAAAATGGGGCAGAGAAAGAAACGGCGGAAATAAGTAGTGCAGAAACAGACAGCACAGCAGCAGATAGCGCAGAAATGAAAGAAATTCAAAAGGAGGCAGACCATGGAACAGCAGAAGCAGGCGTATAAGGTATTTACCAGAATTTGCCTCAACAACTGGCATTATATTGACCGCAAGGTGTTAAGCCTGAATAACAGCATCAACTTTTTTACCGGGCATTCCGGCAGCGGAAAATCCACCGTAATTGACGCCATGCAGATTGTCCTTTATGCCAATACTGACGGACGGGGATTTTTCAATAAAGCGGCGGCGGACGATTCCGATAGGAGCCTCATTGAGTACCTCCGGGGCATGATTAACATTGGGGAAAACAACCAGGCGGAGTACAAGCGGAACCGGAATTTTTCCACCACGATTGTCCTGGAAATGGAGCAGACCGTCACGGGGGAAAGGGATTGTATCGGCGTGGTGTTTGATGTGGAAACCGCCACCAATGAGATTAACCGTATGTTTTTCTGGCACAAAGGGGGAATGATTCCCGGGGATTACCGCACCGAAAACCGTACCATGACCATGAATGAGGTGCGGGACTATTTACAGCAGAATTTCGCAAAGGAAGAGCAGTTTTACACCGCCAACAACGAGCGTTTCCGGAGAAATCTCTATGACGTGTATTTAGGCGGGCTGGATATTGATAAATTTCCAAGATTGTTCAAGCGGGCGATTCCCTTCAAAATGAATATCCGGCTGGAGGACTTTGTAAAAGAATACATCTGCATGGAGCAGGATATCCATATTGAGGACATGCAGGACAGCGTAGTGCTCTACGGAAGAATGTGCCGGAAAATTGAAGCTGCCATGACGGAAATTGAAGAGTTAGAGCAGATTAAAAGCCGCTACGAGGCCTTTTTAGAGCAGAAAAAGGAAAAGGAAAACAGGGATTACCGCCTGGAAAAATTAAAGATTTTGCAGTTAGAGCAGGAGATTTCCGAGAAGCAGGAGCGGGTAAAAGCCTGGCAGGAGGACGTAGTTTTACAGAAAAAAGGGTTGGCGGATTTCATTGACTATAAGGCGGAGCTAGAACAGGAGTACAACGATATCAGCCAGCAGTTAAGCGATACCGGATACGCCACCTTAGAGGAAAAATTAAAGGGGATTGAGGAAAACCTGCGCCACTTAGAGCGGAGCGAGGAAAAATGGAAAAATATTTCTGCCCGCCTGAAGCCCTGGGAGGATGTGGAAATCGTATCCAATCAGATTCTGTGGGATATCGAAGCCTTTCAGGAGGGGACAATTCAGGGAACGGAAATTGAGCGTCTGAAAACTGCCTTAGCCGGGGTGCAGAAGGAGGCGGAAAAGGAACGGCAGGAGGCGGCTTCTGAGGCAAGGGGCATAAAAAAAGAAACTGACATTATTGAGAAAGAGTTAGCAGAACTGCGCATGGGAAAAGATGCCTATCCCAGAGAATTGACGGCGGCGAGGGGCATCATAGAGCAGGGGCTTTATGAGAAATGCGGCAAGCGGGTTCCGGTGCGTATTTTAGCGGACTTGCTGGATATTAAGGACGAGAAGTGGAGAAACGCCATTGAGGGTTATCTTGCATGGAATAAGCTGGCGCTGATGGTAGAGCCAAAGTATGTAAGAGAAGCCATGGAGGTTTACGAGACGTTAGACGAGAAAAAATACTGGCGTATTTCCCTGGTGGATACGGAGCGGCTGATGGAGCAGGAGCAGAAAAGCCGTGAGGGCGCACTGGCGGAAGAAGTTACCGCAAGGGAGGATTATGTCAGGGCATTTGTAAATTTCCTGTTGGGAAATGTGATGAAATGTGGCTCTGTGGAGGAACTGCGCCGCTGTAAAATCGGCGTGACTGCCGACTGCCTGCTGTACCAGAATTTCCAGTTACGCCGTTTAAATCCCGACAACTATACCAAGCGGGCCTATATCGGTGAAAAGAGTAAGAGGCAGCGCCAGAAGGAATTGCAGGCACGGTTAGAAGAATTAACCGCTATGCGGGAGGAATTCGTTTCCGCAGAAGAGGAAGCGAAGAAGATACTGGCGCTGGAATTTTTAAAGGACACCGTGGAAGAATACCAGAACCTGTTTACGGATATTTCGGAAAAACAGGAAAAGGAAAAACAGCGGAAAAAAATTCGGAAAAAGATGGAGGAAATCGGCTCCGGCGTGGTGGAAACCTTAAAACAGGAGCGGGAGGCTGTCCATGAAAAGCAGAAGGCATTAGAGGAAAAAATTGACGATTTGAAACACCAGATTTGGAAAAAAGAGGACGCCATCCAAAAGGACAAGGACAGCTTTTTGGAGAAAAATGAGCAGCTTCTTGCCATGGGACGGGAGCTTTCCGGCTCTTTGGAAAACGAGGAAGCCTTTGCTTCTTATATGGAAAACCGCAAAAATCCCAATTACGGGAAGCTGTTAGAGGAAACGGAACGTCAGATAGAGCAGGCAAAGACAGATTGTGAGCAGAAGAAAAACAGTCTTGTGGATTTGCGCTCCGAATATTTAAGAAACCACCCGAAACGTGATTTTTCTGCCAGTGCGGAGCACAATGACGATTACCAGCATTTATTGGAAGAACTGCAGTGTGAGGAATTAGAGGATTTCCGGAAAAAGGCAAATGAGCAGGCAAAATCTGCGGTGGAGCATTTTAAGGAGGACTTTATTTTTAAAATCCGCAGCGCCATAAAAGAGGCGTACACCAGGCGGGACGAATTAAACCGCATTATCCGTAACCTGAATTTCGGAAAAGACCGTTACCAGTTCCGCATTACCAGAAATAAGGGGCGGGACGGGGAGTTTTACGACATGTTTATGGACGAGGAATTAAATATTGACCCCTCTTCCTTAGCGGCTTCCATGGAGCATCAGATGAACCTCTTTACCATGGAGCATGAAAACAAGTACGGCACGCTGATGAGCGATTTAATCCATATTTTTATTCCGCCGGAAAACGCCACCCCGGCAGAGCTTGAGGACGCAAAGCGGAATATGGAAAAATATGCAGATTACCGGACGTATCTTTCCTTTGAGATGGAGCAGATTGTGGAGGGAGAGGAACGGCTTGTCATCGGTCTTAGCAAGATGATTAAGAAAAATTCCGGCGGTGAGGGGCAGAACCCCCTTTACATTGCCTTGCTGGCAAGTTTCGCCCAGGCGTACCATATCAACCTTTCCTCACGGCTGTCGAGACGCCCCACCATCCGACTGGTGGTGCTTGACGAGGCGTTTTCCAAGATGGATGCGGAGAAGGTGGCAAGCTGTATTGATTTGATACGAAGTCTGGGTTTCCAGGCGATTATCAGCGCCACCAACGATAAGATACAGAACTATATTGAGAATGTGGACAAGACCTTTGTCTATGCCAATCCTAATAAGAGGAGTATTTCTATCCAGGAGTTTGAGAAGAAGGATTTTTCACAGCTGGTGATGGAGGAATAAAAGCTGTATGATTTTCTGCAAAGCAGAAAAAGTGCAGAAAGAACCTTGGAAAATATTATCCCATCTATGCACGGTGGTGTGAGAGGTTGGCTAGCAAATTGAATTTTCGTCCAAAAAGATTTATAATTGAAGGAAAAGAAAGCATTTAGAAAAAATGAAGAATCGCAGAATAGAAAGGATAGAGATAATATGGCAGATAAAAATACAGCCGCAATTGGCTTTGAAAAACAGATATGGGATGCTGCTTGCGTTCTTCGAGGAAATTTGGATGCATCAGAATATAAGAGCGTAGTTTTGGGATTGATTTTTCTGAAATATATTTCAGACAGATTTGATGACAAATACAGGACTCTTGTTGAGGAAGGTGATGGCTTCGAAGAGGATATTGACGAATATACCTCTGAGGGCATTTTCTTTGTGCCGGCCAGAGCACGTTGGAGAGAAATTGCTGCAAAAGCACATAGTCCAGAAATCGGAACTGTTATTGATGATGCTATGCGTGCCATCGAAAAGGAAAACAAGAGACTTAAGGATATCCTTCCAAAAAATTTTGCACGCCCAGAACTTGATAAGAGAAGGCTCGGTGATGTTGTTGACCTTTTCACAAATATACAGATGATAGAACATGGAAGTGAGAAGGATATTCTCGGGCGCACTTATGAATATTGCCTGTCAATGTTTGCTGAGCAAGAAGGAAAACGTGGCGGTGAATTTTTCACACCGTCATGTGTTGTACGAACTTTGGTGGAAATATTGAAGCCGTTCAAAGGACGTGTATACGATCCCTGCTGTGGTTCAGGAGGAATGTTTGTACAATCTGCAAGATTCGTAGAAAACCATAGCGGAAACATCAGCAATATCTCAATTTATGGTCAGGATTCTAATCCTACTACCTGGAAGATGGCGCAAATGAATCTCGCAATACGTGGAATAGAACCGGATCTTGGAGCTTATGCAGCAGATACTTTTTTAGATGATCGTCATCCGACACTTCGTGCCGATTATATTATGGCCAATCCGCCGTTTAATCTTTCTGATTGGGGAGCTGACAAATTAAAGGATGATGTTCGTTTTCAGTATGGTATGCCGCCGGCAGGAAATGCCAACTTTGCCTGGCTGCAACATATGATTTATCACCTTGCACCGACAGGTCGTATTGGTATGGTATTAGCAAATGGTTCATTGTCATCTCAGTCAGGTGGTGAAGGAGATATCCGTAAGAATATCGTAAACGCTGATTTAGTTGAATGTATCATTGCAATGCCTACACAGTTATTTTACACAACTCAGATTCCGGTGTCTCTTTGGTTCCTTAATAAACAAAAGAAACAAACAGGAAAGACATTGTTTATTGATGCTCGCAGGATGGGAACAATGGTGAGCCGCAAACTTCGCGAGTTAACCGATGAAGATATTCAGAAACTTGCAGATACCTATTCAACATTTGTAGATGGAACATTAGAAGATGAAAAGGGATACTGTGCTGTAGCAGAAACAGCGGAAATAGAAAAACAGGATTATATTCTTACTCCGGGACGTTATGTAGGAATTGAGGAACAAGAGGACGATGGAGAACCATTCGAAGATAAGATGAACCGTTTAACATCTGAACTTTCTGAAATGTTTGAAAAAAGCCATGAACTCGAAGATGAAATTAGAAAAAAGTTAGGAGCAATTGGATATGAAATCTGAATGGAAAACAAGAAAACTATTTGAGATTGCTGATTTTAATCCTCGTGAGTTGCTGCCCAAAGGAGCAGTTGCAAAAAAAGTAACAATGGATAAGCTACAACCATTTTGCAGGGATATACCTTCTTATGAAGTTGAAGCGTTTTCCGGTGGTACAAAATTTCGTAACGGAGATACTATAATGGCACGAATTACACCATGCTTAGAAAACGGAAAAACAGCTAAAGTATCTATTTTAGATGATAATGAAGTTGGTTTCGGATCTACAGAATATATTGTGTTTCGCGCAAAAGACGGAATCGATGAAGATTTCCTCTATTATTTGGTGTGTAGCTCGACTGTAAGAGAAGGGTACTTGCACCTCCACAGGACATTAGGGAGGTTAAGAATGCCTATGAAGCCTATGAGGAACTTCAAAAGATGAATCCTTACTCTATAAAAGACTTGCTGAAAGCACATAAATTTATGATGAATGGTTTGGTTTCGGAGGCAGGTACATTTCGGAGTAAAGGTGTCGGCGTATATGCAGGAGAACAGCTCATTCATGCGGGAACGCCGCCGCAGTATGTACCAGAACTGATGAAAGAGTTGTTTGACTGGCTGAAAACATCTAAGCTACATCCGCTTGTAAAATCATGTATGTTTCATTATGAATTTGAATTTATTCATCCTTTTGCGGATGGAAATGGAAGGACCGGGCGGTTATGGCATTCTTTGATTTTGCAGAAATGGAAACCGTTTTTTGCATGGCTTCCAGTGGAAACGTTGATATATGAGAATCAAATGGAATATTATAGAGTTTTAAATCAGTCGAATACAGATGGCGAATCTACTGTATTTGTTGAGTTTATGTTGCAAATGATAAGAGATTCTTTGTATGAAATTGTAAAGAATCAAGAGGATAAGCAGAGAAAAAATGACGGTGTAAATGACGGTGTAAATAAAAAGGATTTGGATACAGAGAGTAAAATATTGCTTTTATTACAGAAAAATCCACATGTGACAGCGCAAAGCTTGGCAAGTACATTGGGAAAGTCGAAGAGACAGGTTGAGAGAATATTGTCTAATTTGAAGTCGGAAGGAAAGTTAGAAAGAGTAGGGGCAAGTAAGAATGGGTGTTGGAAAGTGATAGATGATTATAAGGATGGTGAATTGAATGACTAGTGAAGTTATAAGGCTTGGAGACGTGGCAACATATATTAATGGTTATGCGTTTAAACCGGGAGATTGGAGTGATGTAGGTTTACCAATTATTAGAATACAGGATTTAACAGGCACAAGTTATCAGTTAAATTATTATGATGGAGAATATCCTAAAAATATAGAGATAAATGATGGAGATGTATTGATTTCTTGGTCAGCTAGTTTAGGGGTATATATTTGGTCAAAAGGTAAAGCACTTTTAAATCAACATATTTTTAAGGTTATTTTTGACAAGGCTAGTATAGATAAAAAATATTTTGTGTTTGCCGTAAAATATAAGTTAAAAGAAATGCAAAATAAAACACATGGTGCAACCATGAAACATATTGTTAAGAAAGACTTTGATAATACATTAATTCCATATCCGAATGAAGATAAACGGAAAAAAATTGCTTATATTCTTGAAAAAGTAAGTGAAATTATTGAAAATGAAAAATATCAGTTAGAATTACTAGACAACCTCATCAAATCACGATTTGTCGAGATGTTTGGGGATATTGAGACTAACCCATTTAATTGGAAAAAATCATCGGTAGGTGAGGAATGTTTTTATATTAAGGATGGACCTCATAAATCCCCGCCTTATGTTGAAACTGGTACAGGGATACCATTTATTTCGACGAGAAATGTTGTAAATGGCGATAAAATAGATTGGAGTACTGCTAAATACATATCGGAGTCAGATTATTTGGAATGTATAAAGAAATGTAAACCTGAAAAGGGAGATATTTTATATTCAAAAGGTGGTACAACAGGTATAGCTAAGGTTGTTGATACAGATAAAAAATTTGCTAATTGGGTACATGTTGCTGTACTTAAATTTGGGGAACAATTAGATGGTAAATTTTTTGAGTGCATGTTAAATAGTGATTACTGTTATGCTCAATCACAACGGCTTACTAAAGGTATTGCTAATAGAGATTTTGTATTAAGTGCTATTGCACAAGTAAAGATATATGTACCACCGATTGAAAAGCAATTAGAATATGTTGCCTTCGTCCAATCCGTCGATAAATTGAAATCTGAAATCCAAAAATCGTTAGATGAAACCCAGACATTAATGGATTCTCTAATGCAAAAATATTTTGGTTAATAATAGGGGGAATGTGAGAATGACACTATATCATGGCAGCAATGTAATTGTTCAGGAACCCAAAGTATTAACCAATGGCTATTACAAGGACTTTGGGTATGGATTTTATTGCACAAATTTAGAAAAGCAGGCTGTCCGATGGGCATTGACGAAAAGAAAAGGTCATGTAGTAAATGTATATGAATATGAAAAACAGGAAAATTTAAACATATGTGAATTTGCAGAAATGACAGAGGAATGGCTTGATTTTGTGGTAGATTGCAGGCGGGGAATAGAACACAATTATGATATTGTGGAAGGTCCAATGGCAGACGATACTATCTGGGATTATATAGAGGATTTTGTGAGAGGAAATATATCAAGAGAAGCATTTTGGGCATTAGTAAAATTTAAGTATCCTACACATCAGATTGTATTTTGCACAGAAAAATCACTTGCATCTTTAAAATTTGAAAGGAGCTATGCCTTATGACAAATATATTTTTTCAAGATGAGACAGTGACACAAAATGATTTATATTTTCTGTGCTATATGATTGAAAGAGTGGCGAGAAAACTCCATCAGAGAAATTGCTACGTGGTAAATAAAATTTCAAAACAGGAGTGGCTTCGATTGATTAGTCTTGCCAATGTATTGCATTGTGAAAATCCGCTTAAAATAGAAGATGAATGGATAGAAGAATATCAGTTAGAAACCGGAAATTTTGATATAACTATGGTAAATACAGAACTGGTGGAACATATTCCGACGGACACACAGATGGGAAAGGTTTACATGCGGCTTGTGGTAGATACGATTCAACCACAGGAAAATTATGTGGATGGTTTGATTCGTGTTTACAATGATAGTATATGTGAAAAAATTGATGACTATAATTGTGGGGCATATTATGAGCCATCTTATGTAATCGCAAGAGCATATAATGAGGGCGGATTTTAAAATTTTTTGTTATACTCTTTGTAAAAAAGGAGTATTTAGAAAATGGAAAGTAAGATTTATCAGATTTTAAGCGTTATGTCGGAGGTACTTAATGCACCGCAATTAGAAAGACTTCAGACAGTGCTGTTTGAGCAGTTTGCGGAGGAAGAAACACAGGTAGAAAAAGTGTTGGATAATCAGGATTATTTGGAATTATTTGTTGCAGCAAAAAGGGTAGAGGGATGTACGGAAAGAACGATTGAATATTATCGCTCAACAATCCAGAACATGTTCTCAATCATCGGACTGCCGATACGTCAAATTACAACTGATGTGCTCAGAGAATATCTTACGAAATATCAGTCCAATAATAATTGTGGGAAAGTTACGGTGGATAATATCAGAAGAAATTTATCCAGTTTCTTTTCCTGGTTAGAAGATGAAGACCATATTATAAAAAGTCCGATTCGCAGAATACATAAAGTCAAAACAGGTACGATTGTGAAAGAAACTTTTTCGGACGAAAATATAGAAACGCTCCGTGATGGTTGTCATAGTATCAGGGATTTGGCAATTATTGATTTGTTATATTCTACGGGAATGCGTGTGGGAGAATTGGTTAATTTAGACATTGATGATATTAATTTTGAAGAGAGGGAATGTATTGTTTACGGTAAGGGAAATAAGGAGCGAAGAGTGTATTTCGATGCAAAAGCTAAACTTCACATTCAAAAATACTTGGCAGAGAGAACGGATTCGAATCCGGCACTGTTTGTATCGTTAGACAGTCCTCATAATCGATTGAATATTAACGGGGTGGAATACCGGCTCCGTCAGCTAGGAAGAGAACTGAATATTAATAAAGTACATCCGCACAAGTTCCGGCGTTCCATGGCAACAAAAGCTATAGATAAGGGAATGCCGATTGAACAGGTTCAAAAGCTGCTTGGACATCAGCAGATAGACACAACTATGCACTATGCAATGGTAAATCAGACTAATGTAAAGATGTCACATAGAAAATATATCGCATAAGAGTTATGATTGGATTTATGCTGTTTCAAGTTTAGATTTAATGATTATGAATGCAACAAATAGGCGTTGGATTGAAAATAAAGATGATAAACATAGAAATAATGCGTCGGAAGGTTGGTATCGATATGATACATATTTTGAAATGCCAGTAAAAGGAAGTAATGAAAAAATAGAACGCTTAAATCGGTATAAAGCAACGCTAGTGGTAAGGAAAACACCCCAAGGATTATTTTTATATGATGTTTTAGATATAAAAAAAGAAGCGAGTACACCGCTTGAGCCTTAATAGACTGTACGGTAAAAAACCGCTTCTCTAATGATATATTATATGCTGCACGGGGATTTGTCAAGAAAAATATTTTGTGTGGTGAAACGGTCGTAAATTACTGCAATTTTGAGAACGATAGTTTTACTAGAAGTTAATTTATAATAAATATGTTGAGGATTTTTAATAAAAAGAATACAATATGATTACAAACAACTACAAAAGTTGGTTGGCTCGTGCACAGAAGAAATGAACAGGGAAAATAGGGGTATAGATTTGATAAGTGAGGATGAATGAATGGAGCGATTAAAGCTTGGAGATATTTGCAAAATTGTATCAGGTGGTACGCCTAAGACAAATATCAAAGAATATTGGGATGGAGATAAAAAATGGATAACGCCTGCCGAACTTAATGATAATTCCTACATTATTACTGATAGTGTAAGAAAACTAACAGAGTTTGGTGTTTTAAAAACCGGATTAACTCCATTTCCGGAAGGGACAGTTATTTTGTCATCTAGGGCACCTATTGGAAAGGTTGCTATAGCTGGCTGTGAGATGTATTGTAATCAAGGATTTAAGAACTTTATATGTACAGATAAAATATATAATAAATATTTGTACTGGTTTCTTAGAAGTAACACCACTTTACAAGTTTTTGATTAACTCATTTGTTTTAGACACAGATGTTTCAAGGCTTTGATAATGATACTGGAT
>ERZ808024.489-NODE-489-length-16608-cov-11.304821_pt1 | contig 16608 bp, 26 predicted proteins | sample MGYA00380181_ERZ808024 | MGnify/ENA primary metagenome ERZ808024 (study PRJEB31490, sample SAMN06133413) | mouse gut metagenome | isolation source: Z2_1 | host: mice | place: China: Chengdu | collected 2015-05 ...
CTTTATTTGATGCCGGAGCCTTATTGAATTTGACGTGAATAGAATGATTTTGGGAGTAAATAAAATGCTGAATAACAATAAAGCAATGCGCATAAGGGCAAGGGAAGGGCAGAAAGCCTTTGATGATAAGTGTATGCCATACATAGAACGGGATTATTCACTTCTGCATCCTAATCAGTTCTGGGTATCAGACCATCATTTATGGGATATATTCGTCAGAGTGCCTGACAACAAAGGCGGCTGGAAGCTGGAAAGACCTTGGGGAAGCTACTGGATGGACATGAGGACACGCAAAATCATGTCAAGCATCATTCGCACGGAATCGCCAGACTCTGATGTGGTTCTTTGCAGTTTTGGCTTAGGGGTTGAACATTTTGGGATTCCGAATGGTGTCCGGCTTGATAATGGAAAAGATTACAAGGCTCGTGACATGTTTTATCCTGAAGGGCACTATATAGTTTCTGAAGGTGATGAAAGGAAAATTTTCAGAAGCCTTGCATCCAACTTACAGATAGATGTAACCTATGCAATCCCATATAATGCCAAAGCAAAACCGATTGAAAGGGTATTCAACACTTTCGAGGAACAGTTGGGGAAAAAATACCCTTCCTATGCAGGAAGCAACGCAAAACAACGTCCAGAGGATTTGAAAGAGTTGGACATAATGGATGTGATAACGCTGGAAGAGTTTATAGAACACCATAACCGCTATGTGTATGAAATCTATAACAATGCAAAACATTCAGGGGATGCAATGGGCGGTAAAAGCCCTAATCAGGCATATGCTGACATTCCTTTCACAATCCGCAGGGCATCGAAGGAAGTATTGTATTTCAGCCTTATGCGTGTAAAGGGTCAGCGTACTGTACAGCGGAATGGCATTACCTTTAAAGGCATCCATTTCTATAATGACAACTGCATAAATTATATCGGTCAAAAAGTCACTGCAAGATATGACCCTACAAAACCGGAAATTTTATATGTCTTTGACGTAAATGAAAACTTTTTATTTGTGGCTGAGGAAATACAAAAGCAGGGATGGAATCTGACTGATGAAGATTACCAGAGGGAAAACCAGCGTAAGAAGATAGCCAGACAGAAAGCGTTAAATTCCTATACCGCTGATAACGTGGTAAGAAGCACCGAAGCAGTCGGGGAACGGCTGAAACATCAGGCTGAAAGCATGGAACAGACAGAAGCCGCAAAGCCGAAAACGGTTGAGATTGTCAGGAATGAAAAGATTGAGGAAAACATCAGACGCATTTCAATGTCTGACATGGAACGGAATTATGAGGATGTCCTCAACCAAAACAGGGCAAGGAAAAAAGCAGTGTCTGACAGGCAGAAAGGTTTTGCCGATAAATTCAAAAAGAAAATGCTGGACAGGGCTTACGAAAATCAGGCATAAGAAAGGAGCAGTATGAACAAGGTAGAAATAGCACACACAGACACTTGATGATATTATCATGGCGGTTTCTTTTGCAGAAGCCGCAGGGGATATATCGCTAATATATGGGGATGCAGGGCTTGGGAAAACAGTTTCCTTAAAGCAGTACACAAAGATGCACCCTGATGTAATCTATATAGAATTAAAGGATTGTGACAAGTCGGTGAAGGGAGTTTGTGAAAAGGTTCTTTCCTGCATCGGGAAGTTACAGCGTGGAACGGACAGGGTTCTTGTGGATGCAATCACCGATTACCTGACCGCCACACCAAAACTGATTATTATTGATGAAGCACAGCATCTGTCTATCCGGGCATTGGAAAACCTTAGGGCAATCAATGATGTAACGGAATCAGGGATTGTATTATGCGGCAATCCTACAGTATATGACAGGATGCATGGGAGGGGGCAAGCACATTTTGCACAGCTCTACAGCCGCATTGGGATTCGCAGGCATATCATAGAGCCGTCACTGGAAGACATAACAGCTATTTTCAATCCGTATACACTGGATAAGGAAAGCCTGTTATACCTACATGAATTAGCCTTACAGCGTGGCGGTATCAGGAATTGTGTAAAAGTTCTTAACATTGCGTTACAGTTCAGGGATAATGAAAAAGAACCTCTTAGTATTGACCACCTGCAATCAGCGTACCAGCTTAGGAATGGCGAACAATAATAAGAGGTATAGGGAGCGGCTACTCCCTATACTGATTATACAGCCTTTTTAAGCTATACACAAGTTTTTTGTCAGAAAGGATGATAATAATATGATTGGATTTATGGAAGAAAGCAAAACATTGAATGAAGCTGTTGATTTTAACAAGGACAATATCTTTGAATACATATTCTTTATACATCACAGCCGGAATGCTGATAAGTTTGGAAAAACAGCAACCCCTAAGCAGGAAAAGATTATACAAAGCATCTATTCTTCAAACATGGGGGAAAATGAAAGGTTTGAATTGGAAGCACTTCTTACTGAAACCATGTGTGATGTTTCGGAATATGCTTATAAGTCGGGATTTATTGAAGCCTGTAAACTGTTGCATACCCTTAATTCATTTTAGACCAGTTAACTGATTACGGAAATACACCCGTTACAATAGCGTTATAACGCGTGATAACGGGTGTATTTCTGTTCCATTGTAGAAATGCATATGCCATCATTCAAGACGAATTTGAGCCTTTTACAATGCTCCTGATGTAGTTTGGTGTCAGGTCATATTTGCGGGAAAGTTCTGATAAGTTGTATCCATTGTATTCCTGAATGATAAGCCGCTTCCTTGTATTCCGTAAAACACTTTCCTGCATTGGAAAATAGAGCTCCTCCCCCACAGCATACCGACACAACTTTAGGAAGTTATCCAACCCAATCAGGCTGACAACAGGCTGGTAAGTTTCAGGTATGTCAGATACATCCACATGCTTCAAAAGTTCATCATTATCCATCTACCTCACCTCCCATATAACTAACAAAGTCATCTTCGCTTATGTTTAACATTCTACAAATCTTTTTCTGCATATCATCTAATTTAAATTCAGTCTTCAATGGTGACTTTATAGAATTAACAATAGGTGTCATTCCGTTTATAGCAGGTGTATTGGTTAATGCAACCGAATGAAGCTGTGAGGCTTTGTGGTCTTTTTTTCTAATCAATACAACAGGTGAAAGGTATCTATATTCTCTATTTTGCAAATATTCCCTTGCTTTTTTCGTCCATTCCACCTTTGCAAAAATGCCATCACTTTTTAAAACAAGCTCTTTAATCCAACCACCCGCCGGAGCTTGTACATCTTTTAAAGTCTGATGTTCATAGTCAATCACTATGTCAACCGCCCGATGTTCCATGTATTCTTTCATCATGTGAAAACTTTCATTATCTACAAGAAAATCCCCTTTTTCTGATGAAACATAGCCCAACGGAAGCACCCTGATATATTCAGGGGCTTCCGTCAAATTTGCAGTCTGTGACAGTATTTCGGTATATACTTCTATATCAATCACCTTCTATCCTTTGGTTGTTTCCTCTGTTGTTCCGGTACTTCCATAGGCTAACTGCCACAGACCAAACCCGACATTATACCGTGCTTTAATTCCGTAAACGACTTCGTCATCAAAGAAAACATTGTCATCATTTTCATTGTTCTTACATACCAACTTTGGCTTTTCTCTTTCCTGAAATACAAAGGGTTTAATGTATCTTTTGGTACAGAACAGATACCATTGCTCTGCATAATCCGATAATTCAGGAACAACCAGCAGGTCACAGGTATTTTTATTTACATTGGAACTTCCTGCAATTAAATCAGCAAATAAAAGCTCCCTTGCAATAGCTTCATTCTGCGGAGCAACAACCAGAAGGTCAGGAACAATGTTAAGTGATTTGTGAGATTCGCCTTTAACCGTCATCATCTGCGCCCTTGCTTCCGCATAAGATTTGGCATTCAGCTTTTTATTTCCCATATTTGATTGTACACCCTCATCCTCCTCGCCTATGGGGTGCTCGTCACTAAAAAAGCTTACACCATCATAACATTTTTCAGTGAACCCATTTCCCAATAAGTCGAAAGTCAGGGAATCAGGGTGTTTCTTGGCAGATAAGCCCATCTCAGAAATAAGTGGTGCATAAACTCCGTACTGGTCATCCGCGATATCATTGACAGGTATTTTAGTTGTCAGTTCAAAGGTTTTATTTTTGATTGTATATCCATGTGCCATCAAGTTTTGTATTTCTCTTGAACCAATCCATTCCCTCATATTGGGAATCTGTCCCATCCATGCGTAAGTTGTTTCCCTTGTTTCGGATGGAACGGTCATAGCAATTCTTGGATAGTTTACAGGGGTTTCATCGAATGCCTTGTTAAATGCCACTGAATATCCAATAAATAGACCGTTTAAACTCTGCTGATTCACTACCATTCCAACTCACTCCCTTCACTGATGCTTATTTTCACAAGAACACGCCCATCCTCACATACGCTTAAAACTTCGCCAGCCTTTGTCGTGTTTATGTTGTCCAGTGTCACGGAATTGCTTCCATTGAAATAGCAAATCCGCCCAATATCGGTATCAAGGATTTTATGCTCCGGCAGTTCCGCATTGTTGATGATGTAGATGCCGTCTTTGCAGATTGCCGACTTTGCACCATGCTCATCCGTTACGATTCTGACAGCACATCCAATGGCATAATAGCCGCCCTCTTTTTTCGCCTTGCTTGCCTGTAAGGTTCTGGTGTTTACGACAACCAAATCACCTTTTTCAACTGTTTCCCCTTTGGCAATAGGGAAAATGGAAATTTTCTGCCCTAAAAGGTTCAATAAAAACTGTTCGCTTCTCAATGGTCTTTTCATAGTGTTCTACCTCCTAATTTTCCTGCATTTTTTCTTTTAATTCTTTAAACGCAGTCGCAAATTTTTCTTTGATTTCCGGGTACTTTTTAATTTCATCCATTATCTTGGATTCAAATGCTTCAAAGGCAAGCTGCATCTTCTTTTTATAATCCAGTTCAAGACGTTCCCTTGCGATTTCAGCTTTGTTCAGTTCCACAAGCAACCGTCCAGCTTTTTCAACAGGCATTTCGTTAAATTCTTCTTCTGCTGTTGCAATCTTCTGTAACAGCCCGCTTTTTAAAATGGCAGTTGTCGCTTTGCTTGCATCAAGCTCACTTTTATCTCCAATATAATCAATGAAAAACTTTGTCCGTTCCAAATCATCAGAAACACGCTGAGCCGCCTGATATATCTTTACTGCATAGTTGGAGATTGATGAAAGGCTGATTTTCATTCCATGCTCTGTTTCAAGCCAATGCTGAATATCAGAATATTTCATATTTTCATTCAGGAGCATATCATTTACTTGGTCTAATACATCTTTTGATAACTGATACATCTTTGAATCGGAACGGGGCTTTCTGACTTTTTCTATCATAGGTCAATCCCCATTTCTGGATTGCCACCGTTTTCTATAAAACGGATTCCTTCAGCGGTAAGACTGACAATAGCATCATCATTTAGAGCATTCAGCGCGCCTGAATTATTTGAAAACTGAATCAGATTGCATTGCTCTAAATAGTAAAGCTGATTAGAAATGTCAGGTGTGTTTATTAAGCCACAGGACATCATTTTGTTTGACAATGTTTTTACTAACAGGGAAAAATGATGACCTTTTACAAGGCTTCTCAATATGTACCCTCTAATAGAAGCATTGTGCTCCGAATTAGAAAAACCATCCATTTGAATCACTCCTTTCTCATGTTACACAAGCTATTTTCAGCTTGTGCTAAAAATCTTTGACTTATTTTGGGATAAGTTTAAGATATTTTAAGAAAAAAGCAACCCCAAGGGATGGTTTTTCACGTTTTGTAGGACATATTTCAAGGTTTTTTCACGTTTTGCAGGGCACGTCACATAAATATTTCATGGTTTTGATTTCGTATATGAAATCCTTCAATGGATAGCTATCGGGTGTGTAGTCAGGTACTACCTCAGAAAAGACAGATTTATATTCTTTGAAATAAATGTAGTTATTGGTGGTATTCCTTGTCAGTCTATTTGATTTAAGCAAGCCATAATGGGCACAAAACTCAATCATCTTCTCTGTATCATTTGTATTTAGCGCAGCAAATTCATAAGCAATAGAACCCTCTTCATAGGAATTCTGAGAGTATATTCTTTTTAAGTTTCCGGGATATATTGCAGTAATACAGTCTTTCAATGTAGCTTTGTCCGGCTTTATTGCATACATTCCTACGATGTTATTAAATGAAAAACCTCTATTTACAACCATTATGTGACCTCCTTGATATGTCATATGAAAAAGTATATGTTCATATGACAGTTATAAGTATATCATAGAGGTATGAAGAAGTTAAGAATATTCTTCGGAACCAAAACCGAGAAATATGTTTCCTGTCTATTTGTTAAGAAGTTGATATAATAGAAGAAAACAAGTCAAAGGAGGAAGATGTGATGAAAGCATCGGATATTTATAAACAGATAGTAAAAATTTTAGAAATACCTGCTATGGCGGAAGAAAGTGTTACGAGAAATCTTAGAAATAAGATGACTTTTTTGCTGGAGCAGGTGGCTTTAAGAAAGGTTTCTGATTTTAAGAGAGGAAACAATATCTTTATACCAGATAATGATGCTCCAATAGTGAGAAATCTTCTGATGTGTTCAATGGATGATGATTACCCATGGATTGTAGACTGGTTTAATGAATCATTAGATTTGAATGATTCTCTTACCTGTGCAAGCTTATTTATGAGTGTCAAGGAACCGATTATGAGAGCTGGGATAACGGGAGAAACGGATTTCGTTACTGTAGATGAATGGATATCCGCTATTCAGGGATTGCTCAATGCCAATATGGCACAGCACACTATTAGATTAAAGAAGGCTATCGAAGAGTTCCGTACCAAAACGCTGGTAAAAAACAATACAGTAAATTGCGGCGATATTTACATAACGGATGATGCTGGAAATAGGTCATATGTTTCTAAGGCGAAAGAAAGAGATGTCAGATTGTCGGATGAAATATTGGAGAGCATAGTTAGAGAATTGTATGTACAGGATGATTATTTTACAGTATTAAATCAAATTATTGATTTCATGATAAAGGATGCAGAGAAAAAAGCTTTACCAGATATTGAAGCATATGCTTTGGCAAAGAATGTTACAGAATTTGATTCGGCGGTAAATTTAGTTGATACAGAGGAGGGGTCGATGGTATCAGAATATTACCCTTGGTTTAAGAAGGTGGCAAAGTTTATTGAAAGTCATCCAGAAGAAACGAAAGCAATTGAAGAAAAGACAAAAACTACGAATTTAAAGGAGTTCTTTGAGTAGTTACATAAAATAGAAATTATGTCAGGAAGGAGGTGTTGGCAGAGATGGCAGAGGTTGTTTATGATGCCAAGCAATTTGGCAAAAGATTACAGAAACTTCGCAAAAGTAGGAAGATTACGCAGGCAGAACTCGCAGAGAAACTGTTTTTATCTGAGGATACAATTTCAAATATTGAGAATGGTAAGACAACTTGTATGCCAGAGCATCTTACAAAAATATGTCAAATTTTTAATGTCTCTGCCGATTACTTCTATTTCGATATGATGAAAGAATTGAATATTCCTTCAAATACAGATATGGATAGCATCATAGCTCTATTAGAAGGGCGAAGTGAGTTTGATATTACTAGAGCAAAACAGATGTTACAAATCTTATTTGCAAGTCCTGCAGCATAAAACCCCGAGTATCATTCGGGGTTTTTCTAATTTATCCGGAATACCATTCCATTAAATATTCCACTTTTTTATCTTAAAATTTAATCATGGTTAAGGCGATAAGCCAAGCCTGACACGAGAGTGTAGCGCGCAAAACTCTCCAATAAATATTTCGTTTAAAGGAGAAAAATCATGAAGACAACAAATAACTCAGCTTCTAAAGAAGCAACAAAGGTAGAAATTAACAGCAATAGCAAGGTTAAGGAAACAAAGTATGTAGCAATGGGCGTAGGCTTTGTGAAGACCCGTATGGCAGCATGGAAGGTTCAGAAGATTATTAATTCCATGGAGGATATCGCAGAATCATTGGATGTTGAACTTGTGGATGTAGTAGTTGATCGCTCGGGAAGCAGAGATATTGACCGTAAGGAGATTGATGCAGTCTATGAGTGGCTTGACGTTGCTCCGGTTCATCTCTTGATAGTTGAATCGCTTACTGACATCTCCGATGATGAGGATGATTTCAGAAGTTTCATGAGAGATATGGATGAGCGTGACATAATCATCATTTGTTTGCATGGACAGCAGATTATCATGCCGAGTTCTGCCAGAGATGATAGTGATTGCGAGGAGTAACGATGAAGAGAAGCTTTGGAGGGGGTAGCAATACCCTTTCCATGGAAAGCTGTCGATTTGTAACAACAGCAGCAGGTACTGCGGTATATGCTGGCGATGGTAGTTACCTCGGATTGTATGAAACAGAGGATGCTGCTGTTGAAATGATTCGGCTTATGCTTAGTGAATATTCAGATGGAGGTAGTGCTGATGAAATATGATGGTTGTGCAGTCGGTTCTATTCTTCGCAAGCTTAGAAACGACAGAAATGTGACTTTAGAACAGATGAGTGGAGATACGGGTATTAGCGTATCAGCAATTAAGCAGTATGAACAGGGTGGCAGACAGATTAGTATTAGAAATCTTTATGTGTTGATTGATTTCTTTGGTGTTGATGCAAACACTATCTTAAATGTGCCTGAGCCTAATAAAGAGATATCCATCGACGAAAGACTTAAGCGTCTGGATAAGAAACAGAGAAACTATTTGAAGCAGACTTTTCTTTACATGGTAGACCATGTGAATGATATAGCTTCGTAAGGAGGATGGCAGATGAGTAGAACAAAGAAAAGGAAGATTTTCGAGTGTATTGAGTATCTGTCAGTAGAGGCTCCTTTAAATAAAGTAGACTATCTGGAGGATAAACAGAGCAAATACATTCGTGAGTATGTAAGGAATAAGGAATACATGATTGTCGGAACTGAACGCAGACATGGTTTCTCGCAGGGTGATGTCAATCGTCAGTGGGCAAAGATTGTAGAGATGATTCGCAGAGGAAAGGTACAGGGGATAGTGGTTGCAAATATGGCAGCAGTAGCCGCTGATGTACCGGATGCATTTTATAAAGTAGGACAGGTTATCGAAGCCGGTGGAATTGTTGTGTCGGTAGATGATGGTTTGCTTACACTTAAGATTGGAGGATTTGAAGATGGATGCTGTAAAGAAGAAAAGAACATATAAGAAATACAATAAATTTGATGTGGTATATGCAGATTTTGGGAGAAATCCTAATGGAGTTGAGGGAGGTGTGAGACCTGCAATCATAGTCTCGTGCGACGCTTCAAATCATGAGCATGCCCCTCAGATTTCAGTGGTGCCTCTTAGCACCAAGCTTAAGGATATCCCGGTTCATGTGAAGATTGAACCAAGTGATGTAAGAGGATATCGTCTGAGAGATAAATCTGATTTTATGCCGGAGGATGCACAGACTCTTGCAAAGGGGTGTATCAGAGGAAAAAGCGGTTATATACCTAAGGACTCAGCAGTAAGAGAAAGTATTGATCGTGCGCTTATCATGCAGTTTGATCTTTTACCGGTAGCTAGAAAAATGGTTTTGGAAGAACTGGAAAAGGAGGATAAGGCGAATGGATAACAAGACAAAGAGAACAAATAACAAGAGATTTGTCAGATATCCTGAAGGTGCAGAAATGTATTCTATGGGAATAACTAAGTTTCAGGAACTAGCAAAGGATGCCGGGGCTTGTTATAAGATAAATCGTCTTGTTCTTGTTAATTTGGATATTTTAGATGCGTATTTGGAGACATTTCATATAGAAGACGAAGATTTCTATAAATAGGATTAACAGAAACATATTATAATATGAAGAAACTCATTTTCAGTAAATGGGGATGTGCTCTGGTGTGTGATGATTAGATACATTTCTATGGAATAGGGATGTCTTCTTGTGTGGAATAAATAGAGACATCAGGACAATTAGGTATGTATTCATGTGCAGGAATATGAAAGAGTTTACACGAAAGTGATTGACATTTTGTCGGACATAAAGTATAATGTGTACAGATGGAGGTATTTGAGATGGCAAAGATGGGAAGACCAAAAGTCGATAAACCGGCTGATAAGAAAGTAACGGTTCGATTCACTGAGGAAGAACATGAATTGCTAATTGAATACACCACAGAACATGACTTAACTATGACGCAAGTTGTCAAACTGGCAGTTATGGAGAAATTAATGGCTGACCAGAAATAGTGTAAACTCTTTTCTTTTGGAAAGGAGAACAGATGGCTTGTAGAAAAGATGGAAAGGGGCGTGTTCTTAGAAAGGGAGAGCACTACCGAAAATCAGATGGTAGATATTCATATATCTACACAGATCCGTTAGGAAAGCAGAGAACGATTTATGCGAAATCTCTGGTTACACTTCGGCAGAAGGAAGAGCAGTTAGTTAGAGACCAGATGGATGGACTCAATGTATATGTGGCTGGTTCAGCAGACGTGAACTTCTTGTTTGACAGATACATTTCGACAAAGACAGAACTTAGAAGTACAACCTACGCGAATTATAAATATACATGGGATCATTTTATAAGGGACACATTCGGTAAAAAGAAGATTAAGGATGTAAAGTATTCAGATGTCTTATTTTTCTATACTGATTTGGTAACTAACAAAGGTTTACAGATTAACACCTTAGAAAGTATCAATACGGTACTTAGACCAACATTTCAGTTGGCAGTACGTGACGATATTATAAGGAAGAATCCCGTAGACGGAGCCTATACCGAAGTGAAAAAGAGAAATGGTGGAACAAAGAAGACTAGACGAGCACTTACGGTCGAGCAACAGAGAGCATTTATTGAATACGTTGCAAAGAATCCTTTCTTTTACCATTGGTATCCATTCTTTGTATTCTTGCTTGGTACAGGATGCAGAATTGGAGAGGCGATTGGAATAAGGTGGGATGACGTCGATATGAAGAAACGCACAATTAGTATTAACCACAGCCTTACTTATTATGTAAGAAGAGAAGATTCAACAAAATGTGAGTTTCGAGTGTCAGAGCCTAAGACCGCAGCAGGTGTAAGAACCATTCCGATGATGAAACCTGTATATGAGGCTTTGAAGTCTGAATATGAACGCCAGGAAGAGGAAGGTTTCTGTATTGCGAATATTGATGGAATGACCAATTTCATTTTTACAAATAGATTTGGCAATCCACATAACCCGCAGGCAGTGAATCGAGCTATTAAAAGAATCGTTGATGCACACAATGCAGAGGAAGAGGTTGCGGCTAAGAAGGAGAAGAGGGAACCGGTAATGATACCGAGATTCTCATGTCATATTTTTAGACACACATTTGCTTCAAGATTCTGCGAAAACGAAACAAACGTAAAAGTAATTCAAGAAGTCATGGGACATGCAGATGTCAGTACAACCATGAACATCTATGCTGAAGCCAATCCTGAGGTTACGAAAGAGGCTCTTGAGAAGCTGGCAAAAAATATGGATGTATTTTGAAACTAAATATGATATGATTAGAAAAGAGTCCTCTATTAAGGGGGACTGAGAGTTTGACCAAAAAAATTGGAAATGACTAACTTTTGACCAAAAACCGACTGAGATTTGACTATTTTGGCGGTTCTTGGCGAAGAAAAGTCAAAAAGGAAATGAAGGAATGCGGATGAATGCGAATGAATTCAGAGCATGTGCCGAAACCTTCCCGACGATGAAGTCACTGGACGCTGATAAGAAAGCTTCTAAGACAACAAATAGCACTTCTGAAGCAGCACCGGAGAAAGAAGAAGTGATCGATTTCTCCAAGGTAAAAGTTGAACCGTTATTCGAAGAATTTGTAGATTTCGATACTTTCAGCAAGTCTGATTTCAGAGCTGTAAAGGTAAAAGCATGTGAAGCTGTTAAGAAATCCAAGAAGCTGTTACAGTTCACTCTTGATGACGGAACAGGCACAGATCGTACGATTTTAAGCGGTATTCACGCTTATTACGAACCAGAAGAACTGGTAGGCAAGACACTGATCGCTATTACAAATCTGCCTCCAAGAGCTATGATGGGAATTGAATCCTGTGGTATGCTGTTATCTGCAATTCATGAGGAAGAGGGAGAAGAAAAACTTCATCTTCTGATGGTTGATAACCACATTCCGGCAGGTGCAAAGCTGTACTAAAATTAAATATTAAATGTCTAAAACCATGATGTCAGACTGCGTTTGACAACAATTTGACAACAAAATTTGGGATAATAATGAATCGTTATGAAGCATGACGAATTTCAGGTGGAAAGACACAGGTTTGGCAATGAAGCAAGAGCACTTCTTAGAGTTGATCTAAGAGGTGCTTTTTTTCGTCTTAAGGAAAATGTATTCCGACAGTCAACTTCTGTAAACAGTGAATCTAATTTTGGAGGAAAGCATTATGAATGAAAAGTACAAACCGATTACGAGCATGAAGGAAGTTCCGGAACATTTAAGAAAATTACGCCGACAGTATCTGCGATACCAACAGGCAGAGATTATTTACAGCATCTCTCATAAGAAACTCTTAGAGCTTGCCAGTGATGCAGGAGCTATTTACAGAATTGATGGAACCGTACTGATTCGTCGTGATATTTTTGATGATTATCTGGAACGTTTCCATGAACCGGCAACAGGAAAAGATAAGGAGAAGTATATTTGAAGCGTATTTACGTGAACAAAGGAAAATCTGAGGGAGGCAAGCACATGAGCGAATTAAGAAAAAAGATACATGATGATAACAATGGACTGGATTATGTACTGGTAGGGGATTATTATCTGCCAGTGTTATCCTTACCGGAAGAAACCAGACCGATTGGCTACTGGGGAATGCTTCGGAAGGAATATCTGAAAGAACACAAATCGGGAATGTATAGCTGTCTTCTTCTGACCGCCAGGCTGGACAGTCATCTGGCAGATGTGAGTGAACAGGCACAAGAACGCTTTGAGCTGATTGAAGCACAGATGCGAAGTGCTGAAGGCGTAACAGAAACCCTGTTTATCGAAACGCTGTCAGAATGTTGAATAGGGATAAAATTTCACTGGAAGATCGAGTAAAACTTATAGGAGACGTAGAAAGCCTTCATACATTTGCCCATATAATCAATCGTACGCGCAGACGCGATATCGGCAATTTTACGTTGCGTAAACCAGAAACGTTAAAAGTATCTTTTACACCCGAGCAGCAAGAACGTTTCGATAGGAAAGACGGCGATTTATACAACGAACTGTACTTTGACGATAGTCCGTATTGACGAAAAAACGCAAATTTAATATCAAATATTTTAAAAAGAGTATTGACAACGGAAAGATTTGTATTACAATAGTGGTGTGGGGGATAACTACTATGAATAGTTTCGAATTTTTGGAAAAACTCGGTTTTTCATCTAACGAGGCAAAAGTATACGGCACGTTGATAAAACACAAAGTGCTAAACGGCTACGAAATCGCCAAATTGTCCGGCGTTGCGCGTTCGTTGGTTTATGAGGTCATCAATCGTTTGATTGCAAAAGGCGCGGTCATCCGTATAGACGGAGAACCTAATTTTTACAAGCCTATCGAGTATCAAGACCTTATCCGCAGCATTAAGGAAGAAAACGAAAAGAATATTGCCTGCGCCGAACGCGAACTTCAACAACTCGCAACGGAAAATGCCGACGTCGATTACGTAATGAATATAGTGGGCGAAAAAAAATACGTTGCCAAGGCAAAGGAACTTATCGACAGCGCGCAAGCGGAAATTTCGCTGTCCATTTGGCGGGAGTCGTTCGAAGTGCTGCGTAGTAATATCGAAAACGCAATATCCCGCGGAGTAAAGGTGCATATTTTTACCTTCGAAAGTATTTCGGTCGCCGGCGCAACGGTGTATTCGTACAATATCAACGACGTTTCAACTCTGTTTCCCTACCGCAGAACAACAATCATAATCGACGGCGGAGAGTGCTTAGTCGGCGAAGAGGGCGATCGCAACGTTTACGTGCATACGCGCAATCATTCGGTTGTTTCTCTTGCCACCGACGAAATTGTTTTGAATGTTTTTTGGAATAAACTTATCGAAAAAGAAAACCTGTTGTCCAAGGGTTGCTCCGGTGCGGATTTTTTGCAAGCCATACACAATTTGGCGGAGCACTACGGCATTACCGACGAGATGACCAAGAATTTTCTTGTTTACAATTTTCAAAAGGAGAAAACTCAAAATGGCAAAAAACGTTGAACGATTACAGGCGCGCGAAGCCAAAGAACTTATCCGCCGCGAAAAGCAGTTGGGCGCAAGAAACAACAAGTTTTATCTGATTTACTTGTTTATGATTTTGTCGCTCATCTACATAACGGACGAAATGGCGTCTACTATATCCATTCAGTTTCAGGCGAATATAGTTACGGAATTCTTCGTAAAAAATATGGGTATGGAATACGGCGCGGGATTATCGCTCTTTTCCGCCATAGGCTTTATTTCCTATCCGGTAACGTTGCTTATTATTTTCTACCGTCCCCTTGCGGACAAATTCGGGCGTAAGCCGTTTTTGGTTATTAACACGTTATGTATGGGGTTAGGGCTGTTCCTTGTGTATTTATCTAAGGATATCTACGTTTACATGATAGGCAGCACGTTGATGGGTTTTATGGTATCGCACGATATGCAATGTGTGTACATACTGGAATGCTCCGACGAAAAGTCCCGCGCCCGTAACTACGCAATCGTAAAAGCGGTGGCGATACTGGGTACGTTGCTTGTTCCGTTGCTTAGGGCTACGCTTATGCAAAATGTAAGCGAGCGTTGGCACGTTGTATATTTAGTTCCGGCAATTATCGGTTTTGTAATGGCGTTATTCGCGTTGCTTTTTGCAAAGGAAACAAACGTGTTTTTAACAAAAAGAATAGAGTACTTAAAAACTCCCATCGAAGAACGCGAACAACGCAGTAAGGAAGAGCGCGAGCAAAACGCTCAAGGCGGAATTCTGACCGCTGTAAAATTCGCATTCAAACACAGGCAATTACGCTTTTTGATCATCGCCTGCTGTTGTTTCTATCTTGCTTCGTTAGGTACGGCAACGTACAGTACGGTTATGGCAAAGTCTGCTTTGATGACGGAAGAAGAAATAACTCTTGCTCTATTCTTGTATCCCGTAGGCAACGCGCTGTTTACGTTGATATCGGGTTTTGTGTCGGACAAATTCGGGCGCAAAATAACTATAATTGCGATGTCTTGTTCGGCGTTGGCGTGCTATTTGCTGTTTATTTTAAGCGGTATGTTCAAGTGGACTCCGTATTTGACAGGCTTTGCAATCGGCGGATTTATGGGCAGTTACTGGGGCGCGGGCGATACTATCGGCGGAATAATGTTCTCCGAGTCTTCTCCTACAAACTTGCGTTCGTCCGTAACTGTAATCAACACGTTGCTTAACGGAGTTATGGGCGGACTTGCAACGGTTATCACTATGATACTGCTTCCTATCATTCCCGAAAAGATGTTCGGCTATATGTACTTGGGTTTGACTGTGCCGGGGCTTGTGGGCGCAATCGTAATAATGTGGCTGTTTGTCGGCGAAACTCGCGGGCTGGATCTTAAAACGGTAACGGGTACGGAATGGGATAAGCCTAAAAAAATTAAAGAAGAAACACAGGACGGTGAATAAAAATGGATAACAAACGTTTTGAACTCGGCGCAAATGAACAGCCGTTGGATATTATCAAGGAAACATGCGGTTTTGCAGGCATATTCAAACAAATAGGAGTGATAGGGGATTCTTTGGCGTCGGGTGAGTTCGAAAGCCACGACGAAAACGGCAGCATAGTTTATACCGATATGTACGGGTATTCGTGGCCCGCTGTTTTGGAGCGCATTACGGGGACGAAGTACAACAATTATTCTCGCGGCGGAATGACCGCGCGCGAGTATATGCAAAGTTGGGCGGATGCAAACGGATTTTGGCAATGGAATCAAGCGTATATCATTGCGCTGGGCAACAACGATTCGTTTGTCTGCGGACATCCGTTGGGAAGCGTCAAGGACGTTAACGCAGAATGTCCGCAGGATAACGCCGATACGTTCTTCGGCAATATGGGCAAAATCGTTTGCAAACTTAAAACGATCGAGCCAAATGCGCGTATTTTTGTCGTTACTCCGCAACTTCGCGGTGAAGCCTGCGATAAAGATATTCGTTATATCGCAAGCGAACTTGCCAAATTGTGCGATATGTTTGACTTTACGTACTTGCTGGATATGACTGCGCATGCGCCCGTATACGATGCCGAAATGCGTAAGTCGTTCGGGCTGGGCTTCCATCCGAACCCGATGGGGTACTATGCTTACGCATTGATGGTGGCTAATTATATCGATTACGTTATACGTAGTAACCCTCGGGAATTTGCAACGATACCGTTTGTCGGTACGTCGCTCAAAAACAAAGATTACAAATAGTACTTGAGAGTTAAAACTTCTCATGATTGCTTGTAGAAATTTTTTACATGACAAGTGTAACAGTTCAGCCTTCCGGCTGAACCAACGGGTATTGCACCGGCTAAAAAATAGCCGGTGTGCCCATAAATAACTT
>ERZ808024.498-NODE-498-length-16400-cov-8.623905_pt1 | contig 16400 bp, 18 predicted proteins | sample MGYA00380181_ERZ808024 | MGnify/ENA primary metagenome ERZ808024 (study PRJEB31490, sample SAMN06133413) | mouse gut metagenome | isolation source: Z2_1 | host: mice | place: China: Chengdu | collected 2015-05 ...
CCCATCACACTATTAGAACCTGAATTTGTCTCCAAATAAACTGACGAAAACGCCTCCAAATAATTTGCTGAATGACACATCTGCAAGCCATCTGCTCTGGTGGGAGCATATCCTATAATTATAAAATTCTGAACTTGTTTATCCTTCTCTTTGTCGAAGTGCCAGCCGTTGGTCTTTCGTACCAGATAAGGATTTCTTCTTTTGCCGGAAAGTTTTACAACGCTTCCGTATCCGTTGGGTAACTTCATTCGCACCATTCCTTTCGCTTTAATTCAGCAAGCTGATAAGCGAGTCCTGTGCCAATCTTACTCTTCGTGGGTTACCTTTGTAACACTCGGACGGATGGTTTTCCATATTTCATAATTGTCCTGTGTCTGACTGCCTGATTGTAGTAATTCTTTCATAGCCTGCCAATCCTTCAGAAACTGTACCAGACTCTTGTTCTCGAAGAAGATTCCCGGTGTGCCATCTACATCTTTAATAGTGGCAGGAAATGCTTCGTCGATAGCAAACAGGAGAGGTAGTATATATCTCCGTCTGTCTGAATATCAAATTCTGCAAGGGTGTTGACATTTACATTCAATGCGTCTGCAATTTTTCGTAACTGCTCCGGTTTCGGAAGGTTCTTGCCTAACTCATACTTACGAATTGCAACTTCATGAATGCCGGCTAGGTCACCAAGCTCTTTTTGCGTTAATCCACGAAATGTACGGATTAGCTTAATCTTTTTACCAGCGTTCATCTTATCAACCTCCTGTGTAATAAATTTAACATACAAAAACAGGATTGTTAACATAACTATTAGCACTCTTGACAGAACAATAAAGACTCTATATAACACAGGATAGCAACAGAGCAAATAATGCTCTATAAGAATAGAGGAGGTGCATAGGATGCCGGAAGTTCAATACAAGGTTGATTTACCGGCTTTTACAGGAAGGAATGTTGTTCCAATAAAGGAGATAGCGAAGGCTATGGGGAAGGATGCTCAGTATGTAAGAGTTGGTATTCAGCAAGGGGTTCTCAAATTCGGTGTAGCAATAAAGATGGAAGATTCGAATGAATACAACTATTATTGTTGCCCTGATAAAAAAGTTTGGGAAGAGACAGGTTACTTCAGAAGTGTTCCTGAAGCAGTATAGAAAGATTAGAGAAAGGATGCGATTAAGATGGATTACTTAAATAAGGGTGGCGGTTAATATACACCGACCGGAGCTTAGCTCCCTGTCGGTGTAACCCTCGGAGAGCCCCCGCACTTTCGGCTTGACGAAAGTGCTAGGGGGTTATCATCTGTGGCAAAGCAAAGATGATAAGCAGCACTTCGTAGGGAAAGACAGATACGAGGAGGAAGTGTATGGAAGGAATATCATTTACAGCACATGTAAGCAATAAGAAAAGTGCAATAACATCTAAATCGAAGCTCGCAGGAGTGGCGAAGCACAACTTAAGGAAATACAAACCAGAAGAATATAGTGCAGAAAATATTTTTCTGATATACGGAACCGACAATCTTGTTCAGGATGTAAAAGCAGTTTATCATGAGGAGTTTGATGAAGCTTTGAAGGTCTACAATGAAAATAAAACTAGAGCAGATCGTAAGATTGAGGATTATTTTGAACATGTAGTAAATAAGGAACAGGATATGGCGGTGGAGATTATCATTCAGATGGGAGACAGAGCCTATTGGCAGGAACATTGCGAGAATAAAGTTTTTATGAGGCGGAATCTATAGGATGCTGTTAGAGGAGCTACAATATCAATATCAACTTCCACAGTTTGTGGTAGCCAATGCAGTAGTCCATATGGATGAGGACAGTCTTCATATGCATGTGTTAGGAGTTCCGGTAGGAACAGGATACAGGAAGGGATTGTCGAAGCAGGTGTCCAAACGAAAGGTATTTACCAAGGAAGTGCTTTCAATAGTTCTTCAGGACAAATTAAGAGCGTTTGCCAATCAGAAAGCGGAAATTGTTCTTGGGGAACAGATAAGAGAAACGTCCAAAGGTCGCAATCATGATTTATCGGTTATGGAATATAAAGTGCTAAAAGAGGAAATTCGTTACGACGAATTGAAGGAGCAGGCTGATGAAAAGCAGCAGGAGAATCAACTGTTGGAGCGTGAAAAGAAACAGCTTGTGCAGGAGTATGACACCTTATCCGTGCGAGTAGCGGTTAAGCAGATGGATTATGAGGAAGCGGATGAACGGATAAAAGAGGCTAACGAGCGTGCTGACAGAATCGAAGGCTTATATCAAAACACAAAGTGATACTCTGGTGGATTTGGAGGAGAAGACAACGAAGCTGGAGAGAAAAGCAGAGATTGCGGAGATGGTTTATGATATGGTGCGAGGTTCCGGTGGCAATGAAGACTTGAGAGATAAGCTTATAGATGTTATGTACGAGAATGAGCAACTGAAGGCTGAGAATTCCAGACTTCGGGAAACACTGAATAAGGCATACGATTTTATGAAACAGTTTGTGGTGGACGGAAGAAATCTGCTGGAGCGGTTTATGGAGAGTATCGGACAGGTGGTTGAGAAGGTTTTACGACGTTAAATGAAGCGGTTTATGTGTTATAAATTGGCACATAAAGCGCTTTCCATTTTGTTGTTTGACAAAAAGTCATAAGTTGCAAAATGCAAAAGTGACAAATAGTCACGAAAAATAATTATTAGAGATATATCATATACAATGAGGTGATAAAAATGGAATTAAGACAATTAATAAATAGGCTAAAGGTATTGGCAGATTATTTTTTTAGTAATGGAATAGACGACATATATACTAATAGTAAGATATATGAAGTTCTTATTGCAGAGCAATTTGGGCATCAGATTATTAATGGACATGCAAATACACCTGATGCAAGAGACGGAGATGGTAAATTTTACGAGTATAAGCATTATAAGGTTTCTAGTTCTAATCATACATGGACTTTTAATGATTTTACTGATAGGACAATTGAAAAATTGTATTATGTAAAAGAAGTTTATTTTACGGTAATTAATGATGAGTATACAATTCCGCATATTGAAAAAATATATGTTGTTCCAGGAGAAGAAGTTGCAAGATATATGGAAGAAAAGACGCAACATATTTTTAATTTAAGGAGAATGATTAATATTAGCCCAATGCAGATTGTGAGTAATATGTCCTATGATATAATTGAAATGGAAACAACTACTTGTTCAAGCAAATTAAAAGAGATTTTTTTGACAGCATCAAAGATTGAAGAAATAACAGGTGTCGATGGGATTTTGACAAGTAATAAATTATGGGAATTATTGGTGGCATATGAGCTTAATCATAATGTGAATTCGGAGCAAAGAAAACATGATGCATATGACGAATGGGGGCGCACGTACGAATATAAAGTTAGTAGTGATCCGAGATGGACATTTCAAGATATTACACAAAATGTATTGGATGGATATTTGGATGATGAAAAAATTGTTTTGGCAGTAGTTAATAAAAAAAGATTTTCAGTAGAAAGAGTCTATTTCTGCGATCCTAGTGCGATTGTTTCTATATTGCAATGTAAATTGCAAGACCGGATGAATGGTAAAAAAACTATCAGGAGAATAAGTTCGTATATAGGAATGGTGGATGTGAGACTTATGCTTGATAGAGGAGATGCAGAATGGGTTCTTTAGATATATTTGTAGAAAACATTAACCGATTGGCCGCCTACCATCATTTAGATACATATGCGGATATAGCACAGTTTTTAAATGTTACAGAAGATTCAATAAAGCGTTGGCAAGGTAAAACCCGGTGTCCCTCTTTAAAGAAGATTGACCAAATGGGGGATAGAATAGGATGTCATTCATATGCATTGATACAAAAAAATGGAAAAATTTTTGCAGAAATTGAATTTTTGCAAAATAATTCACGAGAAATATTATTACGTAACTTGCAAGAATATTTTATGCAAGCTGGTAGATTTTCTTGGAATGACAAAGCAGCCTTGTTTTATGGCTTTGTCAGCGAAGATGTTTTGAAATCATATTTTAGAGAAGAAAATTTTAAAACCCCACCATTAAGTAAATTAGATGAAATGGCGGAAGCATTGGGAAAACCCACATATGAGTTAATTAAGGAGGGTGAGTCAGATGAGAAAACAGATACCTGAGAGTGTAAAAATTAGATTAAATAGAATCAAGACGGCAATAGAAGATGTTCCTAATACTGTCCCAAATGAAATGCGAACAACTTTTAATTTTAAAGGACGTAAATCGCCGGATATAGCTGAAAAAGTTATAGAAGCAGTGTGCGATAGTGATGATATTATATATGATCCTTTTATGGGTTCAGGTTCGTTTGTGTATGCAGCAATGGGAAAGGTGAAGAAGATTTATGCAACCGAACTGGACAATTATACTTTTAATGCAGTTGCGGTGTTGATGAATAGAGTGGATATGCTCAAATTGGAAGAGCTCTTTAATGTCGTGAAAAGTAATGTGTATGAAGAAATAATGGCATTATACGAAACATCTTGTTGCGGTTGCAAGAACTATATAAACAAAGTTTTATTTGATCCAGAGGAAGGTAAAGAGGGGTATTTTAATCCGTCTGGTAATAGAGAAATTATAGATGGGAAAAATATAAAGCTCGTAGAAAAATGTCCTATTTGTGGTGAAAAAGCGAAAAAATTTGATGAAAAGGATTATAAAAAACTAATTAGTTTGGATAAGGTAAATGTAGATAGATTTCCGAGAAATCAATACATTGTAAACAGTAGAATTAATATTACTTCATCAACTGGTGCGGATAAATATGATAGGATTTTTACACAAAGAAATAAGATTGCATTGTTGATGTTACAGGATGCAATAAATGAGCTTGAAACGTCTGGAGAAAGGGATGTGTTAGAACAAGTTTTAGTTGCGTCTATTTCCCTTGCAAGGATTGCAATGTATGGTTCGAGCACAGACATTTTGTATCATGTGGTAGGGCATGGTGCACAAGATATGAATGTTTGGTTACTTTTTGAAGATAAATTCAAAAGTTTCTGCAAGTTTAAGGCGTCATATAACACAAAACAAATTGGAACGACGGATTCGGAAGTGATAATTACAAATAAGGACTATGCGTCTTACATAGATGAAAATCCTGATTTGAAAGTAGATGTTATATATACAGATTTTCCGTATACGGATCAAGTTCCATACTTGGAGAGAAATCAGCTATATCGTGTATGGTTGGAAAAGTTTTATGATTCTAAATATGCTTTAACAGAAGATATGTTAGAGCAAGAGATTGTTCAAACAAATGCGGAAAGTCGAATTACAAAAAGAGATATAGAGAATTATTATAAAGATATTGATAATATGTTTGCACATTTTTCTCAAGTTTTAAATGATGATGGGCTTGTTTTCTTTACTATGAAGCTAGGGAAAGCAAAGTATTTTAAAACATATATTGAAATTGTAAATTTGGCACGGAAAAATGGGTTTGAATATGCATATCAAGTTGGTGTTGAGAAAAAAGATCCAACAATGCGAAAACAATCAGCGTTTACCAATACATTTATGAATGAGATGATAGTTGTTTTCTATAAGTTACCGGAGCATGATAGATATTGGTATATCGGAAATGAAAATTATGAGTTTTTGCTTGTGAAAAAAGTGTATTTGTATTTAATACGAACCAAGGAGTATGTAACTCTGGCAAGTGCTGTCACATTGGTTTGTAACGATTTAAAGTCGAAGTATTCATATATAGCAAGTGAGCAAGATATATTAAGAATAAGAACTTTGTTAGAGCAATACTTTAAAGTAGATGCAGGTTGCATACAAATAGATAATAATCAATTGTATTTGGATATTGAGGATACTACAGACTTATATACCAAATTGTATGATTTGATGCCTATTTTTATAAGGCAACTCTTAAATAGCAAAGGTAAGTTTGTGTTGGAAGATGTTTATTTTGAATTAGTGAATTCATTATGTGATGGTAACCCCAAAACTATTGCACAAATACTAGAGGATGAAAGTCACCAGAGAGATATAGAAAACTTGATAACTAATTATTGCCAAAAAAACGGGCAATATTATGTTGAGAGAAAAGATATTAGCAAACCTAACGAAGATGCTATTGATATTTCGACATTAAGTGGTATGGATTTTGAAATATTAGTACAGAGTTTGTTAAAAGAAGAAGGGTATGAAAATGTTATAAAAATGGGTGGTGCTGGTGATTTAGGTGTTGATATAATTGCATCTAAACGGCAGCAGGATAGATTGTTACATTATATTTTCCAATGCAAGCGTTGGGCATCAAATGTAGGTTCAGATCCTATACAACGTTTATATGCAGAAAGAATGAGAAGAGGATTGGATTATGCAGTATGTGTAACAACTTCTGGTTATACAAAGGATGGGAAAAAAGTTGCAATGGATTTAGAAGTTGAAATTGTTGATGGAAATCAATTGATGCAACGACTTAACAGATATTTCCCAGGAGAGTATTATAATGGAATACAAGAGGTATAAACAAAAATGCGAGGATTTCCTCGCATTTTTGTTATTTCCATCGAGCTGTGGAAGAATCCCAAGTTAAATGTTTTTCAAAAATATCAACAAGAGAAGAATATTTGCTGGAGAGCTTTTCTAGCCAACCATTTTGAATTAGAATTTCCATAAGTCCATTATCGTATAATTCAGGAGTAGATAATGAACCATTTGATTTTACCATATATTTAGCTTGGCGAATTATATTGTGTTCAATTTCCGACACATCTTCCTCAGCGTTATGCTTGATAGGGGCATCACTTCTAGAAAAAATCAATATAGAATCACCATTTAATGATTTTTTAGGACTAATAATGTTTTTTAATGTGACGGTTTTATCCACATGTATCTGGGTAATAAATCTAAAACAATTTTTCTCTAAAATTGATATTAACTCGTTCCAAACATTTAGATTGCAATCGTGGAAATATAAACATAAATAATGGTTAGGTTTTAACTTTTGTGAGCACATATTAAAAACCAAATCCAATAAATGAAAATAGTCCTCTCTGTTTTTGTTACGAGATGGGGCGGAAGATACAATTATTTCGTCGTTTAGATTATAATCTAAATTTAAAAATGGTTTATATAATTGCATATATTCCGAATATAAAACCTGTTCGAGATAGGGCGGATCAGTAATGATTAAATCAACACCATTATTAGGTATATCTTGTTCTGTGATCAACTGACTGCCTTTCTGCATAAGTAAACATTTCCCTGGTGAAAGCATATTATAGGACTCAACGATTTGTGAATCAGCATAATTTTCTTGCATAAACGGAATGACATCATAAAATTTCTTGATTTTTTTTGTGTAAATATCAATAATATTTTTCTCAACACAATCTGTTTTGGGTATCCATAATGGCCATTGTGAATTTGAATGTTTATCGGTTATTTTGCATAAATGCAGTATGGACATAAGGATATACTTCAAAATATTTTGATATGCGGGTTCGTACTTTTTAATGATGCTAAGTATCTCGTCTAAAACAGAAATATTTCGACCTGTAAAAATATTTTTTATATCGTCATTTTCTGTTACGGCAATTTTGGAATTGTACAGCAAACTAGTGCTTGTGACATTTTCAAGTTTGCGTGTGGCGGTTAACTTGGTATAATCCATTTTATCAGGTGATTTAACGCCCTTTTTGGTACAACCGCAACTGTAATTTATGGTTTTTATAGTTATATTGGAACCAGTACGTTCTGGCTTGTCGAAAACTACCTTTGAAATGGTACCAACAGTATTGCATTTAGGACATGCTGTTTCATAATAATGCCCTAAAGAATTAAGTTCTTGAATAAACTTTTCAAGTGTGTTTTTTACATTAGGAGTGGCATTGATAGATAACAAAAGTTTTGAAATAAACAATGGCATATCGTTAATGTCACAACCTATAGCACAACGAGATAAGTCGTTTTTAATTGCTTCAAGTGTTGTTACTCCGGAACCAAGAAAAGGATCAAAAACGACATCGCCTCTATTTGACAAGGCATCTACTAAGCTGTCGCATATATTAAAGGCTTTTTGAGACCAATACATATGTGAGTTATACATTGGATTGTTCTTGGTAGGTGTTAAGTTACATAATTCATTTTTTAAAGAATCTATATTAACTTGATTAATGTTTTTTTCTCCACACAATATTAGGTATTCCAAAACCTTTTTTTGTTCGCTGTTACGATGATTAGCATGATTATAATTCTGCGTAACAACATTAACGCGAGCGTTGGTATAGTGTTTTTGAGCAAGTTCAATTAATTCATCAATGGAAATGGTGTATCTGTCGGTAGCTTGTTTTTCTCTGTCTTGAGGGTAAGCATAGCTAATGGCTAAATTAGTGTTGTTATGTGCACAAAAACTAATTAAGTTTTCTAAGGATTGCTTTGCAGAACTTCGTTGGCTCAATTTGGATTGGTAACGTCCTTCTGTATATAGTCCTTTCGTATATCCGTTTTTTGTAATAGTCAATTCGGGATATTCATATTTGGCAGCAACATTCAATAAATGATAATATCTTGAATATTGCATATCTGTATATGGGGGATCGGCATATACTAAGCCAATATTTGAAAATATCTTTTGGTCTAATAAATCTTCAAAATTCGAATTGAAAACCATATTCTTTCCTGAAAATTTAGAAAGAGGAACAGTTATATATTCTTTGAACTTCTTTATAAACAACTCATAAACGTTTTTTTTGCGCTGAATAAACAGGCGAGTTTGGTTTTTTTCAAGACTGAGCGGTTGTGCCATGTGTCCATCCTTAGAAAAAACGGTTTCTTTCATAGCATAAAATAAGCATGAAAGAAGGGCATTTCTATATTGCGGAAACCGTAAATTAATTATTTTAATGAGACAATCAATATCAAGGGCTTGAGTTATTCCATAATAATTAGTTGCATAGTACGTTGTAAACAAGTAGAAGTCACATGTTTGCTTTATACTGCCTACAGTTAATTCGTTTTTGGTTATATCAGAATATTGATTGTTCCATACAGTTGGATACAGGTTGTATAAAGCAATCAGTTGTTCGTAGTTTCCTTGCTCAAGAGCAAAATGTTCTTTCTTGACAAAGTCTATAATAGGTTTTGCATGTTTTTTTATCGTAGTTGTATATTCAATATCTAATGAATTGATAAGTTCGGTTGCAGAGTTAATATCTGCTTGATTTAATATCGCGTCAGCAATTATACTTGCATAGCTTTCTGCATCGTTAGCATATACTTGATAATTATCTCTGAACATGTTACTGACAGCTGCGGAACCGGAAAAAATATCCAATATGGCTTTGCCATCTTGTATATAAGGTTCTATATTTTTTTGTATAAAACTACTAAGGTTGTTTTTGCATCCTTGATAGTTTAAAACAGTAAAATTCTCCATGATATATTCCTCCATGCTCTATTATAATGAGTGGAATGAAAAAAAACAATCACAAATAAAAAAATATTAATAAATTTTTCGCATCGGAAAAATAAATAAAATAGTAAAGGTAACATAGCAACTGATATGGTATAATAAGATAAGCTTGTATTTAGAGCTGAAAGATAAGAGGTGATTCATGTGGTATACCTAAATGAAGATATAAAACTTGGGAAAAAAGGTGTAAACTATGTGACAACGATTGTTGATGAATGTATGTGTAGTTTTCATAAGGTTGAACAGGAAAATGATGTTGGCATTGATGGGCAGATAGAACTGTTTGATGAGAGACGATTACCTATAGGCAAACTAATAAGTGTTCAAGTCAAAACTGGCAGGTCTTATTATGATTTGGACAAGGATGAATGTTATATCCCTATAGGGACGCATAGAGAATATTGGATGAAGATTGAAATGCCAGTAATTGGCATTGTGTGTGTAATGGATGAAAAATACGAAAGCGTAAAGACTGCGTTTTGGGTTGATATAAAGGAATATCTTTTGAAAAATCCAACAGCATCAACAGTTAAATTTAATATGTCTATACATAATGAGTTGTCCAAAGAAAAATTTAAGAAGTATTTTTTCTTTCTTATATGTAAAAAAGCACCTTGTATTGATTTTAATGAGGCATTATTATTGCTAGACGGAAATGCAATAGATAAGGTATTAGCAATGGATATGTTAATGATTTTTTTTCTCGCAAAAAGTAAAAACGTGGGAAAAAGCTTTTGAATTATACGATAAGAGAGACACGATTGTTGATTATGCTAATTTTATGGACGCTATTTCTTATGCATACTATCATCCAGATCATTGGTTGGCAAAAGGAAGACATGAGTTTAGTGAGGAATCGAAGAAATATGTTCAGCAAAAGGTAAAAATGTTTTCGGAAGAAGATATAATAAATGTTTTGTCTATAATAGAGAAACATTATTTTGATAGAGGGTCACTGGGACAAACTGCGGAGATAATTATCAAGAATGTTTCGAATTCTGAAAGTAAGCTACTGCATATAATTTTGAACAGTGAAATTGATGACGATATGCGTTATGATGCTGAGGTTATATTAGCTTATCAGAATAAGGAATATTGCATGCAGAATATCAAAGAAATTACTTGTATGGATAGTGAATGTACTGAGTTGATAGTAAAGTATATTAATGATTTTGGATATTTTGATTTGTATTAGGGGAGTGCTTAATTAAACTCCCCCATCGCCTCAATATACCCTTGCAATCCACCGTCTCTGGACGCCAATTTGGCATACAATCCCGGTTCTTCTCTGGCAAGCCTTGTAAGGTAAGCAATATCAGAAGGTTCGTCCAGATGAACGGAAGCATTGCATTTTTGACAGTTAAAAGTAACATGGATTTCTCATCGTTGAGACTAACTTCAACGCAGTCGATTTCGGGGTTATACATTGCAAAGATTATTTTAGTCATACGTGGCTCCTTTCGATTAACGCTATATGCGTATTGTAGGTACAGAGAAGTCGTGGAACGCTCTGAGCAGTCCAACGTGTAAAACACATATGCAACAATTGATGTGAGTAATCCCTTGTTTTCGGGCTTTTCAAGATATCAAAACGTTAACCAAGAGATAGGAAAAAGTATATTTTTATATCGGAACCCACAAACCTTTGGTTTGTGGGTTTTTTTGAGTAAAAATTGTGGTATGCTTATAATGTCAAGGATATATTGTTAAAAACAGATAAAAAATGAGGAGGAATATGCGATGCCAGAAATATCACTGTTTTATGGAATTAGAGTAACGATGTATTACGACGACCATAATCCACCACATTTTCATGCAGAGTATAATGGAAATATGGCTCTAATTGAAATTGACAAGGCCAGAGTCATCAAAGGTGCGTTGCCCTCTAGACAATTAAAACTGATTTTAGCATAGTGTGTATTGCATCAGGATGAATTAATGCAGAATTGGGAACTTTCTAAAGATGGAAAGCCGATGAACAGAATTAATCCTTTGATTTAGGAGGTGATATGATGTATCCCAAAGTAGTACAAGTGATACCTATGAGAAATTATTCTGTCTATGTGTATTTTGAAGATGGGAAAATCGTATGTTATGATATGACAAAAATAATTGAAAAAGAAGTATTTCGTCCGTTGAAAAATATTCAAGTTTTTTTAGATACCTGTACAGTGCTAAATGATACTCTTGCATGGGATATTAATAGAAATAGGGACAACACAACATGTTTGGATATTGACCCGGATATGTTATATGAATTGCCTGCGGTAGAAGAAAAGATAGCATAATCAACAGAACCCTTGAAAACCTAGTATTTTCAAGGGTTTTCTTTAATCTAAAGTTTTCTGAAATTGTGGTAAAAAGTGCTGAATTTTGAAGCGTAGCACACACATAGCACACAAGTAGCATACAAACGAGGGCATAAAAATCTTGTGTTTTTGGGCGGTAAAAAGATCCTGCCGGCCCATGACTGAGAAAATTATGCTCATTTTAAGCCGGAACCGGGAATAGAAAAAACAGGCCGTAATAAAAAGCAGATGGATATCTACATTTTTCAAAAAAACAGCCTGTTTGGTGTTGATAAATCTTTTTTTAATTTCAGCATTTTTAACAATCAACAGTTATGCATTTCCCCACCCCGTGAAAAGTAACTATTACTTTCCTAACGGTTTGCATTAACGGAATTTATTCTTGAATTTATCTGGGGATTATGCTATATATAGAAAAGGGAAAGCTAGAGAAGCGGCTACCCCTTACAATAGCAAACTAAAACATTTTTACAATGTTCAGCCGTCAGCTACTGGAGAATAGTTGGCGGCTACTTTCTTTTGTCCTTAAAAATCTGATAAAGCAGACTGATAAGGGCAACAATGAACGTACAGGACAAAAAGAAATCCTAGTATGTAATCTTTGCATCGCCCTCCTTTCTTTCGTCTGGAGGACTTTCATACCCTCCGAGTAAAAAAGAGGGGTTGCCGCCTTTGGCTCTCTGATTTTCCATGTCACAAAGTATATCATAAGTCTCCTCCAAAAAACGCTGTATTAGCTCTCCCGAACAAGACATCGAGGTATCAATCACAATCACAAAGTCCTCAATCCGGCTAACCTCTTTTGACTCCAAAGGTTCTATCAGTGGCATATTTCCATACAATGACATTCCATAAGTATAGAATACATAGTCGAAGGAATCCGGATCAACTTGCATTTCTTCTCTCAATACCGCAAATTTTCTCAAAAATTGCCGATAATCGTAACGCTCCCGGTTTTCCACCTGCACATGTTCCAAAAGGCTACGAGTATCTTCATCTTGCTGATCTCCCATCGTCTCCATCTCTGTCTGCATCCGTTCTCGATTGCGGTTCCACTGATTCTGTCTTGTCACGGACAACTGGGGATCCTCTCCCGGAAGCTGCCAGTATTGATGGACATCTACATAGAATTCTGCTGCCAGACGTTCTCTTTGTTTTGGTGGCAACTGCATTTTTTGCAAAATATGATAGACGCCCTCGGCATTGAGCACTGGCAAATGCTTTTTCATCCTCCCATACCAATCCTGTCGATAAAGCGATGGCTGACGATGTACGCAGCGCAGATACAAACCGTCGATCACGGACTCTGCCGCAATATCACACGCTAAATTCCAATCCGCCTCCTCCCGCACGCCCCGGGTATCCATATGACAAAATAGACCGTGTAAAACCATATGAAGATAACTGCGGTTTACCAATACTCGTCCCTGCCGATATAACCGGCCAAGATATTCTGGACGATAATAAATGACAAAACCATCCGTCCCCACTCCCGGACAATCCGGCGCCGCTTCATATCCCAGACTGCTCAACGCCACATCTAGACATCGCATATTCAAATACAGTTCATTCCTGGCATTGACAAGAATTCTGGTACATAATTCTACCATATTCAATTCTTCCAGTTGCCGGTGCCTCACCGGATCTATCATGTTTTTTCCTCCTACAATTCAAAACGTCGTTTCTTTGGTGAAGCCTTCTGATGCTGAAAATCCATCAACCAGACCACCATCTCGGTATCTCCTGCCCGTTGCGCCATCTGGATAAGCTCTGGCAATTTTTCTGTCAACGATACTTTTTCGCACGCGCTGTCTCTTTCCCCTGCATCTATATTGATATTCTTCCCATATTCCAGGATCTCTTTCACCAGCCAGGGGATTCCTCCCGGTTCCAAATTACTGTCTGATTTCCCTCTATAGATATCTGCCTCGAACATTAGTCTGGCTGCCATCCGCCAATGCCCCGCCACATATTCCCGGTACATCCCTTCATTTTTCTTTGTCAGCCCATGTGGATATTGCAATCGCCCTAACGCCATCTCTACAACGAGCGCCTCCGGCTCCTGGACCTTCGCATGAGGAAACAGCTCATCATAACTTTGATACTGAAATTGTGTTCCGGAAAAACAATAACGATATCGATGCCCACAACCATGCGTTTCGATATACAAAATGCGGGCTGGCGTATTTTCCACCGATTCTTCAAAATACTCCGGAAAAATCAACCGTATTTCTACCGTTTCTTTCTGTTTTGTAACAACATCGCTTCCCTCCATCCCACTCTCTGGCAGATGGATCCGTACCCGCAAGGTCTGTCGTAACTCTGACAACAGTTCCTTAAAGCAAGATTTCTCCCCCTCAAAAAGAGTAAAGTCTAAAAATTCCACGCTTCCAGCTCCAGCAAACAGACCTGCTCCCAGATCTACCATTCTGCTGCCACAAGAAATCCGCCGCAATTGCTCGCAATTATAAAACCCATAAGCACCAATTTTCCTCAGCTGCATGGGTAAATGCAAATCCACAACCTTACTTCCGGCCAAAACATAAGCCCCCAGCTCTGTCACTGGGTATCCTTCGATCTTCTCCGGAATCACGACCACTGCCTCCGGCTCCCGAACTTTATCAATCCGTACCGTTTCTTTTTCTATTGTATATACAAACTCATCTATCATCGCATTCTCACCTCATCCTCTCTATTATATATCATTTTAAAATTTTATAAATCACATTTTATATTTCCCATATGTACCCTCTATCTCACATTGCTTCCGGATCTTCTATATCATCAATATATCGCTTTTCATACCGTAAAAAAAACGGGAACGCTCTGGCGCTCCCGCATATACTACACTAAATCCCCTTATAAGGAAAGTAACGATTATGTCAAATCCACAACCAACTCCCAGGCTCGCCTTTCTTCATATTCTAGAAGAAAACCGCCCGCAGGCTATCGCCTGGCTCCAGGGCGGTTCTGATTATCCACAAATCAGTGGCCTGGTCAAATTTTATGATACTCCTTACGGCGGAATTCTGATTGAGACTGAACTGTTTAATCTTCCTAACATTTCTATCCCTGGAAGTACCAGTTTCTATGCCCTTCACATTCACGAATACGGTGACTGCTCCCAAAATTTTTCCAAAACCGGTGAACACTACAATCCCGATGACCAACCTCATCCCTGGCATTCTGGAGATTTGCTTCCCCTTCTTGGCAATCAGGGCTACGCCTGGGATGCCTTTTATGATAAACGGTTTCAAATCAAAGATATCCTCAATCGCTCCGTCATCCTCCACAAAAATTCAGATGATTTCATCACCCAGCCATCCGGAAATTCCGGCCAGAAGATTGCCTGCGGCATCATCCGCAGTAATCGCTCCTGATCTCCTCTTTGTGTGAAAATGATGCTTTCGCCTTTCACCAAGAACTATCTTATCGCAAAAACAGTTGTACCCAATAGTCAACCCCTGCGCTGTTTTGATAATGTCCGACCGCTATGGAAGTAAAATTCGCATTCAGTATATTTGCCCGGTGGCCGGAACTATTCATCCAATCATTCATTACCGATACCGGGGTTTTCTGTCCATAGGCAATATTCTCTCCTGCCGACTGAAAGTTAATTCCCGCCAAAGTCAATGCAGTAGAAAAATCACTGCCATCCGGTCTGGTATGAGAAAAGCTTTTCTCAATTTCTTTTGCCCTCAAAAGCGCTGCACTCTCTGCTTTGGTATGTATTTTTAAAGCAGGGAGTCCTGCTTTTTCCCGCTCTGCATTCACCAGGTTGACCACCTGTTTTGCATAAGCATTCTGGTTGTCATCGGGAACTTCCGGTTTATCGGGAACTTCTGGTTTATCCGGTATCTCTGGCTTGTCGGGAATCTCTGGTTTGTCCGGTATCTCTGGCTTGTCGGGAATCTCTGGTTTGTCCGGTCCACAGTTGGAATCCCCTCCTGGATTCCCTGTTCCTGGACAATTCTCATTTGTATTTCCACACGAAAAATCCCATGAGCAATCACCAGAATTCCCAGAAAACAAGTTGCCAAAACAATTGCCCCCCAAATTTCCCGTCCAACCTGTTGGCAACTGGTTTCCAGAACATGTACCACCGAAGTTTCCTTGCAACGGATTTCGGGAGTATGTACCACCGAAATTGCCTTGTAGCTGTCCCAGCACCTCTCTTAACTCATTCTGGTTACTCCCCCCAATCACGATTGCCTGTCCACCTGGAATATTGTAGGTACCAACGCTTGCTGCATATGCCGTATTGGTCATCGCCCCTGCTGCCAAAGCTGCTAACACACATCTGTACATTGCTGATTTTCTCATGTCATTGCCTCCTTTTCTGCCATACATTTTCCGTTTTTCCAACATATAGCCAGATGATTTCCTAATTGTTACATTTCTGTTACAAAATCATCATAACACATAATTCATGGTAAATAACTAGGAGAACCATGGCAAAATCAGCAGCCCTTTCCAAAAAATCCAAAAAAAAGAAACCAATGTTATTTAGATAAGGAAACGAGAAACGTAGTCAAGGAAAAGAGGCGAGAACCATTGCCAAACCGTCTGTGGGATTTTGACTTTGCAGAGATTTAGAAGTCCTTAAATTCCTGAATTTGGCGTTGAAACGAAAATATACATTGTTTG
>ERZ808024.499-NODE-499-length-16378-cov-10.524876_pt1 | contig 16378 bp, 23 predicted proteins | sample MGYA00380181_ERZ808024 | MGnify/ENA primary metagenome ERZ808024 (study PRJEB31490, sample SAMN06133413) | mouse gut metagenome | isolation source: Z2_1 | host: mice | place: China: Chengdu | collected 2015-05 ...
TTTTAAACCACCGAAAGATGGTTTATTTGCTATGCCCTTTATTTCTTGGCTGTCTTTTACTTATTTGTTTCAAACTTCCTTTCTCGAAATGAGCTTCGTTTTTATCCCGTTCCATACATAACTTTCCCTCCTCTATATTTTCGTTTTTTTTCGTTCCTCCTTTATCATAGAATTAGTTATGCAAAGAGACAAGTTTTTTTCGCAATTTTATATGATTTTCGTCCTTTTTCACAATTTTCCACTGGCATCTTTATACAATTTTCGGGTATTGACTTTTTTCGAAAATTTGCTAAATTTCTTCAAAGCACTATTCTCCCATATATGAAGTTATTTTCATCACAAGTCAGAGAGCTTAATCCAGAATTGTGGCTGCACCGGATAAATGATATAATGACACCATGAATTTATAATTTTTTATTGAGGAGTTTTTCATGAAACAGACAACGGCATTAAAAGACCTGCTCTCCTTTCAGGGAGAATGGCGAAGCTACCAAAAGCGTGTTCTTGACCACGCAGACAATTATCTAAAAGACGGACGGATTCACATCGTGGCAGCCCCCGGCTCCGGAAAAACCACCTTGGGAATCGAACTAATTCGCAGGCAAAATACCCCTGCCCTCATTCTTTCCCCGAGTATCAATATCCGCAATCAGTGGTTAGAGCGTATCCGCTCCGCCTATTTAAAAGAGTCCTCTGGCATTCTTTCTAATTCCCTGCACAGTCCCGGACTTATCACTGCCATCACTTATCAGGCACTGCACAGCTATATGACGGGAAACGGCTCTGAAGAACAGGAGGACAGGCTTCAGCCTGATGCCGCAGGTGATACAGAAACTATTGATATTTTTAAAGTATTTCAGCAGACCGGTATCCGCACACTATGCTTAGATGAAGCACACCATCTCCGCAATGAATGGTGGAAAGCCTTAGAATCTCTGGTGCAAAGAATACCCAATATTACCATTATCTCCCTGACCGCAACTCCGCCCTATGATGCTTCTCCTGCGGAATGGCAGCGGTACATCAATCTCTGCGGCCCTATTGACGAAGAAATCATTGTGCCGGAGTTGGTAAAGGAAAAAAGCCTCTGCCCTCATCAGGATTATGTATATTTCAGTGCCCCTCTCCAAGAGGAAGAAATGGAAATTGTCCGTTTTCGGAAGGATGCTGCTCTTATTGGAAAAGAAATTTTCTCAAACGAAACCCTGTTTTCAATGGTAAAGCAGCATGTGGGGATTCTTCACCCCGGCACCCAACGGGAAAAACTCCTGGAAAGTCCAGACTATACCTCTTCCCTCCTGATATATCTACACGCTAAAGGCTGCCCTTTGCCCCGGGAATTACAGCTATCCAGCCTGCCGGAACTAAATCTGCACTGGCTGGAATTACTTTTACAGGGATTTCTCTATGATGACACTGAGAGTTATCCACCTTGCGGAGATTTTCGGGAGGCATTAACGGAACAGCTCAAAGCCCGGGGCTTTATCCACAAAAAGAAAGTCTGCCTCTCAGCCAATGATGGCATCAACAAATTATTTGCCGCCTCAAAGGGAAAGTTAGAAAGTATTACTTCTATTGTAAAAGCTGAGGAAGAAAATCTCGGAGACGGCCTGCGGCTTTTAATTCTGACCGATTACATAAAAAAGGAATATCTTTCCTCCCTTGGAAATGAAGAACGCTCTGTACAGGAGCTGGGAGTGGTTCCCATTTTTGAAACGCTGCGACGGTCCTGCTGCGAACCCTCTCCCTCCCTACGCCTTGCTGCTTTAAGCGGCAGCGTGGTACTTATTCCCTCCGCTGCGAAACCGGCATTAGAAAATCTGCTCTCCCGCACTGGAAGTAAATGCTCCATCAAAGACAGCAGCGCTCCCGGCTATTGTCAGATTACTGTCTGCGGTTCTGAGGAAACTGCCTCCGGTCTTTTGACGGAATTATTTTATCAGGGGGAAATTCAGGTACTCATCGGAACCAAATCCCTTTTAGGCGAGGGTTGGGATTCTCCCTGCATCAATTCCCTGATTTTGGCTTCCTTTGTAGGTTCTTTTATGCTGAGCAACCAGATGCGTGGGCGTGCTATCCGTATGATGAAGGACAATCCCGGAAAAATCAGCAATATCTGGCATTTAGTCTGTATGTCGGAAGCAGACATCCCCTCCCAAACTTCCTCCTTGGAAAAATGGGACTCTCCTGACTTTTCTACCTTAGAGCAGCGGTTTGAAAGCTTCCTTGGGGTTCATTACGAAAAACCGGTAATTGAAAACGGCCTGGAGCGCCTTTCTTTTCTCCATCCGCCCTATACACCGGAACACATTGCAGCTATGAATGAAAAAACTCTATCTCTTGCTGCTGACCGCAACGGATTAAGAAAGAACTGGGAAGAGGCTCTCGCTCCCCTTGAATACATGGAACTTGCGGTGGAAGTGGAGGTAGATGATGATTTTTGCAGACCGAAAAAGCCTTTTTTCTCTGCGCTTTTTCAAACCGTTGGTTTCGGAATGCTGACGCTGCTGCTTTTCCTGTTGGGAATGGAGCTGTTTCGACCGTTTTTTGTGGTGGCTCTTATCACATTTTTCGTCACAGTGAAACGGGGAGTGACTGCAAAAAATCTGGCATCCCCACTGCATTTCCTACACGTTTTGGGAAATGGTATTTTATCTGCTTTAGAGAAGATGGATGCCGTCACCAGTGAATATCTTTCTGTGGAGGTAGAAATCGGGAAGGATGGTGTGAATTATATTTATCTTCGGGGAGGAACAGAACGGGAAAAGGACGTGTTTGCCCAGTGTATTCTGGAGTTATTTGCCAGTGTGACTAACCAACGGTATCTGCTATGTTCAAAAGCAAAGGGTGCCGGACTGAATAAATATTACTGTATCCCGGAGCTTTTCGGAAGGCGCAAGAAGGACGCCGCCCTCTTTGCCCATGCCCTTACTCCCTGCATTGGAGCTTATGAGCTTGTATACACAAAGGGCGGAGACGGACGAAACACCCTGCTTGCCGCCCGACTCCACTCTCTCGCCTATGTCACCGGACATGGGGTGAAGAAGAGAAAATGCGTGAAAAATGCAAGAGAGACAGATTGATAATTTTACGGGGTGTTTTTATGAGGGAAATGTGGATTCGAGCTATGTTTATTCGTATCCTAAATGACGGAGAAATGCTTCGCAGCCTGTTACGATTTCCTCATATGTTATGTCGAATCTTCTTGTATACCACGGGTCGTCGATGTCTCCCGGACGGTCGCTGAAGTCTAATAACCGATGGATTTTGTTTTCCGGGTCGGTGCCAAATTCACGCAGCATGTTACGGATGTTGAAGCTCTCCATGGCGATTAAGTAATCGTATTCTTCGTAATCGCTACGGCGGATACGGCGGGCGGTCTTTTCCTCCACCTCTACGGCAAGCCGGCGGCGGGCGGCAGGATTTTGGGAAGGCGCTGCCTTTCCTCCGATGCCGTGGCGGGCAAGTTCTGCTTTGGCAGGCGGGTAGATGTGATTGCCGATTTCCTCGTTGCTGGTGGCGGCGGAGGCGATGATAAAGTCGCTGGAAATGCTGCGTTGGGTGGTCATGTCTTTTAAGATGAATTCTGCCATGGGGGAACGGCAGATGTTGCCGTGGCAAACAAATAAAATCTTGATTTTTCTCATATTTCCAGTATTTTCGGGCTTTTCAAGCCTTTTTACCTTTCTTCATTTTTCACTTATTCTGGCATATTTTGGCATATCTTTGCATATTTTTGTCATCAATTTTGGTAAAAACTTTGGTAAATTTCAAGTCTGTACCAAAGGCAAATCTGCCATTGGGAATCGACAGGTAAGAAATTGGGGATTAAGATAAATACTGGCATTCAGCCATTTTTCTCTCATTTTCATCAGGTCATTATGAATTAATTGCTTTTTGAAAATCTTCCTGTGCATCCTGAAATTTAACATGAGTATAGGTATTCATCGTAACACTGATATCCGAGTGTCCCATAATATACTGAAGCATCTTCGGATTCATTCCCGACTTAGCCATATTAGAACAAAATGTATGGCGACACACATGTGGTGTAATCGGCGGCATCTGAACCTTATATATGCTATTGTACTTTTCCCGAATATGTTGGAAATACTTTTCCCAATGTAATGCCACCATAGGCATATCATTCTTATCAAGGAATAAAAATCCTGTCATTCCATCAACCATCGGTTCAACTTTGGGATTGACCCTGTCCTTAAGTATTCTCTTGAAACAAGCCACCACCTCATCAGACATTGGAACATATCTCTCGCCACTTTCTGTCTTAGGCTTTTCAATGATATACTGCATCTGACTTGTTCTCTGTAATTGATGATTTACCCGTATTCTTTTGTTTTTAAAATCCAAATCTGATTTTGTAAGCCCACAGAACTCTGATATACGAAGTCCTGTGTTAAAGAGAATAAATATTGCATCATAGTACTTGCAAAAATGCGCATCTTCTTTTATGAATCTTAGAAATTCCCGCTCCTGCTTTCTTGTGACAGCTTCTCTTCTCACACTATCATTCACAATAACATTGACCAGTTCAAAGCCAAATGGATTTTTGCGAATCAAGTCATCTTCTTCCGCCATCTGAAATGCCGGTCTTAATACTCCCCGGATAGTATGAATTGAACTATAACCTTTTCCATCTACCCTCTGAAGCTTGATCAACCAGGCTTTCGCATCCGATAATTTCACTTTGTCGATTCTTTTTTTGCCAAAATCATCTTTTTTCAGCAGATTAATTACCGTCTTATAACCAGCATAAGTACTCTGTCTGACCCCTATTTTAAGACTTACATATTTCTCCACTAATTCAAGAACTGTAAGTCCTCCACCTCCTGGAACAAGTCCGTTAAACATATCCTGTTCCAGCTGTTTTTCCTTTTCTCTTAAAGAAAGCTCCATTTTCTTTCCTTTAGGTATAGGATCATTATGGTCCAAACGCCAACTATATAAATTCCCTTCATTTCCATGAATATCTACATATCTAAAACGATAACGTCCATCTGCTCTCTGGTACTCTCCTTCGTGAAGAATTCTATTGCGATTATCTCGTCTTTTCTCACTCATAGCTTTGTCTCCTTTCAAAAAAGAGAGCCCTAGCATGGTTATTGTACCACATTTGTGCCCCCTTTTCTACTACTTTACATATTAAATTGCAGTTGACTCTGCCAGAAATTGCTCAAATTTCTCTTTCTTAAACAAAACTTTGTTTCCTACTAACAGATAAAACTCCCCATTTGGATGGATATCTACAATTTGTCTAAGTCTCTTTTCACCAATGTGATAAAACTGTGCCGCTTCAGTTACAGAAAGCAAATATCGCTTCCATATAGGAATATCTATACTCTGATTCTCTAATTCATTTTCATCATCCATCATATTCTCCAATCTGCAGCTGTCTGACTAACATCGCATCAACCTTTTTTATTGCATCTGTGCTGACAATCATCCCGGCAGTCTGTATTATCTGTTCCTCATTTATTGTGACAAGCTGCTCCGGTAAAAACATTGTTGTATGTCTTAAAAATCCTCTAATTTCTGAAGGCTCAATATTGAAATGTACTGGAATATAATCCTTTTTCAACTTAGTTGTCCCCGGAACAACTGTGTATACAGGTGATTTTCCGTTTGCTTTGTCGCAGCTTATTACAATACATGGTCTCCTTCCAGCTTGTATATGCCTGAGTCCACTTTTTAATTCAGCCCACACAATCATATTTCTCTTTATCTTCACTGCAGATCACCTCTCTTTGGTGGAATATACAAGTCAACCTTGGGTTCCTTCTCATCTACACTGAATAATCTATACCCAGCTTCCCTTACTGCTCCTATTTTTAAATAAGAATCTGCTATTCCGTCTGAAATAGCATCGAGATTTGTTACGATAAGCGCATCTGCCTTTCCTGCTCTCATATATCTTATTGCCTTATAAAACACTTCATCCCTTAATCGTCGTCCAAAAATTCCTCTTCGGAATACTTTCATAGGAATAAGATTGTTATTGTCAGCAAATTCCATGATTCGTTTCAACTGCTTATTTTCCTTTTTCTCTGCTGCAATACAGTCATTCTCCTCATCAGAAGACAACATCACAACACACTTTATCGGCTGTATGGTCAGTGGCTTTTTCTTTCTTCCTGCTCTTCTCATTTCAAACCACTTCCTTTCTTGCCTCTAAGCCTTCAATAAAAATCAAACATGTAGACATTGCATATTCTCTATCATTTGGTTTAAGCATCTGCAATTTATCTTCCAATACAGACAAATCTTTATTCTCATGTTTTTCCCTGCTTTCAATTCCAAACAATGTATTAGGATCTACTCCATACTTTGTTACAATCTTCAGCATAAGTTCCAGACTCATCCGATGTCTTCCCTGCTCAATTTGCGAATAATGAATATAACTTACATCAAGGCTCTCCGCCATATCATTCTGTGTATATCCATATTTATTTCTAATACTTCTCAAAGTATTACCAACTGCATAAATATCATATATCATCCTGAATAACCTCACTCTCTAACCGATTCATGATGTATTCCACTGCCTCAGCCTCTGTTGGGCATTTGATGACTGGCTTCCCATAGTCATCAAATACCACTGTTTCAGAAGCAAATACAATGTAGGAATACCTGCCTGAATTCCTAACACTCAATCGCATAATTGTTGTACCTCGCACTCATAGTACCAAGGTCAAATATTGTCACACCCAAATCATTTATGCGATCCATCATTGACTTTAAATCTTCCGGATTTCTTGTAATCTCATAAATATCTTCTACGACAAGTACCTTGTAATCTGAAATCTCAAGAATTTCCATCAGCTGACGCATCTGAGGTCTGTCAACCGATGTAGATGCTCCATCATCTACAACAGTCTGATCACACTCAATTCCCACACTTAAAGCATATGTCTGATCAAGTTCTTTCTGTCGGTTCACATTATTCATACTCATCATTGACTTTATAAACAAAAGTCCTTTGTAAAGTTCTTTTCCGTTATACTTTTTCATGGCTATTACCTTCCTTAATTGAAATATTAAAGAAAGCATTGTGCACGCCGCTTTCAAACTCTGTGCTGTATCTCAAGCACAAGTATATTGTAATCTGCCACACCTTAATTGCCGACCGTGTACAGGCGACAATTATGTCGTGTAAACACGACAATCACTTTTCAACTGACACGCTTTTCATTGCTTTCATCATTGCAAGACACTGTCTTATCTGCAATTCATCCATATCTGAAAGAACATCCATTGCCTCAGATAATAGTTCTGAATTTTCTTCATTCTTTCCATACATTATGAAATCAACAGATACACCAAGTACGATTGCCAGATTATCTAATGTCTGTGTCTTAAAATCTCCACCATTTTCAATCGCAGATAATGCTTGTCTGCCTATACCTACTCTATGAGCTAACTCATCCTGTGATAATCCTATCGCCTTTCTCCTGTCAGCAATTCGTATTCCTCTCTCATAATCCTTTTCTCTTGTCTGTGCTTTACTGCTCATAAATCCTCCTTGCCGCCCTTGGAAACGAACAAGTCGGATTACCCTTTACATCACAAAAAAGACGCACGAGGAAACCAGTATCATAAATACTGTTCGTTTCCCCTGCGTCTCTGGTGCTTCCATCTTTCGATGTGCCCTTATCAGGTGGGCTGTAATTTAATTTTCAATCATTATATTCTGAAAGTCCCATTCTCAGAATGTTCCTTCATCATTCCCTCGGAATACTTCTTAAGTATCATCACTCGCTTGCATCTGTCACACTTAATTCCAATATTCTGAAGTGCCACAGCGAAATCATCACCGCATACAAAGTATTCCATCATTAACTTGTTGCATTTTTTACATCTAATTTCTATAACATTTCCTTTGTTCAATTCAGTTCGCTCCTTATTCATACAAAATCATCAATCTACAATTCTGTACTCGTAAAGGAAAGGGAAATCACCTTTGCAAGCCTTTTGCCGGGAGTTCCGATGAATGTCTGCACATTCCCCGGCTTTGCTGATCTAAAGCCAACTGATATGAATTGTGCTGTCAGCACACAATCACATCAGGCTCCGGCTCTTTCCATAAACCACATATTGTTATCTTCATAGAAAAGGAATATTTCCTTTCCATCTACCACACAGGTATAACGCTCTCCAACGCCGCCAGCCCTTGTACTGGCTGCTCTGCGCTTGTCTTTTACTCGTGTAATCTCATACTTTCTGCCATCTTCCCACGTTATCTCTTTGGGAATGAGCAGTCCGTCCTTTGAAAATTCTGCAAGTACATCAACATATACCTTATTGCTCAATGTAATCACCTTCCTTACAAGATTGCTATTGCTCTGGAAGCATCCATCTTCCTTGCTATATAGCCTTTTTCTTCTAATATTTTCAGATGTGCATAAACACTTGAAGTCGATGCCACCCCTACCATCTTGCATATCTCCCTGATAGTAGGAGCATAACCATTAACTCTCTGATATTGCATAATGCTTTCATACACATTCTGCTGCTTCTCCGTCAATGGTGCTCTGTCTACCAGATCAATTCTTTCTGCTTCGCTCATGTTCCGCCTCCCTCTTCTTTAACTCTATCGCTACTCGTAGTGCAGCTCAATTCCGCTTCGCTTCATTTCGCTCACGGCAGTCGCCGTATCAGATAACCAAGTCCCATATGTTTATGTACAAGCACAACACATCTGCGCCTTGATTATCTGGCACTTCTCGTTGCTAACCTGAGAAGTACCCATGTGGATGTACTGTGTGTTCTTCTTTTGCATTGACTGCCGACAGAATCCTGTCCCGGTACATGAGTCCCCTCTGGATACTGTAAAATCCAAATCTTCTGCGTATCTCATCAACCGCTGAATCCATCTTCATCTGCTTTTCACGCTTCTCCACACTTGAGAACAAATCAATCTGTTCCCAATAATTATCTGTTACTAAGTCTGCACCTCGGACACCAATACTGCGTATTGGTTTGCTCCAGTTATAGTTTTCCTTAAATATCTGATAAGCGTATGCAACTATCTCTCCGGTGATATTCGTTGCGTGGTCAATCTTTTTCTGACGGGTAAAAGAGAATAGCTCATTATCCCTGACACTTATCTCAACCACTCTGCACCGGAATCCATTCTCACGAAGTCTTGCTGCAACACTCTCAGCCAGAATATAAAGAACAATCTTTACATCCTCATCGCATACTAAATCCTTTGGTGTCGTTGTGCTGTTTCCCACCGATTTGATTGGAGCGTGGGTATTCTCCAGTTTGACAGGTGATTCATCATAGCCATTAGCAAATGACCATAAGATGCTGCCCATCTTTCCAAGGTGGCTGTTAAGCATCCCTTCATCTGCCCTTGCAAGATCACCTATGGTTCTGATACCGAATTTTGCAAGCTTCTGATTCGTGCTCCTTCCGACATATAGCAGATCACTTACCGGAAGTGCCCATGCCTTCTGCTTAAACTCACTCTTATACATAGTTGTGATTGCATCCGGCTTCTTATAATCTGAACCAAGCTTTGCAAATATCTTATTGAAAGAAACACCAACACTCACTGTGATGCCAAGCTCTGACTTCATTCTCTTGCTGATTTCCTGTGCAATGAGCAATCCATCCCCTTTAAGGGAGCTGCTCCCTGTCACATCAAGCCAGCACTCATCAATTCCATATGGCTCCTGCTTGTCCGTATATTCTGCATATATCTCATGCGCCATCCTTGAGAACCGAAGATATAAGTCCATTCTTGGTGAAACAAATGTTATGTCCGGACAGACCTGCTTTGCCTGCCAGAGCGCCATTCCTGTTTTCACACCGTACTTCTTGGCAATATAGTCAGCAGTTAAGACAATCCCATGTCTTGCCTCCGGGTCACCGCCTACTGCCAGTGGCTTTCCTGCAAGCTCCGGATGATGCAGATGCTCAATCGAAGCATAACAACAGTTGATATCTGAATGAAGTATTACCCTGTCTCCCATCTGCATAACCTCCTGCATTTAATCTATCACTACCATAACCTTTAGTCCAAGTATATGAGTAATGTTCCTTACAGGGCATAGTATAACCCCAAGAATAATCGACTGTCAACGGACACATGTGTCTGTTTTCTCATTATATTGGATTTTTAACTTGAATAATTGGTACTATTGCTATATACTATGGAGTGAAAAGAGACATTAGAAATCAACTAATTGGAAAGAAAAGAGGCGTATGTATGTACTCAATCGGAGAAATCATTTCAACATATAGAAAAAAGAAAGGCTTGCTCCAGCAGGATCTCGCTGATGAACTGGCAAAAGAAGGCATCAAGATTTCCTATAAAGCCATATCCAACTGGGAGAGAAATCTTGCTGAACCAAGCGTTACCATATTTTACAAAGTGTGTAGAATCCTTGGTATCACTAATATGTATGAAGCATATTTTGGAGTAAATCCTGCTGATCCTTTTTCATCACTTACTGATGAAGGCAGGGAAAAGGCTATGGATTATATCAATCTGCTCCACGCATCCGGAATGTATGAAAAGCAAACTGCTAAGATAATTCCATTCAGAAGCATTGATATTTTTGAAAATGCAGTATCAGCCGGAACCGGTAACTTTCTCGTAGACGGACCTAAAGAGACTGTACGCATAGATGAATCTATTCTGCCGGAAGATACAACTTTCGGTGTACGCATTAGTGGTGACAGTATGGAACCTGAATTCCACGATGGTCAGATTGCATGGGTATTGCAACAGGAATCTGTTGCTAATGGAGAAATCGGCATCTTCGCTCTGAACGGAGAAGCCTATATCAAGAAGTTAAAGGACGACAAAGACGGAATTTTCCTTATCTCACTCAACGAAAAGTATGCACCTATCAAGGTTGGAGAAAATGACCGCTTAGACATATTTGGAAAAGTTCTTGGAAAATCTGATGCTTCTGCTCTTACCGATCATTGCCGATAAAAACGCAAGTCCTTTTTATTGGACACATTTTTTTTGCATAATTGACAATAAGAAAATATCTATAGAACTGAAAGAAGGGATTTTTTATGGTGGTCACAAATAATATCAGAGAAATCCGTGAACAGCGTGGCATTTACCAGAATGACCTTGCCGCTGCTATCGGATTCAGCACCAAAACTGTCAGCAGGGTAGAACGTGGGGACGGCGCCCCATCTGCCGAATTTATGCTACGAGTATCTAAGTACTTTAATATGCTGGTGGAAGATGTATTTCATGTAGAGGAATAACGTGGAGCGAGTGAGCTCAATATTCAGCTCGCTCCGCTATCTTTCTTAAACTGAAAATCTTCTTTTATCTATTCCATATTCACACCAAATATGTTCTATCATACCATCTCCTCGTCCCAAAAAATCAACTTGTTCGCGCCATGCATTAATACCAGCTTCATCAAGCAACTTTTCAAATTCAACATATTCATCACTATTCAAATTTTTCCTCATAAGATTTTTTAATAATGTATCCTCCTCAGATTGAACATAATCTACACTTATTGGTTCGTCTTTTATTAATTCTTTTATAGCACAGTATGTATTAAATATCGAATCGTTCTTTTTAAGTGTTTTCTCAAGGACTTGCTGAACCAATTGCTTCTCATAATATTTTACATACACTTTAGGTCAGTTTACAAGGAACTACACGCAGACCGTGAAACGGGCTGCTGACAACAAACGGCGCTATGCTCCCGGCTGGGTGCATAGCACCTGTTTGTTGCGGGGGTTTCCAAAGGGGGCAGCGCCCCATTTGGCACACGACTTTGCGGAGCAAAGTGTAGTGTGTTATACGCTCTGTCGGCGTTGCCCTGAAAATACCGTTGCCGCCGGGGAGGGCAAGGGCATTTGACGCGGCAGGAAAGCAGGGCTTTGTTTGGGGCTGGTAAGCCGGAAACAAAGGGCTGATTTCAGCAGCAGACAGGGCGTATTATGAAAGCCCCCGTCCCTCGTCCTCCGCCCCCGGCCTATGGGACAAAAAGTCCCAAAGCTCTGGACACCGTGACCAGATGTGTGGCCACACTCCGGGAAAAGTAGCAGGACGGCAGGAAACCGTCAAGGCTGAAATGAATGGGCTGACGCCCGGCCTTGACCGTTCCCCGCCGCCCCGCTGGATGGGTGGACAAGGTGGCCAATCCCTAAAAGTGTTTGGCCGCACTCGTTCATTTTGGGGCCTTTCTTCTCCCAAAATTGAAATGGGCGGGAAAGCCCTAAAATGGCTTTCCCGCCTTGATTACCCATTAGCAAAGACGGGCGAGACTGTCAACGGCGGCGCTGAAAGCGCCGTTCATCTTGACCGTTGACTGGCTCGCCTGGCTTTGCTACTGCCCGTAAGAGATGGAAAAACAAGATGGAAAACAAGGTTAAAAATGGTTGACAAGTCTATCGGATGTGTGTTATACTGTGCGACAGTTTGAGATTGGAAGGAGGCTTACGTGTGTTAATTTGTGTACGCTAATAAGCAATAAAAAGTAGAAGTACCTTTCCACATGATGGTGGGCTTTTTTTGCGTGCGTATGCAAAGGAACACGTAGGTTTGACACGAGCAGTCTTTGAACTGTATCGTGGTGTTTTTTCGTGCTTTGTTGTTATGCAGGCGTCTGCCCTCTCTGTGGGACAACGCCTGCTTTTTATTGCAGAAACAAAGGAACAATGCAATAAAAAAGGAGGTTCGCATTATGACCCAAAACAACAATTCATGGAGAAAAACTTATTTTACACTTCTTGCCGGACAAGCAATATCCTTTATTAGCAGCGGTATTTTGCAAATGGCCATTATCTTTTATTTGGTTGCGAAAACTAATTCTGCAATCATATTGACGGCGGCAACACTGATTGGATTTTTGCCGCAAGCCTGTTTAGGCCCGTTTGCAGGTGCTTTTGTTGACCGGCACAGCCGTAAAAGCGTAATGATTGGTGCGGATTTGATAATTGCCGCCGCTGGCGGTATTCTGGCGCTGGTGGCGTTTTACATGGAATTGCCCGTATGGTCTATTATGGTTGTCCTGTTAATCCGAAGTGCGGGAACTGCTTTTCATTCTCCAGCATTCAGCGCAGCAACACCTATGATTGTGCCAAAAGAGGAACTTACAAAATGCGCTGGTTACACGCAGACCATGCAAGCAGTAAGTGCGATTATCAGTCCAGCTGCCGCAGCGTTTTTATATGCTGTTTGGCCTCTTAATGCAATTATATTGTTAGATATTGTGGGTGCAATCCTTGCCTGTGTGACTGTTGCGATTTCGTCCATACCAACGCCTGAACTATGTCCAGAAACGAAAAGACAACAGTTTTTACAGGATATGAAAGAGGGGTATGTGGTATTAAAGCAAAACAGGGGCCTCTTTGCTCTGCTCTGGATTGGTGTAATTTATATGTTCTTTTATATGCCAATCAGTACGCTTTTTCCTCTCATCTGTATGTCATACTTCAAAGGAACACCGGCCCATGCCTCTGCCGCTGAAATTGCTTTTGCGGTTGGTATGCTGCTTGGCGGAGTCATTCTGAGCATTTGGGGCGGTTTTAAGAAACGGCGGTACACCATCGGTCTTTCCGTTCTCCTGATGGGCGTTAGCATTATGCTCTCCGGGCTTTTGCCGCCAGACGCATTTCTTGTCTTTGTTGTGTGCTGTACTGTTATGGGAATTTCCGCTCCATTTTACGGTGTGCAAAATGCGATTTTTCAAGAAACGGTCAAACCAGAATATCTGGGGAGAGTTTTTTCTCTACTGACAAGCGCCGCTTCCCTCGCCATGCCGTTTGGCCTTGTCATTTCCGGGCCTCTGGCGGAGCGGCTGGGAGTTGAGAAATGGTTTGTCATTTGCGGAATTGGCATTATCATCGTTGCGCTTGCCGTATTTTTACTACCCGGTTTGAGAGAGATTGACAATACGCAATAATCAACTGCACCTTTTTCTATTACTAAACAAAATGCCTGGATGGTGGTTCTGAAAAACCAGAACCGCCGTTCATGCATTTTTTATCTTCGTCCTCTCTGCGGTTTTGGATTCTTCAGCAAGTCGGATTTTTCCGCAATCTTTTTCAGCCACTTCCGTTCTTCTACTGACAGCTTCCTAAAATTCAGCTTGAGCCGTTTGCAGATAAACTGTGCCGAGAGCCATGCTGCGGCTCCCGATCAGCAGCACCGCAAAAATCATGTACGCCCGTATGCTGGACGATGTTCTGGCAAATGGCATAGAGGACATGAACGGGATTTTATTTATCTGTTTCCCGATTGTGGAATTGTCGGCGGCGCTCTCCCGCAGCACCATGACCGTGAAGCGTTCCTTAAACGAGCTGGAAGCTGCCGGACTGATTGTGCGGGTGCGTCAAGGCTTTGGGGAGCCGAACAAGATATATGTACTCATTCCCAGAACGGAGGGCTGACGCTATGAGTGAAAAGCTGGAAAAACTCAATCAGGAAATAGAGAAAACCGAAGCAAAGTTGCGGAGGGCGCAGCATGAGGAAAAGATTCTGGAACACCAGATAAAGACGCTGACCCGAAAAGAGCGGACGCACCGGCTCTGTACCAGAGGGGCGGAGTTGGAAAGATACCTGCCCCACCCGGAGCTTTTGCCGGAGGAACAGGTCAAACTGTTCTTGAAGCTGCTCTTTCATCGGGACAGCACCCGGCAGCTCATAGAACAGATATTTGCCGGAACCGGCACAGAAAAGGAGGACACGGAATGAATGTGAAATTTTCAAAGGACGAGCTGGCTATGGTTTACCAGTACGCCGCCGCCACGAAACAGGAAACTCTTGCCGGACTTCGGGAAATCGTGCCGGTCATTCGTGACAGGCAGGCGAGGGAGATTGTGGAAAGCACAATCCGAAAGCTGGACGCTATCCCGGAGCCGGAGTGCCGCCGCTTTATCGCTGACACCAGACAGCGGTTTATCCAGAAGCGGGACAATTCAATCCGGCGCAGGCTGGCGGAAGCAAAGGCGCAGACGAGGGAGAAAACGCCCCATTCCAAGAGAAAAGAGCCAGACCGGGAACGGTCATAATAGCTTCCAGAGCGGTAAGCGTGGCTTCCCCCTCTGAAAGAGGGCGCAATTATACACCACTTCGGGAAGTGGTGCATTGCGCCCTGCCGGAGGCGTCCTGCGGACAGCAGATGATTTCCGTAGATTTTCAATCTGCTCCAATCATCACAGGGGAAGTTACCCTTCCCCTGCGCTGGCTTACGCCAGCTACCCCTTTGTGGACTTGCCGCCCGGAATTATCTTGCGTTGCAAGTTGTTTCCATCTGACAAGTTTGCTGAAATTCGGCTATACTTTTTTATGAGATAGCGTATAATGGAGCCGGTGACAAATCGGAGTTTGGAGGTGAGAATATGACAGCGCATATGAGATTAAGATAACACCGCGGGTTATGTTGCGGTGAATCCGTATTGCATAGCTCGCTTATTGGGCAAGTAATATAATAACGGAGGGAATAATGAATAAAATACTTAGATTTAGTGACAGTGAAAAAGTTTTTCAATGTCCTATATGTAAAACAGATTTAAAATTGAAACAAAAAAGTTTATTTTGTTCTAATCATCATTGTTTCGATATTTCAAAAACGGGTTATGTGAACTTTGCTGTAGGAACAAAATCTTCAAAACATTATAGCAGAGAGACTTTTCAAATTAGGCGGGAGGTTTTAGAAAAAGGCTATTATTCACATATCCTGAATGAAGTGGTGCAGCTTATAAAAAGCTTTAGCAGCATTGATACAATACTTGATATTGGCTGCGGTGAAGGATATTATTCAAAGCAGATAAAAGAAGTATCAGGTGATAAAGAAATTATTGCATTTGATATTTCTAAAGATGCTGTTCAGCTTGCAGCAAAAAGTGATTTCAGTAATTCTATCAAATGGTTTGTGGGAAATTTGGGAGAAATGCCCATAAAAGACAAAAGGATAGATTGCATATTAGATATTTTTACTCCTGCTAACTATTCCGAATTTAACAGAGTTTTGAAAGAAGGCGGTTATGTAATTAAGGTAATTCCGGGAAATGCTCATCTTAAGGAGCTTCGAGAGACGGCAAAAGAACAATTGAAAAGCAATCAATATTCTAATGCGGCTGTCGTAGATTATTTCCAAAAGAAGTATTCCGTTGTTTATCACAAGAAAGTTTCAGCAACGTATACAATGACATCCGAGGAAATAAAAACCTTTGCGGATATGACTCCACTACTGTTTTGTGTAAATAAAGATGGAATAGATTTAAAAAAAACAAAAGAAATCACTATTGATGCAGAGATATTTGCAGGGAAATTATAAATTCAATTTCAATTTTCTGCCCTAAATGCAAATTGACGCATATCATTGATGTAGAAAAATTAGAGATTGTAATCAAAAATACAGAAAAA
>ERZ808024.503-NODE-503-length-16363-cov-10.622436_pt1 | contig 16363 bp, 14 predicted proteins | sample MGYA00380181_ERZ808024 | MGnify/ENA primary metagenome ERZ808024 (study PRJEB31490, sample SAMN06133413) | mouse gut metagenome | isolation source: Z2_1 | host: mice | place: China: Chengdu | collected 2015-05 ...
GCAGCCCTGCCATGAAACACCTTTTAATACGCCGTTAGAATCTGTAACAATATCTTTTGTGTACTGATACTGGTTTGTCAAATCAGCGTCTGTAATTCCAAGATCAGCTACCGGCATTGTGTAATCGGTATCTACATATTTTAATGCGTAGTCAGCCTCTACTAAGAAAATGTCTATCTTGTCATCTGCTGCCGCATCTGCCTGTTTTAATAAGGTAGCGTCCAGATTGTTCTGATATGCGCTGTCATCGTTCGGTGTAATGTTCCATTTTACGGTAACGTCACCGACGGTTCCTGTGGTAGCGTCAACCTTGGTATAACCGGGATAGTGGTCTGTAATACGGGATTTGAACTCTTCATTCCAGCAGTAGATATTTAAAACCTTTCCGTCATCTCCTGCGGCTGCTGTGGTGTTGCTTCCTGCATCTGCCGTTTCCGTACCTGCTGCATTCGCTGTACCCGCATTGCTTGTATCTGTATTACCTGCTCCCGCGTTATTGCCGCATCCTGCTATCATAGTTGCTGCCATTGCTGCACATAATAATGTGCTGACGATTTTCTTATTCATAGTATCCTCTCCTTTTCTGTTTGTTTCTTACAAGGCTTATTATAGCGGCAGTCCCCCTCTCCTTATATAAAATTGTTTGACAAAATGTCATTTTCATGTTATATCATGGATAACATGAATTTTATCTTTTCCCCAAGGAGGATTGTATTTATGGATTTATCAAAGGACTGGTACCGAAGTGAATTTATTCAGCATGAACTGTTAGAAGAGCACCGTGTCATCGAAACAGAATTTTCCTTCTATGACGCCATTGCAAACGGCAACCTTACATATGTGGAAGAGAACTGTAAAAACAATACTTTTACAAATCCTAACGGGATGGGAAAACTTTCCGAAAATAAACTGCAGAATATCCGCTACCATTTCGTGGTGACCACTGCCATGATTACCCGCTACTGCGTGCACGCCGGAATGGAACAGGAAAAATCCTACAGCCTGAGTGATTTTTATATTTTAAAGATGGATAAATGTCAGACGATTGAAGAAATCTCCCAGCTTCACCATGTGATGTGCCTTGATTTCTGCAAACAGATGAACATTCTGCGAAACAGCCAGATACTTTCCAAGCCGATTGTGCTCTGTATTGATTATATCTACAGTCACATCCACTACCGGATTACCATTGCGGAATTAGCGGAATACTTAAATCTCTCCGAAAGTTATTTATCCAAGCTGTTTCACAAAGAAATGGGACTGCCCTTAAGCCAGTATATCCTGAACCTGAAAATCGAAAAGGCGAAGAATCTTCTACAATTTTCCGACTACAATATTATAGACATTGCCAACTATCTTTCCTTTTCTTCCCAGAGCCATTTCATTCAGGTTTTTCAGAAGAAAACAGGACTGACTCCTCACAAATACCGGACACAGCATTTTCGAAGCAACTGGGAACAGGTCACTCCCTGACGGGAACCAGCTTTATCTGCTCTAAGATAAGCCCGTCCGCACCAAATACCAATTTAAAGTAGTGGACATTCCCCACCACATTTCCCACGGAAAATGACACCTTTCTGGCTTCGCCCTTTGTTCCCTGGAAACTCAGTGTGGTTCGGTAAATATTATCCACATAGAGGGACACCGGTAGCTGGGCTAATGCATCCAGTTTGGAGCTTACCAGAAACTCTATTCTGTATTCTCCTTCCGCTGCAAACCGGATTTCAAATGCCCTGCTGCCGCCGGATTTTTCTGTGACAGCTTCTGTTTCCATCAGAACCTCTCCGTTTTCCTCTGCCACGCATTTTTTTATTTCCGTCAAAAGCTCTTCGGTATCGTTCTCTTCTTCATTTCCCTCTATCTGCAATTCTTCTGCCCTTCCTAATTCCTGTAACATTGCCGGTGAAATCAGGAGAAAACGCAAAATATTCTCTGCATTTCTAAGCAGATCCCCTCTGGTGATGCGTCCCTGTGCAAAGTTTTCCCGCAGATTATCCTTCTCCGCCTCCTCCTGTGCATCGGAACAGCACATATAAATATCATTCTGGGCCAGTACCATGGGAGCACGGTTGGTCTTTTCTGCCGCCTCGCCTTCCCAGTTGGCAGATGCCCACCAGTCCGTCATTACAATACCCTGATACTTCCATTCTTCCCTTAAAATCACCGTACACAAATCATAATTTCCTGCCGCCCAGATACCGTTCACCGGATTATAGGAAGTCATAACAGACCTTGCCTTTCCTTCCTTTACGGCGATTTCAAAACATTTTAAGTAAATTTCCCGCAGCGCCCGCTCAGAAACCACGGCGTCCACTAAGGTTCGATTCTGCTCCTGGTTGTTGCCGCAGAAATGCTTGATGGTTCCGGTAACATCCGATTCCTGCATTCCCTCTAACTCAGCGGCACACAGTTTTCCCGTAAGAAGCGGGTCCTCTGAAAAATATTCGAAATTCCGTCCATTTAACGGATTTCTGTGTATATTAATTCCCGGTCCTAACAGGGTGTCCACCTTATTTTTCCTCAATTCCAGCCCTACCATACGGAACAGCTCTTTTACCAGTTCCGTATCAAAGGTACTTCCGATAGCGGCACCGTTAGGGAGAGAAAATGCCTTTGTACCGCAGTCCATACGGATACCAGAAGGGCCGTCTGCACAGCAGGCAACCGGAATACCGAATTTCCGCAGATTTTCCGTGACACCGCCGAAAGCTCCTGCCGTACCCGGCGTTACTTTGGGACTGCACATCCCCTCCCCCCGGAACATACACATCAGGTCTTCGTCCGAAAGCTGTGCCATAAAGTCCTCTAATGCTACTTTCCTATCAAACACATCTCCCAACCGGTAGCCCTTATCTCCTGTATAGGGAATTTCCCTCCGGCAGCGCTCTCCCAGTCTTTTTGTCGGGTCGGTTTGGCGCAGGGGGCTTTCCTCTAACTGAATTTCAGCGGTTCCGTCCTCACTGTCTCTGCGTACAAAACGCTTAAAGCCCCTGGTGGGAGCAGCCGCTTCCTCTAACACTTCAATGATTTGCAGCTTCTGTGTCCAGCTTCCGCTGTATTTTGCCGTTCTCACATCACTGCCTGTAAAAATCTCGTAAGTACCCTCCTCTAACAAAAATGCCGATTTCATTCCCGTACAGCCGCTGTCATCATAGGCTGCAAAGTACCATTTCGGACACCGGACGGAAAGCTGCACGCTCTCCCCCGGCGCCAGCTCCTTTGTCTTTTTAAAGCCTGCCAGCACACGCTCCGGCTTTCCCAATTTTCCCTGGGGCTGTCGGACATAAACCTGTACCACCTCTTTTCCGGCACAGTTCCCTGTATTTTTGACCCTGACCTCTACGAAAACTTCTTCTTCCCCGATTTCTCCCAGATTTCCCTTAATTTCAAACTGTGTATAGGACAAACCGTACCCAAAAGGATACTGGACCTTGTCCTTTGCCGCGGTCTCAAAATACCGGTAGCCCACATAGATATCTTCCTGATAAAAGTTTTTCTCTGTTCCGCCGAAATTCTTCGTGCTGGGATAATCTGCAATGTCATAGGCAATGGTGTCTGCCAGCTTTCCGCAGGGATTGACTGCTCCCGTCAGCACATCCAACACTCCGTTTCCGCCTTCCTGTCCTCCCTGCCAGACATACAGTACCGCTGCAGGCCGGTATTCCTCCACCCACTTCATATCAATGATATTTCCCACATTTAACAGTACCACGGTTCTCTCACATGCCCTGCTTACCTTTGCAATCATGTCCTTTTCCGTCTCTGTCAAAAGATAGCTTCCCGCCTCGTTTTTATTGTCCTGATCCTCCCCCGCTGTTCTGCCGATGATTACAACTGCCACATCTGACTTTGCAGCAATCTCTGTCATTTCTTCCGTCAAAGGCATTTCCTTCTGCGACCAGGGAACCGTTCCCCAGCCATTTCCTTCGTCTGCCGGATTCTCTTTCTGCCATTCCTCATAAATCTGAAGAAGTCTTTCGTTAAGAGTAATCTTTCCGCACTTCCGCAGGGCATCTAAAATACTGACTACATAGTTTGTATTCACCAGTCCTCCGGACCCCAGCCCGCTTTTATAATAATGAAAAGCACATCTGCCGAATACCGCCACCTTATCCTTTTCCCTGAAAGGCAGCGCTTTCTTCTCATTTCTGAGAAGTACACAGCCCTCCGCCGCCACCTGCCTCGCAATCTCTGCATATTTTTTTCTGTCAAACACCTGTAAACCCATTCGTCTACACTCCTTTCGTCCTTCTTATCCAAGCTCCACGGTAATCACTGCCATATCGCCCTTTAACTTTTCTATCACTTCCCGTTTTATCAGCGCTCTTGTTTTACTCCAGGATACTTCTGCCTCCTGCTCACAACTCACATGTGATACTTCATAGCTGCCATAGGATTTTCTGCCCGGATTATGATATTTGATAACAAAGGTTTTTCCCGCAAAATTTACCTGAAGCTCCGCCAGACCGTTTTTGTCAAACTGTTCTCCCTGCAATTTCGGCTCTATCACCAAGTCTCCCGCTTCTCCGCGGACGCCAAAGACTTCCGTAATCATGGTAAGCATATACCAGCTTGCCGCTCCGGTGAGATAATGGTACATTCCTCTTCCCTCAGCATTAAAATATTCCGGGATTCCAGGGTAAATTCTGCTGACCTCAAAATTCAGCGCCGTGTCTGCCAAAGTCTGCAGCGCCCGGTGACCGTCCTCCACGAAACCGTTCTGATAAAGCGCATTGGCAAACATAACCGTCATATGGGAAAATACAGCTCCGTTTTCCTTCTCACCATAGGCAAAGCCGAACATTCTTCCCAAATCGTATTTTTCTTCCCGAAAATTCGTATTGAGACGGTAGCCTCCGGTTTCTCTGTTGTACAAATGGCGATAGGCACTGTCACAGATCGCTTTCATCTGATTCTTTTCTGCTGTTCTGCTCATAATGGCAAATACCTGCCCTGTCAGCATCATGCGGACGCCGTCCTCATAGATTCCCTCCACGGCATTTCCATGGTTATCATAATAACTGTTAAACCATCCGCCACCATTTTCTTCTGAAATCCACTCCATTTTTCGAATATGCTCCATCATCCAGTTTGCTTTTTCTTCCAGATTTTTTGCAGCGTACTCAATATCCATCTGTATTTTTGCCCCGCTGACCCGGTGCCTGCACTGTAAGAGATATTTCTTTAAGATGGAATGCTTTTTATCAATACTTTTGTTGCTATAGCTGTCATCACAAAACAGCATTGCCATCTCTTCCATCAGCTCTATTTTCTGCTGTCTGTACCGCCTTTTTAAAATGCGCATATACCGGGCAATCTGTTTCAGATTTCCTGCATAAGCACAGGTAAAGGCCACACTCTCCCCCCGCTGCTCTGCCATATCCAGGGCATCGTTCCAGTCTGCTCCCCGCAGACGGATATGTCCATGCTCTCCCACATCATAAAAGGCACACAAATTCTGTAACAGGATATGTTCAAGGACCGTTCCCATATAAACCTCATCGGCCGCATTTTTCTGCATTTTTCCATAGCCGTCATCCCAGTCCTTATCCACTGCCGTCCCTCTCTCCACCTGCCTGTCTTTAAAATAAGGCACCTGCTGATTCAGCAGTTCCAAGTCTCCGGTCTGATCCATATAAAGCTTCGTGGTGATAAACGGCCAGACACCGTGGTCCATCCAGACTCTTGTGATATTGTTCCGGTCCGCAATAAATTCTCCCGGTTTCTCCCCGATAATCGTGGCGTTTGTTCCGTCCACCCGGACACCGCCGTAATTATCCAAAATCATCTGACGAACCTCCGACGGATTCATAATTAACAGCGCCAGACAATCCTGCCACAAATCTCTCCATCCTCTTCCGCCCTTCCCGTAATCGTGATGGGGCAGAAAAGAGCAGCCGTAAATTCTTCGTAGCATAGGCTGGAAGCTTACCCACTGCATAAAATTATCAAAATCCTTATTTCCGGTATAATAGCCGACATTCACCTGATCTTTCCAATAATTTTCTGTCTGTTTAAATACCCTCTCTACTTTTTCTTCCGAATCAAATGCCCGAAGGATGTCCGGTATCTCCTGTTCCTGCTCCGTTGCTCCTAACAATATGGTATAAGAAACACTTTCTCCCGGTTTTAAGACTGTCTCCTGAAAGCAGATGCCTCCCATTGCCTCTTTTCCCTCTGCATTTGCGCCGGATTTTCCCCCTTCCTCTTCTTCATATAAAGCTCTTGGCTTTGTGTAACTTCCGCCTTCTCCGATAAAGCTTTCCACGGTGGGATAAAAGCGTTCCGGCTTCTCTCCCTTTCCGCTGACACCGCAGACAAAATAGGTCAAATGATTGATCTGGTGTCCCCGCTCATCAAAAGAAAGCGTAGGCTTTACCTGCACTCCGCAATCTGTGGTCCTTATCCTGTGCAGCAAAGAAGACACATTCCTGTGATCCCTGATATTATCTGCACTCCGTCCATAAATGGGAATTGCCGCCACCGGAGTAATTTTCTGTTCCTCCTCTCCGGTATTACTGATTTGAACCTGCATAATTTCCACATTATAATCTAACGGAACAAAAGACAGTACTTTTGCACCCAGCTGATAGTTTTCTGTCTTTCTTTCTATTTTCTGCCACATAAACCCCGCTGTCAATTCACTTTTTTCCTGCTCAGGTGTGAATTTTTTAGTTTCTGCTTCTGCGGACTGTCCCACTGCCGACCAACAGCCCTTTCCTTTTACCCGGCACCAGAAATTTCTTCCGCTGCGGTTGTTATGTAAATTTTCCGAGCTTACGGGTTCCATCAGAAACGCATTCTGATTCAGCTTGCTGTCACCTCCCAGATTAGGGGTCAGGGAGCTTTTGATACCCCTTTCTCCTGCCACGGGGAAATAGAGGTAACTATAATTTTCCGGCTGCTTGAGAGAAAAAGTTCCTTTGTTATCTAAAAATTGTATTTCCTTCATGATTTTTACGATTCCTTTCGCTTAAGATACAGATATCTTATCTTAATCTATTTTTCGTAAAAATCAGATTGATGTTAAAAATGTCAAATTCACGAACAACAAAACAGAGGCTGCCTTTTTGCAGTTACTGTCCAGATAAATTCATCTATCTGTTTTTCCCATCTTTATCAAAATTTTTTCTCAATGCATGTTCCACCGGAAGAATAGAGAGTATCAATATGACGCACTGCACAGAGGCGATGATACCGCCTGCCGCTCCTACCATGTCTTCCTCTTTTCCCAGAACAAGCAGCATCGCTGCCGCTGACACCGGGAGCATGATTCGTCCGGTTTTCCACCATAGTTTTCCGAAATAATTGTGGGCGAATTTCCAGGTGTCCATATTTTTCATAGACATGGCAGTCCTATAGCCGTAGATTGTATTTATCGTCTTCGGTGCGTGGTCTTTAAACCACCAGCCAAATCCCAGCATGAGAAGCGGTATCAGTAAATTACAGATAAGCATAAAAATCCAGAAACCCATATTGCTATTTCCTCCTTTATAACTAACTTTGTAATCTAAAATATTTGTTTATATTATCTTTTTTTCATGTTCGTTCCAAGTTTCACTCTTACTTTCTCACATACTTCTTGTCCAGATAATTGTGATACCAAATCATTAGAATAAGTCCGCCGACTACCTCTGCAGACATAACTACAGCTGAATCATGTGTACAATCCCAATGATAATCATAGGCAGTGCGCAGATAAATAAAATCACTCGGCAGATAATATTTTCTGCGTCCATTTTTAGTTTTTCCTCATTTCCTATATTTCTTTTCAATTACCACCACATAGATTACCATAGCCATAATAGCCTCCAACATACATCCCAAAATCGTTATAACAACATAAGGTGAGTTTTGCCCTGCACGCAAAGGCAGTCCCAGAAAAATAAATACCAGTCCGAACATTACATAAAGTTTTCCGAGGGCATGGTTATACCCTTTGACATTATGTACCTCAAACATTTTCGCATTCGCCCAAAATCCAAACGCTTTTCCTTTTTGGGAAAAATACACATATATACCTAATATCATAAATGCTGCACCTACAACACTCCATATGAAAAATGCCATTGAAACACCTGCCTTTCTATCTTTCACATACCTGCTGTCTGTTAATTATGGAATAAAACCCTTAACATAGTTTTTCTATCTCATATAAATTCCTGCTAACTTCATATCCTCATCCAAAGTAATCCGAAAGGTGATACTTGCATTTTCATAGGTGACTGTCACCTCTCCCACCACAGAATGTTTTCCCATCTGTGATATTTCTGCCATATAGATTGTCCCAAAAGATTTGCACTCGCCCCAGTCTGCTGCCGTCTGCTTTTTCGCCGCTTCCATCGTTTCCGCCGTCAGATAAGGCTTCATTTCTTCTATGGCATTTTCCTGCAGTGCCTCGTAATCCTTTTCATTCAGTTTCTGCACGACCGACTTTATCTGCTCTTCCACAACGGTCTGCTCAAATTTACCACTTGCCCCGATTTCCGCCCCTTTAGGAAGGAACCAGTATCCTGCTGCAATTACTATAATCAATATACCAGCAACGGCAGCAATGATTTTCATACACCTGCTTTTAGAATACTTTCTATGTTCTTCCCCGGAAAGATTTTCATTAAATTCAGCAGCCATTTCCTGTACGGAACCCATATGATTTATGATTTCCTCTAATGTTTCTCCCTGCTCTAACGCTATGGAAATATCCGATAACAACTGCTCTTTAATTTCCTGACGTTTCTCCTTTCCGCACTTTACCTTTTTTATGATTGCATTTACATATTTTTCTGCTGTCATATCACTATCCCCTTTCTTTTTTACACAGCGCCTTTCACCTGCATTCCCAGCATATCTAACTGTTTACATCATTCATAATCTGAAGGACACCCCCACATATCTGTTCCCAGACAGCGGTAATTTCTTCCAATGCCGCCTTCCCCTGTTCTGTAATGACGTAATATTTTCTTGCCACCTGCTTTCCCTCCGGCTCGCTCCATTTGCTTTCTACGAAGCCTTCATCCTCTAACCGATACAAAATGGGATAAAGTGTGCCTTCCTTTAATAAAAAAGTTCCGCTGCTCTTTTCTTTCATTTCCAAAATCAGCTGATAACCATATTTAGGCTCTTTCCTCAGTAATTTTAATACCAGCATATCCAGCACGCCTTTTTTCATTTGACGCTCATATTTATCATTCATGCTTTTCCTCTCTCATCAATATACTTAGTATTACTAAGTATATTATAATATTAACATATACTTCCTGTCAATTTTATAATTACTGTTTCTATGGATAGCTTGGAATTTTTATGATTATACTTGAAAATGCCCTGTGCATATGTTATTGTATATGCTGGTAAAGTGAAGCAATAGCTCCATAACGAGCAAAGCGAAATCCCAGAGAGGGGCAACTCTCTGGGATTGCTTTTTGCTCGTTATAGTGACACTACAGCTATTCAAGTTTTGTGTATCTCCTTTATTTTGAAATAATCAACAACCTGTTTCCACCTTTTTGAAACTCATATTCCGTCTCCCAGATTTCTACTGTATAATGCTTTTCAAATATCCTGTCACATCAGCAATCATTTCCGCATTCTCTCCCGCCAGATTAAGTAACTATCATCATTTTTACTGAGTTTTAAGTTCCCTCATAAATTCATTTTTTATAATTCTTCCGTGTCACTTCATAATCAACGCTTGTCTGCCACTCCCCAAGTTGATTTTTCCAGCTATCTTTATTTTCACGCAATCTGACAAATCCCAATTTTTCATATACATGCTGTGCCCGTACATTCTTTTTATTCGTATTGAGAACTATTTTGTCCACATAAAATTTATGTGCAAGCTCCTCATCTTCAAATAAATGTTCCATCAGCATCTTAAGAAATCTGGTTCCATAACCATGGTTCTGATAAGAAAAGTCACAGATTTTTATACCAATCTCGGCTTTGCCTTCTTCTATGAAGCGAAAAGATGCCTCCCCAACAGATTTTCCATCCACCTCAAGCATAACCAACTGTGATAATTTACCCCAATTAGCTTCAATCTCTGCTCTCGTCTCTTCCATACTCTGTCCAAGACCATTGGGAAATCCCGCATGTTCCATTACTTTTCCATCATTCCACCACGTATTCAAATTTACAGCATCCTCTAACGCCGCACTTCTTATCACCAAATTTTCCTGTTCTATTCTCATTCTGTTCTCCAGACCATCCACCTCTTCAATAGTTTTCAACTCTCCCGTCCATACCGCACTTCTTCATACATCCGGTGCATTTCCTTTCCCTCTTTACTCTTCGCCACCTCTGCCAACGTCTCTATCTCATAAGGCGTCTCATATGCCCCCGGTTTTCCCTTCCGGTGCTTTCGGATAAAACGGCGGTACTGGTATCTCACCTGCTCCCTCCGTGAACGAAAACGCAACTCTCTTTTCTTTTTTATCAGCCGCTCTGCTTTTTCCTCACTCTCTTTCAGTTCCTCCACAATATCCCCGTTTTCCTCATAATTTTCCCGAAACTGCTTAAAAATCATACGGATTGCCTGTAGGACAGCCGCCAGAAAGCCCAACAAAATAATTCCCGCTAAGATACGGAAAATCATTTCAACCCAATAGGGCAGCGGTTCTGCTTCCCCTGCCTCCTCCTGAAGCATTTCCACGATATTTCCCCCGCCTCCGGTCTGTACCGTTTCCTCCGACGCAAACTGTTCTATACTTATTTCTGATAAAATTTCCAAGTCCCGCAAATCCGTATACTGCCTGTATTTTCCGGTAAATGCTGCCCCCAGCACAAACAATGCAATGACTGCCAGCCCTGCCGCCAGCATTCCACCGCCGATTCCATAAATCCGCTTTGATGGAAGATGGCAAACCCGTTTATGCAACGCCAAATATTCCTCCGTACGCTCCACATAAAAATAAACCGCTGCCACAACCAGATACAGTACCGCACTTCCCAACGCCTGATTGCAGAGAGCCGGATTTGAAAAACCAAGTCCCACCAGATAGGTTGCTACAAAAAGAGCCAGTACTCCATACCGGGGTTTCTCAAACACCCCCTGCCGGGGTTTCCAGCCCGGATTATAGGTATCTCCCCCTTTGGCATCTCTATCTATGCTAACCCTCTCTAAAAAATTCTCCAACGCCACCCAGAAAATTTCTGCCGCTAGAAAAAACACATACCCCCATACCAGATTCCCCAGCACCGCCTTGCCGCTCCAAACTGCCAGTTCCAAGGTTACCGCTGCCGATGCGACGCTGACCAGAAGATATAAAAACAGACTTTTGCACTTTTTTATCGTAATTCCGGTAAGCAGCACAGGCAGTATCACCAGCAGAGCCAACAGATAAAGTTTTTCGGCATCATAACTTTGCACTTTCAAAGCCATTGCATAGAGAGCTGGAATTATAATTGCCAATACCAGTGTCGTATGGATATATTTCGCTGCTATCTTTATCCCTTTTCTTTTATAACTCACTTAGAATCCTCTTTTTCTCAGCTACAAATTCTTCCTCTGTCAAAATGCCATTCTCATACATTATCTTTAGCTTTTTTATTCTATTTTCAAACTGTTCTGTATCATTACTTTCTTCAATTTTTTCAACTTCACGTCCCTGTATTGCCCGCGTTTCATTTTTTTCATATATGCTAATTACATTTTTCTTTTCAAGTTCCAAAACAATGCTATATTTTCTTTCTGGTATGTAGGTCTGTAAAAAGTTGTAAATGTCTGCTGGCAACTCTATATCCATAAATTGCTGCTTAATATCAGAATAATAATTAAGAATCACATTTCTATCATCTATCTTGTGTGCCTCAGAGGAAATATGAAATGAACTACTCGGCATTTCTGCTTTCATCGGTTTATATGTGCACACTGCTCCAGCCGCCATTCCCATCGGTCCAAGCAGCAACCCGCCTAAAATACTGGCTGTCTTTGACACTGTTGCACCAGTAATACTTCCGCCAAAATTAGAACCATCTCCTTGTATATCTGTAGTATAATGCACATTTCCTGCTTTTTCATAATAATGAATTTTATCGTAAGGAATACATGCGTTGCTTTCTTCCTGTTGATTTCCATCAATTTTCACAAAGTTTAGATTTTTTTCTTTATCAATATAAATTCCCGCAAACTGCAATCTATCACTATGTAATTCATAGTATGGATTATTATCATTTACTATATGAAAATTATAACAATTTTTAAAAAATACCTGTTTCTCTTCCTCGCACTTTTGTTCCTCTAATAGTTGTTGTTCCCTCAGTTTCTTTTTCTTCCTTTGTTCTTCAGCATACTCGTCCCTCAAATTCAAAATCAGCCTTTTTGCTTCCTCCATATTTTCTAAGCATGGAAGCAGAATCGTCTCTTTTTTATTTGTAATAACAGTCTCAACATTCAAATAATCAATAATCAAGCAATGGTTTCCTTCCACATCACCTTCACTGATTTTCACAATATCCTTCACCTCAATTTTAAAACTACGCTTTTTTAATTGGGGTTTACCGGATTCCTGCGTAAAATACTCTTCCCCCTCTCCATCTATATATTGCTTATAAACGCATAGTGCAGCTTTATTTTTCTTACCAAATAATCCCCACTTATATTCACCACAGTAGCTTTCTAACTTTTCCCGACTATCGTACATATTTTTCCTCCAAACGTATTTTATAAAAATTATAACACATTCCGTTAATGACAGATATAATTATTCCTCTACAGCACATATCTCGCTACTATCTTTATCCCTTTTCTCATACCCCAGCCACCTTTCTCACCAGAATTTTCAAACGGTTTCCAGACATCAACTGCTGCAAATCCGGCTGTCCCGCCTCCTGCCGCCCCGGAATATTTCCACCGTCTTTTTCCGCAAGCTCCGCCGCCGTCACAGGCACCACCCAGATTCCTTCCTGCTCTTTTCCGACAAATTCTGCGATTGCCCTGCCTGCCCCGTCCGTATTTCTGGAAATAAACACAGGCATGGTATCTTCCTGCTTTTCCCCTAAAATATCAGAAAAAGGGACAACCCTATCCTTTGCCTCGAACTCCGCTAACATACGCTCGATAGAAGTCAGGTGTCCCCTGCCTCCCGCCGGGGAAATACAGAATTTCCCCCCTGCTGCATTCAGCGCAATTCCCACTTCCATCCCCTTTCCTATCAGCTTCTGCGCTAAAGATGCCGCCACGGAAATCCCCTCTTCTATCAGATTTTCATGTTTGATAATCCCCTCATCTGCCACATTCAGATAAATCATAACCCGCTCCGTCAGGGTGGAAGCAAATGTATTCACCATCAGCTCCCCCGATTTCGCACTGGCTTTCCAGTTAATGGTTTTCATGGGGTCTGTGATGGTATACTCTCTAATTCCCCGAAACGCAAAGGGGTCTTCATACAGCCTCCTCGCACACTGTCTTGCCCCCAGAATTTTTTCACAGCTAAGCACCAGCTCTGAAACATCTGTCCGCTTCGCATACACATAAAGTGATTTTTCTTCCGGCTGTTCCATCTTATAGAGCCATGTATGAAGCAAAGAATAGGTGGTAAAATCCACTTTTTCTATCTGATAATATCCCCTCTTTTTGCATTCCACCGGAAGTTTTCTGATAATACGCTGATTTCCCAATACGGAAAACACGTCCCGTTTATAAGTAAAATCACTGACTGCGGTATTTTCCAAATCCAAAAACTGAATCTCTTTTCGTATCTGAAACGCAGCTTCCAAAATCGGTACCGGCATCCTTTTTGCATTTTCTATTTTTTCTGTGATAAATGTCTGCTCCTCCGCATATAAAAAATCCTGTCCGAAGGAAAGCTCCGCCCTAAGACCATCTCTCCAATGCCTCCGGTAATAAAATGTCCACCCCAGAAAAACTACCAAAAGCCCCGCTAAAAATACACTAATCATGGTCTCTCCCAGTTCTCGGTAGGCACCGGAACACTCAAAAGCAGCCGTTCTACCGTCTGTACCTTCTCCTGCTCATTGCCATATTCCGTCAGTAAACGGTGCGCCAGCACAGAAACTGCCACTTCCTTGATATCCTCCGGCACTGCAAAATCGCGCCCCTGCACCATGGCATATCCCTGAGCTGCCCGCAGCAATGCAAGGGTTCCTCTGGGACTGACTCCCGCTGCCACTGCCCCCGCATTTCCCCTTGTCGCCTGCACCATGTTTACGATATAATCCCGCAAATCCTCATGGACATATACTTCCTTGCACTTTTTCTGCAATTCCGCAATCTCTTCTAGCCTACAAACTGCCTCTAAATTCTGTAACGGCTCTGCATGGATATAACGGTCTAACATCGCCCGTTCCTCTTCTGCCGTCAGATTCCCCATCGTAATTTTCATTAAAAAACGATCCATCTGAGCCTCCGGCAAAGGAAAGCAGCCCAAAGTTTCCACCGGATTTTGGGTAGCAATTACAAAAAACGGGCTTCCCAGCCCTCTGGTAATTCCGTCCACCGTCACCTGCCCCTCCGCCATACACTCCAACAGGCTGGACTGGGTTCTGGGGGTGGCACGGTTAATCTCATCCGCCAGCAGAAGATTGGTAAACACCGGACCTTCCTTAAATTCAAATTTTCCTTTCTCCTGATTAAAAAAAGACAATCCCGTCACGTCGCTGGGTAACAAATCCGGTGTAAACTGGACTCTGGAAAACTGCAAATCCATGGATTTCGCCAACGCCCTTGCCAACACTGTCTTTCCGGTGCCCGGCACGTCCTCTAATAGTATGTGCCCGCCTGCTGCAAGTGCCGCTAACAGCAGCTCAGTCACATGCTCTTTTCCTATCATCACCTTAGAAACATTTTCTTTTATCCGAAAAAGTAAATCCTCCATCTGCAATTTCCTCCTAAATCGGTATATTTCTATTTCACTAATTCCATTTCCATACAGTTCCATACTTCACCCATGCAATGATAGCTCTCTGCATTCTCTAATGTAGCAATTTTAAAACCACAGGATTTATAGCATTCTATTGCAGCGGAATTATTTTCAAAAACCCCTAAAGATATTTTTTTTACCTTGATGAAGTCAAACGCATACTGGACCGCTAAAGAAATCATTTCCTTTCCATAGCCCTGTCCGCGTTTTTCATCATCCACAATGACAAAACCCAGTCGGATTTCATTCAGATTATCACCACTGGAGAACCGCATTGTAAAATGTCCTATGATACCTGTATCGTCAAAGGCTGTCATGCCCCAGATTTTATCGTTATTTTTATCCCTGTCATAATATAAATTCATGTCCTCCGGGGTAATTGGATATTTCTCATAGCGGTCTGCGCTCCATTGCCGAAAAGCATATTCGCTTTTTAACCATTTTGTTATCGTCTGCGCATCACATGCCTTGTATGGTCTTAATCTCAACATCATATGTCCCTCCGTAAATGCTTTCGTTCACAGTGAAACAAGTTCCTCATAAATTCGATTTCTCTATCTTCACAGCGGTTCCGTTTACAGACACCACTATCATATTATTAGAAAGTGTCATCAAATCAAAATCAACACCGATGATTGCATTTGTTCCCATATTCAATGCCTTATGCTTCAGATTTTCCATGGCTTTCGCCTTCGCTATAGCAATTTTTCCTTCAAATTCACTTGCATTCGTTCCAAACAAATCACTTATCTGTGCATTTAGTTCACTAAAAATTCCTGTCCCTAATACCACTTCTGCGCTTATGATATCTTTGTAATCAACGATATCAAACTTTTCAAAATTATATCCTGTCGTAATTTTAAATTCCTGCTTTCTTATATGATACTCCCTATTTTCTGCCTCTTTTCGGATAGATTCTTCTAGCATACTCTTTAGTTCCTCTACAGCCCCTTCCTGTACAGTACCTAATTGTAAGCATTCTTGAAAATATTTCCTACTCTCCAGCATTCCGCTGAGGTCATCCATATCAAGAGTCACCTCTAAATTATTTTTATGAGTATTGCATTTCTCACATATTCCTAAATTACTACACCCATACGATAATATAAAACCTTCCTTTAAAAACCCCAGCTTGCTTCCGCAAATACAGCAATTCCCCATACCAAAATCTCCTTCCGCTCATATTTTTTCTGTTGTTATATGAATCACAAAACTGATTATTTATTAATATTATAAACAATCAGTCTTAAAAAACAATCTCCTTCACGCTATTTTTACATATATGTAAAAATAGCAGTCCCCTTTGTTTCCCTGGCTTTACCGCATCTTGTGGTAGGTTCAATAATTTTGAAATATAAAAACAGCGGTAACCCTTGATTTTCCTAGGCTTACCGCTGTTTTTTATTCATGAGACATCGGGGATTCGAACCCCGGACAACTTGATTAAAAGTCAAGTGCTCTACCAACTGAGCTAATATCCCATA
>ERZ808024.504-NODE-504-length-16363-cov-3.496254_pt1 | contig 16363 bp, 14 predicted proteins | sample MGYA00380181_ERZ808024 | MGnify/ENA primary metagenome ERZ808024 (study PRJEB31490, sample SAMN06133413) | mouse gut metagenome | isolation source: Z2_1 | host: mice | place: China: Chengdu | collected 2015-05 ...
CAGAAGCGCTCTCGCTAGCTCCAGGACTCCAAGGAAGCGTGTCATGACAAGCGCTTACAATCACAATATCTGCCGCTGGTTTTGATGTTTCTCTCACTGCCACCACATTGATGCCCGAAACATCTGTCTCCGGCGCGCCTGACGGACTGCTAAATTGTTGAAGCGAGGTATCATATCCGTAATCCTCCAACAACTGTCGGATATAGCGAATCGCCTCCCTCTCCTCCTCGCTTCCTCCGGCACGGGGGGTCCCGGCAAGGATTTCCAGCTCTTCTTGCAAATAAAAAGGATTGCTCTCTTCTAAAACCGGAAGCTCCTCTTTAGGAACCATAACTTCTTTGCTCTCCTGAGGCAAAACCCGGGTGGATGGCCCGGCACAGCCACCCAAAAGACACCCCGTTATCCATACTGCCGCCAGAAAGATTGCCCGTAGGAATTTGGGTAAATCATCCATAAAACTCTCCTTTCGGACAGATTTTCTTTTTAGTATAGCATATCTGGGATTTTTTAGAAAGAGGAGATATGGGAAAATGAGAGAAATTGATGCTGTTGTGATATTGAAACAAAAAGAGGAAAAAACAAAAGGCGGACAAACGTCAAAATCTCGGCTGACTGTCCGTCTTTTTACTTCTTCCTTCTAATCTAATGTTAAATATTCTCGTTACATTTCTGCTGTGACAAAAATATCATAGATCGCCTTGATCGCTCCCTCGAAATCCACATTTTTCACGCCGATAATAATGTTCAATTCACTGGAACCCTGATCGATCATCTTTACATTAATCCGGGCATGCGCCAGGGCGGAAAAGATCCTTCCGGCAGTTCCCCGGGTCGCTTTCATTCCACGTCCCACCACAGCAATCAATGCCAGATCCGACTCCAGCTCTACACTGTCCGGCTCTACTGCCCGATGAATTCCCGCAATCACCGATTGTTCATACTCTTCAAATTCGTCCTGATGAACCATGATAGTCATCGTATCAATTCCCGATGGCATATGCTCAAAAGAAATGCCATATTTCTCGAATACCTCCAGAACCTTTCTTCCAAAACCAACTTCTGCATTCATCATTGCCTTTTCAATATTGATGGCGCAAAAGCCTCGCTTCCCGGCAATTCCGGTGATCGTATATCTTGGTTTCCGGCAAGTGCTCTCCACGATCAGCGTCCCTTTATCCTCCGGCTTATTGGTATTGCGAATATTGATGGGAATTCCTTCTTTTCTCACCGGGAAAATGGCATCCTCATGAAGCACGCTGGCTCCCATGTAGGCCAACTCACGCAGCTCTTTATAGGTAATTGTCTCAATCACCTCGGGAGCCTCCACGATCCGTGGATCCGCTACCAAAAACCCCGACACATCCGTCCAGTTCTCGTACAAATCAGCATGAATCGCCTTTGCCACGATCGAACCAGTCACATCAGAACCACCGCGGGAGAAAGTCTTGATACTTCCATCATGTTTCGAGCCATAGAATCCTGGAATCACTGCTCTTTCCACATGCGCCAAACGCTCTGACAATTCTTTATGAGTAGTCTCTGGCTCAAAGTTTCCTTGAGCATCAAAAAATATCACTTCTGCAGCATCGATGAATTCGAATCCCAGATAAGTGGCCATCACAATGCCATTCAGATACTCGCCGCGGGAAGCCGCATAGTCCCGTCCGATTCCCTTGACAAAGTTTTCTTCAATTCGATCAAATTCATAGTCTAGATTCAGATTCAAATCCAGTCCATCAATGATCTCCAAATAACGCTCTTTGATCCGGTTCAGCAGCTTCTTGTAAGCCACGCCTGTGCTGGCAGCATCGTAGCAGGCATACAACATATCGGTAACTTTTTCGTCCTTATCATTCCGCTTGCCCGGCGCGGAAGGGATCACATACCGCCTCGTCTTATCCGAACGGATGATCTCTCCCACCTTTTTGAACTGTCTGGTGCTGGCCAGTGAACTTCCGCCAAATTTTACAACCTTCTTCATCATGTCCTCTCCTGTCTGCCGGGGCTTCTTGGCAAAGCCCTGTAATCCGTTTCATTCGACAACATAATACTGTAAATTTGGGGGGCTGTCAAGAAAAATCCTACAAAACCATGTTTGCTGGCAAGCTGGAAATTATCTTTTCTGGCCGGCCAACAAACAGGATTTTCAATATTGATTCATCTTTTATTGAGTTTGTACTATTCCGTCAATGACCCATGCACCATCTGCATTTACCTGATAACCATCTGGAGTTATTGTGGATGCATACATGATGCCATTTGTACCAAGATAATACCATTTATGATTCGATAAAATCCATCCGGACATCATCGCACCATCTGCATTCATATAATACCATTGATTATCTACATTCTGCCATCCAGTCAACATAATGCTATTTTGATCGAATATATACCACTGATTATTCACAAATACCCACTGGCTAGAGGCAAATTTTCCATTATTCATTAATAAATTCCAGTTTTTCCCATTTAATATCCATAATCCATCATATCCGTAAACTCCTGTTGTCTGTAATGTAGTCGTCCCCGGTCCAGTCACACCTGTTCCTGTACGGCTTGTTGAACTGGAACCACTATGAGAGCCACCGCCGCCTGAACCGCCTCCTGAGCCGCCTCCTGAATTACTACTGTCGGAGCTAGGCATAGAAAAGAACGTTACCGTATAGTTAATTTCCGTTTCTGTTCCATCCGGCCGCTGCAAACCAGTTACTTGAACCTCAACAGTTTCATTTTTTCCTATGGAAGAAGAAGGCTTAAATATTACTGCTGGCCCCATACCATAATAACCGGAATCAAAAGAAAAATATCCATCTGCATCGGCTTTATTGAATGTCATGGTTTTTCCAGTAGATAATTTTAAAACCACTTTTATATTCTCATCCACATGATAAGAATTTGAATTAAACTGTATTGACCATGGACCATCAAAATATTCATATGGCATAACTTTTCCGGGCCAGGAAACATAACCTTCCGTTATCTCTTCTCTGGAACCATCAAAAGCATATAATGCGCTGTAATCTCTATAAAATCCAAATCCTGTATATTTCATCCCTGGGTTCAGACACCATCGTCGATGTCCTACTCTATCAATATTTTTTTCGTCTCCATCATCCATATACATCTCAATCGTTTTGCTTAAACTTAATCTATTGCTACCCCAAGCAATATTAGAACTTCTAGCGCCAAGTGCAGCTTTTTCAAAAAAAGCATCTGGCATATCCGATGGCTGTTTGGGATAATGTGATAATTCATCATTTCTGGCCATCACTACACTAGCTGCCTGTGCAAGCTCCGCCATTTCTTCATCAATTGACACATCCGAAGAAATGCCCGCAATAAACCTTACAAAGTTAAGAGCATTGAGTCCATCCTGCTCACTCTTTTTAGAGATTCGCCCTTCCTTATAAGGGGAAAAACTTGGTGATTCTTCAAATGTAACCGTAGAAAATCGCTTAAATGGATGTTCTTTATAAAAACTTTTAATTTCTTCTTTCGTTCTTTCTTTTAGATAATCCACCTGTAAATGAATCACAAAAGTCAAATCTTGATAGTTATCCGACTGAATTATAAAAGGAACCTGTACGCTGCGTTTCACTGCCGGAACAGCCAACTTCATAGTTACCCGATTTTCATCAATTACTGGCTCCTCACTCAATTCTTGTTTTAATTCCTCATTCATTTCTCCAAAAACTATTTTAGGATTTTCTATATCTTGCGGAACACTCAGATTTCCATCATTATCCTTATGATTTAATATATCTACGGTTATTTCAGAGTTACTGTTCGCGTCCATATAATATTTAGCACTACGGTTTGTCACCAATCGCTTCTGGATTTCCAATTTTGAATATTGATTTTGAACTACCGTAAATTCCTTATGCTCATCTTCTATTTCAATTCCAGTTATCTCATAGATTCCTACATCTTCTCCTTCCTTACGTAAAAGCTTCGTAATATTAAGAGGCCATGGAATCAACTTGCCGTCTTTATCTTTTATAGCTATCAAATCATTTGACAAATAATTCGGATCTTCCTGTCCCAACTGCTTTGTCAAAATTTTCAAAAACGTTAGTGTATATTTCTGAGGAACTATCTTTAATATAGTTTCTGCCAGTTTCTCCCCATACAAGTATACGGATATCGTCCAATCTCCTAATTCCAGAAAATCTGTATATAATTCGCCCCTCCTTTCCTCGCTGTCTGACTCTTCTGTTATTAAAGAATAAAAAATTCTCTTTTCGTCTTCTCCTTCTTTTTCTGCAAGAAACAATAGATTTCCGATATCCTCATCGGAAATACCTTGAACCACAAATTCGATTTTTTCCTCATATTGAATTTCCTCTTTTTCCAAAACAAATTCAATTTCCTCAACAATATCTGCATTCTCTATTCCTTCATTTTCTTTTTGTGAGGGTTCTAACAGTGTTATTTGCGATGCACTTGCGAGATTCTCTTCTTCATATTCTTCGTCCAATATATTCGACGAAGAAGCCTGTTTCTTATTTGCTGCCTCTGCAACAATTCCTGAACCTCCATTTATCATATACGGATTCCCATCAAACACACCGGAAAATAGTATTTCAATTGCCATTATTGCAATTAATAAACCTGCTACCTTCCTTTTCATTTCGGCTAACTCCTCTCTATTTGCTTTTTTAATAATTACATTCCTATCATTCGCCCTTTAAAACAGATATTCTTCTTTACTTAACCATTTTGAATTTTTTACTTTTCTCCTCCTCTTTTTTCAAACCACTCAGGTTCTGTAAAATGAAGTTCTGTTTCTTCCCCCATCATTTCACGCTCAAGATTTGCCGCATTAAATCCAGCAACCAAATTTTCTTCAAACTCAGGACACACATCTTTTACTGTAACCTTCATTTTGTAATAATCACAATAAAATTCATTTCCCAAATCTCTTTCATGGCTACAAAAAGAATCCTTACATCCTTTTTGGCTCGCATAGGTATAATAATGGGTAAGATTAACATTTCTACCATATTTTCTGTAATAATTATCCCTTTTTCTTTTAGAATAACCATCCATAAGTTCACTATTATTGTTTTTTTCCTCTGACTGCCCGATTAAAAACGCACCAATGATTACAATTACCAATATAAATAACAGAAACATCGCTTGCCCTCCAGGATTTAATATATTTCAAAGGATTCGGATATAACAAAAACTTCTTTTTTTCTCTTTGTCTTTTTTACTTTATACATAAAGAGCTTTTTTGTCCCATATATATAAGCCACCACTGGAAACCAAAGCCATGATATGTTTTCAAAAGCCTCCAGAATTCTCTTTGCATATCGAATATCCCCTTCTGACAATTCTGTTTTTGCTGTTAAGTGCATATGTATCATTCCGCAGAAATGAATCTTCCTTTTTTCCCAATATTCAATTTGACGATTTAAGACTATAACATCAGGTACGTAGGTATTAAAGGTATTGCATGCCGTACGATCTGCAAAAAAATGTTCTATCACATTTCTGTCATCAAAACAACCTACAATTCCTCCCTTTTCACAATTATTATTTTGTTCAAAGAAACGCATGATTTCGATATAGGTATTTCTCTTGATGTATACCATAAATTAATATTCAAACCTCGAACATGCCTCTTGACTTGGCCTTACCCACTCACCTTTAAAAGCGCATCTTCGCGTACCGTCATTATAAAAGTTATTTTCCATCTCGATATATCGGCAATCACGGCAATAATTCGCACAAAAATGTCCTTCTGGTAACTTGAATTTACTATTCTCTGTTTTGTTTTTCATTTTTCATTTCCTCCTTGAATAAAAATTCATATTATTATTTAAAATAATATCATTCGTTTCGTTGTTTGTCAATTCATTTCGTTTCTTTTTATTTTTTTGCCATTTCACTCCTGTATCATAAAATTGGGAGGTGATATTTTGAAATTTGGAGATGTATTGCGAGAACTGTTAGAAGAACAAAATTTAAACCAAAAACAACTGGCCGATAATTTAAATATTTCTGCAGGTGCCGTTGGAAACTATGTGCGCAATAATCGGGAACCTGACTTTGAAACACTAAAAAAAATCGCTCAATACTTTCGCGTATCTATTGACTATTTGCTGTCCTATCAGATAGATGAGTCCCACGATTATCGTGATTATAAAATTTTACAAATTTTTCACTCTCTTACAGAAGAACAAAAAGAAATTTATATCGAACAAGGAAACCTATTTATAAAAAGTAACAATAAGAAAAAAGAAAAATCATTTTCTTTCATGCAAGACAATAAAGTAATCTAATGTTTTCTATCAATCCCATAATGACAAAAAATTAATATCACGATAAAAAAGGACCCCTCGCAAAGTTTCCCTGCAAGGAGTCCTTTCTTTCCTTCTTCTTTTACCGGAAATATCTCACCCCGGACTCAAAAATCTGCATATCTTGTTCTCCGTAAATATTGATTGCCACCGCTTCACCACGCCGCTCGGAATGAGCCATCTTGCCAAAGATTCTTCCGTCCGGACTGGTAATTCCCTCGATCGCCATATAAGAGCCGTTGGGATTCCAGAATTCGTCCATCGTCGGAACGCCCTCAGCATTCACATACTGCGTTGCCACTTGTCCGTTGACAAACAACTTTTGCAGCCACTCATCATTGGCCACAAAACGGCCCTCTCCATGGGAGGCCGGAATACAGTAGATCTTGCCTGGCTCTGCTCCCTGTAACCATGGCGAACGGTTGCTCATCACCTTCGTATAAACCATCTTTGATACATGGCGGCCAATGGTATTCATCGCTAAGGTCGGCGAATCTGCATGCTGCTCCACGATCCGTCCTTCCGGCACCAGGCCCAGCTTGATCAACGCCTGAAAACCATTGCAGATCCCCAGCATCAACCCGTCACGCTCATTTAAAAGCTTTTCGATTTCTTCTTTGATCACTGCATTCCGAAATACTGTGGCAAAGAACTTCGCACTTCCCTCCGGTTCATCGCCGGCTGAGAAGCCTCCCGGAAACATTACAATCTGAGCTTTGGCGATATCTTTTTTGTATGTCTCTACAGATTCCCGGATATCTTCCGCCGAAAGATTCTTAAATACCCGCGTCACAACCTTTGCCCCGGCACGTTCAAATGCTTTTGTGCTGTCATATTCGCAATTCGTCCCCGGAAATACCGGAATAAATACCGTGGGCTGCGCCAGCTTATGATTGCAAATATATACTGAATCTGCCTGGTAAACTTCATTGGTCACCGGACTCTGCTCCACACCCGACTGGGTGGGGAATACCTTTTCCAAGGTGCCTGTCCAGCTCTTTAGCGCTTCCTCAAGGGAAATGCTCACCGGCCCGTATTCCAGCAACGCCCGATCTGTCACCTCGCCAATCAGCGTATAAGTCATTGCCAGCTCGCCAAGCTTCCCGTCTGCCACCTCGCAGACGATATCTCCCCAAGCGGCACCAAAGAAATCTCTCGCATCTACGTTGTGCTCAATCTTTACTCCTAATTGATTGCCAAAGGCCATCTTGCTGACTGCTTCTGCCAGTCCATGTCCTTCCACGGCATATGCCGACAAGACGCGTCCAGCGCGGATATCTGTCAACAACTTCTCATAGCCCTCCATCAATTGCCCGTAAACCGGCAGATCATACGCATCTCGTTCTGCCCGGAATACTACAATCTTACTGCCCACCTTTTTAAACTCTGGCGTGATGATATCTTTGTGACTAGCCACATCTACCGCAAAAGAAACCAGAGTCGGCGGCACATGGATCTCTCCATGTTGCTCATCATTGAAGGTACCTGACATACTGTCCTTGCCGCCGATAGAAGGCAATCCAAAGCCCAACTGCGCCTGATAAGCGCCAAGCAATGCGGCAAACGGAACCCCCCAGCGCTTTGCGTCATCCGTCATCCGCTTGAAATACTCCTGGAACGTAAAACGAATCTTTCTAAAATCGCCGCCTGCCGCGACTATTTTCGCCACCGAAGACACCACGGCATAGACCGCTCCATGATAAGGACTCCAGCTCGACAGATACGGATCAAAGCCATAACTCATCATTGTCACAGTATCCGTGCTCCCAGAAAGCACTGGTAGCTTCGCCACCATCGTCTGCGTCTCAGTCAGCTGATATTTTCCCCCATAAGGCATCAATACCGATCCCGCGCCGATAGAACCATCAAACATTTCCACCAGCCCTTTCTGGGAACAGACATTGAGATCTGCAAGCACCTTAAGCCACGCCTCACGTACATCTGGCACATCCTTTTTCACAAACAAACTGTCTTCCTTCGACGGAACCTCCAGCACAACCTCCGCCTCCTGGTGAGCGCCATTTGTGTCCAAAAACGCCCGGCTGATGTCTACGATCGTCTTGCCCCGCCAGTTCATTACTAACCTCGGCTCCCCAGTCACCACAGCCACCGGCACTGCCTCTAAGTTTTCCTCCCCGGCATAGACCAAAAACTGCTCCACATCCTGCGGGCGAAGCACCACGGCCATCCGCTCCTGCGACTCAGAAATAGCGATCTCTGTGCCGTCTAACCCCGCATATTTTTTGGGAACTTTATCCAGATCAATGGTCAATCCTGCTGCTAGCTCGCCGATCGCTACCGACACCCCTCCGGCACCAAAGTCATTGCACTTTTTAATTATGCTGCTGACCTCTGGTCTGCGGAACAATCGCTGAATTTTTCTCTCTGTTGGCGCATTTCCCTTCTGCACCTCCGCACCACAAACTTCAATAGAAGCCTCTGTATGTACCTTAGAAGAACCCGTGGCACCACCGATGCCGTCGCGTCCGGTCCGGCCACCCAAAAGTACGATGATATCCCCCGGATCCGACGTCAGTCGTTTCACATATTTTCTGGGAGCCGCTCCCATAACCGCACCGATCTCCATCCGCTTTGCCGCATAATTCGGATGATAGATTTCTTTCACATAACCGGTAGATAATCCGATCTGATTGCCATAGGAACTATACCCCAAAGCCGCGCCATTGACCAGTTTTTTCTGCGGCAGTTTGCCCTTCCTCGTCTCGTCCAAAGAAGCCGTCGGATCCGCCGCTCCTGTCACTCGCATCGCCTGATAGACATAAGTACGCCCGGAAAGCGGATCCCGAATAGCGCCGCCCAAACAAGTCGCCGCACCGCCAAACGGTTCGATCTCCGTCGGATGGTTGTGGGTTTCATTCTTAAAATTAACTAGCCACTCCTCCGTCACCCCATCAATGGTAACTGGCACCACAATGCTGCAGGCATTGATCTCCTCCGATTCTTCCAAATCCTCCAGCTTTCCCTCGGCCCGCTGCTTCTTCATCGCCAGCAATGCCAGATCCATCAGACATACAAACTTATCATCCCGTCCCCGATAAAGCGCTTCCCGGTCTGCTAAATACTGCTCATAAGCTCCACGGATCGGTTCCTGATAATCCCCCTTCATAATCGTCACATCTTTCAATTCTGTGGAAAACGTCGTATGACGGCAATGATCCGACCAGTAGGTATCCAGCACCCTCACCTCTGTCACGGTTGGCTCCCGATGCTCCTCCTCCCGATAATATTTCTGGATATGTTGAAAATCCTTAAACGTCATCGCCAGATTCAAAGAATCATAAAGCGCTTTTAACTCCTGTTCCGCCAAATCGCGAAAGCCCTCAAAACTTGCCACATCTGCCGGTGTATCAAACACGGTTATTAATGTCTGCGGCTTCTTCTCGTCCGCCTCCCGCGAATCCACTGGATTGATGCAAAATGCTTTCACTGCCGCCTTTTGTTCTTCAGTCAACTCCCCCGTCAGTACATAAGTGGTAGCTGTCCGGATCACTGGCTCCTCGTCTTCCTTCAAAAGCTTGACGCACTGTTCCGCCGAATCTGCCCGCTGATCAAACTGCCCCGGCAAATATTCCACCGAAAATACCGTGTCCCCGGCCTCTGTCAAAAACTCCTCCTCATACACCAAATCCACCGGCGGCTCCGAAAATACTGTCGCCAATGCCTGTCGATATACCTCATCCGACAGATTCTCCACATCATACCGAATCAGCACCCGCACATTACTCACCGTGTCAATATTCAGATAGCTTCCAATCTCTTCCTTTAATTCTCTCGCCTTCACAGCAAACTGCGGCTTCTTCTCCACAAACACCCGTCTTACGCTCATAGCAAATCCTCCTTCCGAATTCCTTGACTCTCCCACTAATTACCAGAGAATGCGGATCTTGCCCGCTTTCCTTTTTACTCTCAAAATATTCCTCTTAGTTTACTTACTCGTATCATAACATAAAGTAATTTATAAATAAAATTAATATATCTAATCATTTTTATTTGTATTATTAATATATTATCCTGCTAATACTCTCATGCACTGCCCCAAACTTCCCCTTATCATATTTTTCCGAACTAGCAAATATCACTCTCTTTCCGTTTTATGTGGCGTACCCTAAAAATCAAAAATCCCGGCAGGACACAAAAAACATGTATCCTACCAGGAATTTTTAATTCTACTTTATAAAATCAAACACGTCTACCACCTGTTACTGCAACAGACTTAAGATACTCTGAGGCACAGAATTCGACTGGGCCAGCATGGACTGAGAAGCCTGCAAAAGAATATTGTTTTTCGTGAAAGCCGTAATCTCATCCGCCATATCCGTATCACGAATCCGGCTTTCTGCAGAAGTAATATTCTCAGAAGTAACCTTCAAGTTATTCACCGTATGCTCCAGTCTGTTCTGAGCTGCACCAAGCTTCGCGCGATAACTAGAAACTGCATTGATTGCCGAATTAATCGTATCGATCGCTGCATTGGCAACTAAGGTGCTGCTTCCAGAGATGTTGAGACCTGGAAGTAAGGTGGACATCATAGTACTATTACTCTCCCGAGCAAAAATTACATTGTTAATATTATTCCCACCCGAAGCGTATTCGCCAGTAATGGTAACACCGGCGCCTGTTCCTGTCTCCATTATCGTTTTAAAATCATCGGATACCTTTCCGTCTTCACCAATAAATCCTGTCTTACTTCCTGCTATGGTTACCTCGACCTTTTTGCTGCCAGTACCCAGTAGAGCCTTATCATACTCATATTTAATCGCATTTGGAGTGCCGCCGGCATATACTGTCTTGTCCTTTGCATATGCATCTCTGTCAAACCCAGCCATGCTATCCCAAATCGCTGCCTGGATACCACTGACTGTCATCGCCTGGCTGTTCACCACAATCGTCTCTTTTCCACTTGGACCAATCTGGAACGTCATCTTTCCGGCGCTGCCCTCGTTTGCCAACGGTTTAATTCCGTTGAAATCCGTATTATTGGCAATTCGATCAATTTCCTTTAGCAACTCAGAAACCTCACTCTGCAGATTTCCTCTAGCTACCGTATTATAAGTACCGTTTGCGGACTGTGACGCTAAGGTGGTAAGACGCTGCAGCATCGAATGCACCTCCGTCAGCGCACCTTCTGCCGTCTGAATCAAACCGATCGCATCTTGCGCATTCTTCGCCGCCTGGTTCAATCCATTGATCTGAGAACGCATACTCTCGGAGATCGCCAGACCTGCCGCATCGTCACCTGCACGGTTGATTTTGTAACCAGAAGATAACTTCTCCAAATTCTTGTTCAAGCCACTCTGATTCACACCCAAGTTTCTATAGGAGTTGATCGCCGCTATATTGTGTTGAATAATCATAAAAACACCCTCCTTGTCATGTTCTAAAACCTTCGAGGTAGCACTTCCTTGTTCTACCCCCCCCCGGTCTGAACTCCCACACTGGAGGGTTACGTAAAGCTATCATTCCACTTTGTGCACAATGCTCAATTTGATTGCTCTACGATTTAAATATCGGCAGTTTTTCTTTGAAGATAACCGTTTTTCCATATTTTTCCATATTTAATCTACTCTTTTATGACAACCATCTACCATATCGGACGGATGTCTTCTTTTCTGAAAATAGAAATAGACTTTCTGACAGAGATTTCTTCATGGCACTTCTGGCAAATCCTCCGCTTTGGGCAATCCTGTTCCTCTCTCTTCCCGCCGATAATTTCTGCGAAGCAGCAGCAGGCCCAATATCAATAACACCAATCCGATCCCTGACATCACTCTTACGGCTGTAAAACTGACAAAACGGACCACCAATGGTTCTCCCAACTCTGCAATCTCTTCTGTTGTATATCCCAACTCCTCGAGATACTCCTGATAATACTTCACCAGATTCCCCTCCAGAAGCTCTACCTTCCCCTCCATAAAAAATTCAGTTGAGGGCTCCGTTCCTGAAGTCAGATAGGTAAACGTCTCTTCCGAAAGCTGATTCAATGTTTCCACATCCGCCTGACGACTTTTCAAGGCAAAATAGCCATTCGAAGAAGGTACCAGATAATAATTTCCCGATTTGCGGCTACCACTGCGAGAACCATCGCTACGCTTTGTATAACTGCTCTCCGATGCAAAGTAATCCAGAACATACACCACATTACCAGCTACATGGCCTCCTGCCTTCAACTGGGCGCCATCTTCCTCCAAAAGTTCCTCAAAGCTGACCGCTGGCTTAAAAGATATTATCAAATCTGGTATCGACATGTATAAGGCCATTCCACCAAAAAAGATTAGCATCAGCACTGCCGTATTAAAACTTCTAATTAAATTTCCGATTTTCACTATTTTCTCCTCATGCCAGAAATCTTTTTATGACTTTACCACACGACCCTTTTTGTCCACGCCTCGCTCACGATTGACACACTCCTGAAAATCCTTCGCAAATTTTTCAAAAGCCGCCGCCTCTTCTTTTTGCTGGATATTCACTTGACATTCCTTGCCTGACTTAGTATTGCTGGCACTCACTGTAATCAGATAGACGTTTTTCTTCCCGCCTGGGAAATTTAATTGTAGCTGATAGGCATTGCCACCTACATAATTGAGATTTTCGGAACTGGCCTTGATCGGTTCTGTGTAGACAATCTTTCCGTGCTCCACTCCGATCGGAACCACCCATAAGTGATTGGGCTGATCGGCCCGAAAGCCCACAGCATAATAATGGTAGACCTCCCGCCTCATACGAGCACCACCATATACTTCCTTGCTATGGGCATATGCTGCCGTATACTGGGATCCGTCTGGCACCAGATTACTGATAATCTTACGGATTTCCGCCTTTTCCTCACTGTTCACACCCTTTTTTTCATCCATACTTATCTTGATGTAAAGGATAATAAACAAAACTACAAAAATAACGATGGTAATAATAAATACCTGAGGACTAACCCCGACCATCTCCGCCATCTTCTCAATCATAATTGCTTTCCTCCTGTAAATCCTTTTGCCTTACACTATGGCGCTCGGCCATTTTCTTCCCTTTGTTCTTCTTTTTTTAGCAAACAAAAAGGATTTTTAATTCTTCATTTTTTGCAAAAATCCACCCATTTCTCCCAGTCCTGCAAACACGGCATCTGGCTTCACGTCTGATTCTGCAAGATCCGCCATCGTTGCTTCCCCGGAAAGCACTAAAATCCCCCGGGCCCCGTTATTCACTCCGGTCTTTACATCCGTATACAGACGATCGCCCACAAAAGTCACCCGCTCCCGCTGTATCCCTGTGAGCTCCAACACCATATCCACGGTCTCAGCAAAAGGCTTCCCCACATACCGGGGTTCTTTTCCCGTGGACAGAGCAATCGCCGCACACATGGCTCCGCAATCGGGAATAAACCCTTCTGCCGTCGGACAATTAATGTCCGGGTGCGTTGCCAAAAAATCAGCGCCATCGCGAATATAGGTACATGCTCGCTCCAGCTTTTCATAGGTCAGGGTCATATCAAACCCCACCACTACCGCATCTGGTACCTCTGTGGTCAGATAAATCCCGTTCTCCCGGAAATTTTCCTCCAAAGCTGGTGTTCCTAAAAGATAGATGGATTTCCCCGGGTAAATACCCTTTAAATACTGTACCATCACATCGCCCGAAGTCATAATCTGTTGCCGTGTAATCTGGCAATCCATCTTTGCCAGCTTTTCTATGTACTCCTTCGGCGATCGAGAAGAATTGTTTGTAAAAAACACAAACTTCTTTCCCAATCGCTCTACCTGCCTCAAAAACTCCAAAGCCCCCTCTAAAATCTGATCTCCCAAGTAGAACGTTCCGTCCATATCCAACACGAAAAGCTCTGTCTCCTGAAGTATCTGCTCTTTCTCCATGCATCCTCCTCTCTTGTCCCAATCTTCTCTCCGAAATTCCCCTGTTCTGAGAAAATGAGATCATACCTGCCATTTTCCACAAAAACCGTCCGTACTTATCCCGTTTGGGAAACATTCACCGATAACAGTCCCATCTCTTTCATCATGACCCTCACTCACTGACTGTCAGCACATCTTCCCTTTCCGCCAGAGCAGAAAGCAAATGTGCTTTGTTAAAACCAACAGGATAAATAACATCAAACTCCAGAGCAATTTCTGCCTTTTTTTTCTTATGCACCTTAGCACCACCCACCTCTATCTTTTGTGAAAGCAGAAATGCCTCAATTTCCTGCACTGCTCCTGGTTTTTGGACAATTGTCATACGAACACATCCATTATACGACTCCTGGGTAAAATAAGCAACATGTTGAAATACATATTGTAGAAAAAGAATAATAAATGCGGCTCCGATACCCATCAGATACATCCCGGCTCCTAATGCCAGTCCCATGCCTGCTGTCACCCAGATAATTGCTGCACTGGTCAAACCATTCACCAGATTATTTTTTACAAAGATAACGCCGGCTCCCAGAAAACCGATGCCGCCTATTACCTGGGCGGCAATTCTTGCCGCATCATAATCTGGTACATCAAAAAAACCATACTTGGAAATCACCATAAATAACGCCGCCCCAAAAGCAACCACTGACAAGGTACGGGTAGCTACAGACTTCGTGTTCTTTCTTCGCTCAAAACCAATCCAAAAGCCAAAGAACAATGCCAGCAAAGTTCGAAACAGATACTCCATCTGTGTCAACAATTCCAATGAAATCATCCATTTTTCTATTCCATATATGTATTCCATAGTATTCCTCCTTTCTTATCTGTTTTACTGGCCTTCTGGCGTTTCCCCAGTATCATTCTCTCGTTGAATCCCTGGCCCGAATCCTTCTTCTGCCGCCATTTGCTCCCTTTGTTTATCCACCCTCTCCTGTTCTTTCCTCGCCTTCTCTCTTAGGCGCTCCCGCGTCTCTTCATCTTCTTCCAATTGCAGAATCTCTTCCATTATCTTGCAAGTCTCCGGGGAAAGACGCCACAATACTTCCCGATCCTGTTCATCCAGATAGGCAGCAAACACTTTTCCAAAATAAAATTTCGCATCATTCTGATAGTAATCTGGTATTCCCAAAAACGAAGCAATCGCCGGCTCTTGTGCCCACAAAGCTTCCATCCGGACATCCTCTTTCTGAAAACATCCGGAAGCATAACCCACATATTCTCCAAATGCCTGCAAGATGCTGTTCACATCCGTAAACTTTACTTTTTTGTAGTGCGTATCCACATTATGATAGACATAATAGATTCCCTGACTGGTGTCTGGCGCCGCAAAATATTTCTTCTGTTTATAAAACATCATCTGCCACCCATCTCTGATAAAACGGGCAATCCAGCTTCTTGGAATCTCATACATATAGTCGGAAAACAGATCCCGGTCCTCCCCACTTGGAGATTTCTTACCTATCACTCTCACATCATGCTCTGGCTCATACATCCCTTCTTCGTTGTAAAATTTCATTCCCACATACTGATTCCATGCCATATTGCCATTGATAAAAAAATAATACGGAAGCCCGCCAATTGACCGTATCCCTCCATCTGCCATCCACCCGTCATCGTTAAACCAATACCACTCTCCATGATAATACAACCAACCAGTATGTATCTTTTGCTCTTCATTATAATAGTACCAATGATGGTTCTCCTGTCTATAATACCAGCCCGGCTCGCCGTCTCCCGGCGCCTCCATCGCATAGCCAGGTATCCTGTTTTTCAATATTAATACTAGCACCAATCCGGAAAACCACACACAGACTCTGCTTCTCTTCATGGATTTCTTTTGCCCTTCCTCATAGTGAACCTTTACAAAGAAGGTGTCACAAAATAAGCCCCCGGTTATTTCTATATCCCGTATCCGGCTTCCCACATACAGGATATAGAAATAACTGAGGGCTTATTTTGCGACACCCCCAATTATCTCTGAGCAAAACGGTAAGCCGGGTTATGTCGTGGATGGCCATCTATCTAGGCCGGACGTCACCGTCCGGCTCAAGCAACCTACCCGAAAGCAGACGGGCCGCCTTATGCTTTCTGTTCGGTCTTGCTTCGGATGGGGTTTACATGTGCCCCGCCTGTTACCAG
>ERZ808024.507-NODE-507-length-16273-cov-10.361633_pt1 | contig 16273 bp, 25 predicted proteins | sample MGYA00380181_ERZ808024 | MGnify/ENA primary metagenome ERZ808024 (study PRJEB31490, sample SAMN06133413) | mouse gut metagenome | isolation source: Z2_1 | host: mice | place: China: Chengdu | collected 2015-05 ...
CATTTAGGCTTGTATTTACTACAAAATATATGAACTTTTCAAGGTACTATAGAGGGGCTTTTGACCTCAACATCATTGTATCTGAACTACTTCAATCTGCGGATACTCTGTCAAAATCTGCTCTAAAACATCTGCCTTATCATGAAAGGAAATGCCCACATGTTTTATTTTTCCTTCCGCTTTCAATGCAAATGCCGTTTCATAGGCTTTGCAGTTCTTAAAAAATCTGAAATTGTCTGCGCCTTGTGCGTGCATAAGGTAGTAGTCAAAATATTCCACGCCGCAGTCTTTTAACTGCTGTTCAAAAAAAGGTCTGATTTCTTCCTCTTTTTTGAAGAAAAAATTCGTCAGTTTATTGGTAAGAATGAATCTGCTTCTTTCATAGCGGTCAGCAAGGGAAGTCTTTAATGCTTTTTCACTTTTTCCCTGTAAATACCCATGTGCCGTATCAAAATAGTTAAATCCATTCTCAAGAAATGCATCTACCATCTTATTCATTTCTTCTATATCCACTTCGCCGTTTACCATCGGCAGACGCATACAGCCAAATCCAAAATTCTTTTTTACGCCATCCATCATAGTCCTACTTCCTTTCCTGTGCCAAAAATTCTACTATCCCGTCAATCCACTTATCAATTACATTTTGCGATGTTTCTAATGTATCTCCACCATCTGAACTAAATTTAATCTCCATTTCATGGCAAATCGTTGCCCCTTTGCAGGCAGTTGACATATCCTTTATCACATGACCTGCCCATCCTCCGTTTGTCATAAAAGGAATAACGGTCTTTCCTTTAAAATCATATGCCCCTATAAAAGTACGTACTGCGGGTGCCATTGTATACCACCATGTAGGCGTCCCTATGGCGATTACATCATAATCAATGGGACATACATCTATTTTTTGAATTTGCGGCTTGTAACCGTTGTTTACTTCCTTCTGTCCCTGATTTACCACATCATTGTAGCTTCCTTCGTATGGCTCTACGGTATCTATGCGTACAATATCCGCATTTGTTTTTTTCTGAAGCATCTCGGCAATTCGTTTTGTATTGCCGTTTGACCATGAATAATAGGCAATCAACATTTTCTTCATGCAACAATAACCTCCCATATTTTTCAAGTTTGCGAAGCAAATCTCGCAATCAGGCACAGCTTGATTTATTTACAGTATAAAAAGAACTATCCTTTAAATCAATTCGACTTTTAAGGATAGTCCATTAGTGAAACTTATGTGAATTTACTTTTCAGTATCTTAGCAAACCTCTGTATCTTTTCCTTATCATTTTCCACTTTCCAAAATAGACAGTACGGTTTTGTCATCTGTGTTCCATACCTCATCAGCGGAATTTTTTTTGCAAAGTCCATGTTATGATGATTCCCCTGAAATTCCTCCTCTATCATAACACCTCTGTTCCCCGCAACAAACAGCCTTGCTTCCTCATGATTTTCAGCAAAGATATACGCATTGCCTAACCCCAAAGCATTTTGATAATAATCCTGCTCCGCCTCCTGTTGCTCTTTTGATGCGATCAGAATAATTGGTATTTCATTCAGCATGTGCGGCTCAAAAAAGGGATTGCTGCTCATTGGGTGTTTTTCATGTATCACAATGAAATAACTTGCTTCAAACAGGTTAAAGTTTACATATTTATCAGAAAACGCCCTCCGCTGGTCATTTAATACCAAATCAAGCTGGTTGCTGTTTAACAAATGATAAAGTGCCTCATGATTGCCGTTTTGAATGTGTACCTGCGTATCAGGGAAAATATCGTTATATTCCAAAACCGCATTTAACAGTTCCTTACCTGAATATGATTTTAAATATCCCAGTCTTAACACATTTTGACTGCCACATCCTATTTTAATTGTTTCATTTTTTATCCGTTCAAAATCCTCTAATAGCTGTCCACTTTTCTGATATAAATATTCTCCAGCCTCTGTCAGATGAAAACTACGGTTCTCTCTGATAAGAAGTTTTACGCCTAAATCATTTTCAAGTGCTTTTATCTGCTGTGAAATTGCAGACTGTGAAATAAAACATTCCTCTGCCGCCTCTGTAAAACTCCCTGTCCGCACAACAGTTTGAAAGTATTGCAACTGCCTAAGCATCATATCAAACCACTTCCTTATTCATAAGATGTACTTATTTTATCATGAAATCCGCTTTCTTTCTATATAGGTCGCCATGCAATTTACCATATCAATTGCTTTGGAGCTCTGCAAATATAGAAATCGGTCATATAAATTCTATATATTGTATTTTATCTTTGACTTATTCTATATCTTGTGCTATTATATATTTGTTATTGAATTTTGTGCAGTTCCAGAACGAAAAGCACACGCTGTTTAAGTTTGTACGGAGTCAGAAAGTATAAAGTGCAGGACACTTTATGTCTTCTGACTCTTTTTATGTCTGTATAACACCATTTTACAGACTATCATACAGCAGATCTGTACGCAGGCAGGAATGATCCGGCAGTTTGAGCCGCTATCATCTCCTGCCTTTTTTGCGCGAGTAATGAGCCGAAGGGGAACGCTTGCGTTCACACTCGGCGAATACCGCGGCAACGAGGCGACAGGTGGGTTCGTTCAGGAAAGGAGGCCGGGAAGGGAATTTCACAAATTCACTGGCAAAATCTAAAAGAAAAGAGGAAGAATGAATGTCACAGACAACAGAACGTATTCACGAACTCGTGGATCAACTCAACCAGTACCGCGATGAGTATTACAACAAAAATGCCCCCAGTGTGTCAGATGCCGTTTATGACCATCTTTACGACGAACTGGAGCGCATGGAAAAGGAAACGGGGATCATTATAAGACAAAAATGGTCAGCGAACTGGCTGCTTTCCTGAAAAACCATGCTGCCCTGCTCATGCTGAAGCTGGACGGTCTGACCGTAAAGCTTGTCTATGAGGGCGGAAAGCTTGTGGAAGGCTCCACCAGAGGCGACGGTGATGAAGGGGAACTTGTTACCCATAACATAGCCGCCTTCCGGAATGTGCCGGTTTCTATCCCCTACAAAGGGCATCTTGAGTTATCAGGCGAAGATTTCATCCATAAGAGCGATTTTGAACGTCTGAAGATACGCTTGTAGGCAGTGACAGGAAACCCTACCGTAACGCAAGGAACCTTGCCGCCGGATCTATCCGATGCCTGGATGCAAATATTTGCAAGGATCGTGAGATCAGCTTTTTCGCCTTTAACATTCTTGAAGGAATGGAAGAATTTGAAGACATCTGGGTCAGGGAGAGCAGCAATATGCTGCTCTCCCTGACCCAGTACGGTTTCGGAGTCTGTCCCTTCCTGCCGGTTTCACCAAATGAATCGGCTGAAGGCATTGAGACGAAAATAAAGACACTGACAGACCTTGCGGAGATTTCAGACATTCCTATCGACGGAATGGTGCTGCGCTTTGACAGCTTTTCCTATTCCGCAAGCCTTGGCAGAACCGGACACCATTACAATGACGGCATTGCCTTCAAATTTGAGGATGACACCTATGAAACAGTCTTCCAGTCTATTGAGTGGCAGACAGGGCGCAGCGGTGAGATCGCACCGGTTGCAGTATTTGACACGGTGGAGATTGACGGCTGTGAGGTATCCAGGGCGAGCCTCCATAACCTGACCTTTATCAAAGAACTGGAACTGCACCCCGGATGCCGTATTCTGGTTTCCAAACGCAACATGATCATCCCCCATGTGGAGGAAAATCTGGACCGTGGGAACTATCAGGACATGACGCCGCAGTTCTGCCCCTGCTGTGGGCAACCTACACGCACCTATTCCAGAACCGGTGACAAGGGACGCATAGTGGAAACACTCCACTGTGACAATCCTGAATGTGGCAGCCGCGTACTTCAGCGTTTCGTCCACTTTGCAGAAAAGAAAGCCATGAACATCCGAGGGCTTTCCGAGGCAACACTGGATCAGCTTATTCAGCTCGGTGCCTTGAAAACCTATCAGGATTTATACCACCTTGACCCTACCGTGATGAAATCATCGCTCTGGAAGGTTTCGGAGAAAAGTCCTATGAAAATCTGATTGCTTCCATCAATGAAAGCCGCAACACAACCTTTGTACGCTTCGTTGTAGCAATGGATATTCCCCTGATTGGCAGGACTGCCAGCAGGATACTGGACAAGTATTTCCACAGCAATCTGCAGGAGCTGAGACTGGCTGCGCTGGATCGTTTTGATTTTACCTGCCTTGAAGGTATCGGTGAAATTATGAGCAGCAACATCCATAAGTGGTTCCTCAACTCGGACCACCTTCTTTTATGGGGCAGCTTACAGAAAGAATTACACTTTGAAAATGGTTTGGATGCAGAGACATCCAGAGAGGAGAACAATATGAACGGAACAAATAACAACACATTTGCAGGATGCACTATCGTAGCTACAGGAAAGCTTGAGAACTTCACCTGTGACGGTATCAACGCCAAGATCATCAGCCTCGGCGCCACGCCCGGCAGCTCTGTCACCAAAAAGACAGACTATCTGATCTGTGGGGAAAAGGCCGGAAGCAAACTGGCAAAGGCGCAGCAGCTCGATGTCAAGATCCTGACTGAGCAGGAATTTATGGATATGATTGCTTCCTGAAAATGACCGCTTGACGGAAACCATATTCCTCAAATACGGGCTGCACTGCCTGTACTTGGGACAAAGGAGGATATAGCAAATGAACATTTCAGGTATTCCACTGCTGGTAACATTAACGGACCTTTCTACCGTAAGCACATTGACAGAGACAATCCCTGAAAATATTTCTATTTATGAAGATGAGATTTCAGTTGTTCTCTGGCAACGCTGGATTGCCTGTTATATGCTGTATGACTGGAATTTCCGCCATGCAGAATCCGCATATGACAGCAACAGGTATATATGGATACAGCAGGTATGCAAACGACTGGAAGGCACCGCCATAGATACCGCATCTTTGAAAAATATCCTGACTAATACATTCAACCATATCTTGCTTGAGGATGTGGAGGATTTTATTAAAACGCATATGAAAGTATGGGAATGTGACCGTTTAACGGTTGAATTTCAGGTTACAAAAGTTGTAGCAGAAATCTTTTCTGAACAAAAATCACAAGAAACAGAAAAGACACCAACATATCCAATACCACGAAAAAAGCTGTCTAAAAGACGGCAGATTTTTTCAAGTATCCGGACGTCCGCAAGGTACTTATTCTATATACGGGTTCTGTTCGCAGCCCGTAAAACAATTTCAAATGGCAACTGACAAAACGGCTGAATCATGCTATAATTTGAGAAAGAGAGGTACATTTATGCCAAACACAAACAAAACCATCCAGCAATTAAATCTGGAGGACGATTTTCTTTTTGCTAAAGTAATGAGCGATAAGGAAGTATGCAGAAAAGTTTTAGAAAAGATACTGGGCGTTTCCATACGGGAAGTTTCCATGCCTGCCACACAGAAAACAATCAATATGCTCTATGATGGGAAAGGCATCCGGCTCGACGTATACATTAACGATGATAAGGGAACGGTATATAATGTAGAGATGGAGCGCGGAAAACATAAAAAGGCCATTCTTCCCAAGAGATCGAGATATTATCAGGGAAATATTGACCTTGACATCATTTCTGCAGGGGAAGATTACAGGAAACTCAAAAAATCCTTTGTTATTTTCATCTGCACCTTTGATCCGTTTGGAGAACGGCGCCATATATACACATTTGAAAACAGATGCGTGGAAAATCCTTCCCTTACACTGGGAGATGAAACCACTAAAATTTTCCTGAATACAAAGGGCAATATGCACGATGTTGATCCGGAAATGCAGGAATTTCTTTTCTATGTGGAGAACACAACAGATGACTTTGCATCGCAGGCAAGAAGCCCGCTCATAAAAGAGATCCATAAAAGGGTTACTGAAGTAAAAGAGAGTAAGGAAATGGAGGTCGAGTATATGACTTTACTGCAAAGAGATAGGGAAAATCTTGAATTAGGAACTACTTTAGCCACCAAAATTATTAAGCTATATCATAAGGGCATCAGCAATGAGGAAATTGCTTCTTCTTTACAGCTTGATCTTGAATATGTAGATTCTGTTATATCTGACTATGAAAACGATTAAGATATAAGAGGTATACACAATGACTTTATTACAGAGAGACAGGGAAAATAAACAACAAGGACAAGAAAATATAGCTGCATTGACTAAAATTCTTCTTGAAGAAAACCGTACTGATGATTTGAAACGTGCTTTAGAAGACACAGACTTCAGAAACGAGCTTTTTGAAGAATATAACATTTTATAACAGCAGACATATTAGCAGGGGAGGTATCTACTTCCCCTGATTTTTCATATCGGAGGTTAAATATATGACTTTATTACAGAGAGATCGGGAAAATATTGAATTAGGGCGAGAAGAAAGCAGCATGTCTGCCATTAAAGTCCTCAAGCTCCACAATAAGGGAATAGACAGTGGGGGTATCTCGTCGTCCCTGCAGCTTGATCCTGAATACGTCAACTCTGTTATTTCCGATTATGAGAACAGTTAGAAATAAGGAGGATACTATACAAAAAGAAAAAGTCTATCAAAGCAGGGATGCCCTACATAACGCCCTTGCCCAGACATATGTAGGAAAGCGTTTTTCAGTATACGGGTATTATCTGCCGCCCATTCAGGAACTGCTCCCTGCAATTCCGGTAAATGATGGTTTCATTGACAACTTGTTCTTGCTGACGGACGGAACTTATGTATTTGTAGATTACACAGCTCAATACCATAAAACAGCTATGGCCCAATATCCGAAATACATCGCAAAGATTATGGAAAAATATGATAAAGAAGATGGGAATTTTGACCTACACCTCATCATCATCTATACTGGTGATGTGGAAAAGGCTGATTCGGTATTTGACTGCGGCTGCTTTATCCTACGCCCCAAGCAGGTTTTCTTATCCCGCATGGACGGCAGGGCAATGTTCGATGCCATCTAGCAGAAGATTCATTCCGGCGCAGTGCTTACAAACGACGATTTGATGGAGCTTGTCATTTTACCCCTGACGTTTTCTGGTTCTGAAGGGAAACAGACAATGTTCGATAAGGTTATGAAACTGTCAGAGCAGATTTCAGATGAGGAACAACGAACCTTCATCCTCTCTGGCGTGACTGCTGCAAGCAGCAAGTTTATCAACAGAAAATAGAATGACTTAGGACCGGTATTCGCTGGTCCTTTTCTATTATGATTAACTTTATTTAAGAGCGTTTGCGGAAGGATTTGAACCTTCGGTGCGTTGCCGCACACCATCTTAGCAGGTCGCAGGATGTCCGGGGGAGATCCGCTTTGCGACGACCGGAGTGGAACGGAGAGGCACCATAAACCTCTCGGACACGCAAACGTAAAGTGGATGGGGCAGGACTCGAACCTGCGGTGTTTTAAGTGTGACGGATTTACAGTCCGCTGCCCTCGCCACTAGGCATACCCATCCGTGGGGTGACCAGGGGGAATCGGTCTCCGCTCCGCTTCGGTCGGCGCAGAGCAGATGTCCCCCGGACATCTTGCGCCCCCGTAAGCAGAGCCACAATCTGCCGGACTACCACTATCCTATGGCCACAGCAGCTCCTGCGGGACTTGAACCCGACATTTCCGGCTTGAGAGGCCGGCGTCGTAACCTTTAGACCAAGGAGCCATATGATGATCCCCACGGGACTTGAACCCTGCATTTCCGGCTTGAAAGGCCGGTGTCGTAACCTTTAGACCAAGGGACCTTACTGCAGGCATTTTTCAGCCTGCTATTATCTTATTGTTTCTCTTTCCTATCTTCTATTCATGCGCTGATCTGTACCTGCGCTGCCGTATCAGTAACCAGAATATCATCCAGCCGCACCTGCAGAACCGCTGCCAGCACCACAAGATTATCTATGGTTGGCAAAACTACTCCCTGCTGCCACTTGTAAATAGCCTGTGGCGTAGCAAAACCGAAGACATCCTGCAGATCCCTTACCGATAGTCCTGCCTGCTTCCGTAGCCTTGCTATGTTCTGTCCTGTTCCTATCATATCTATAACCGGCAGATTCACCATGATCCTCACCTCCTGCTATTTGAAATAAATATCCAGGCGGCAATGCTCCATATGGGGTGCTGTGGTCCAGTGGACCACGCTTAGCACCGACCGGAGCAGAGCGGAGACCTTGAACCCATGACTCCTCGATTAAAAGTCAGGGATGCCCTTTATCCCTTGTGCTCATCCCAACTGAGCTAATGGAACATAAAAATACCGCCAATCTTGAAGAGATTTACTCATCTTAAGATAAGCGGTACATGAAATCCATGTTCTATTTCCGGCAGGCTCTTAAAAGCCCCGCCTCCATACATCACACAGTTTTTCGCCTTTTTCTTATCTTGCATGAGCGCATCTTAACCAGACTCTGTTCTTTTTCTTTACTGAACAGTGCCTCATAATGTTCGCTATGCAGATAATAAACAACTGGAGTTGTTGCAAATCCATTTGTGGCGAGATTAACTGTTGCCATGATCTTTTCCTTTCTGGACTCATCCGGTCCGCTTTATTTTCTAACTGTAACCACTATAACACCGATTTTCTTATTTGTCATTATACTGGTAATATAATCTTACAGATAATATCGGTTCCTTTCTATTCCACCTTTACCTCCAGTCCGTCCAGCTTCAGCCCCGGCAGTCCCACCAGATACCATTTCCTGTCATCACCCATCTCCACACGGGCAGGAATCCAGACATCATTCAGTCAAACGAAACATAGAAAATCTTAGATGGCGTTCTTTGGCATCTTAGATTTTCTTTTCGTTTTACTCAAAGACTTCTCCGCAATGGATGCCGCCGTAATCACACCTGTCACCGTCAACATAAAAGAAATTGTACCTGCCGCTTTCCCTGTCATAAAATAATGTTCCCTGTTTCATAAACAGTCCTCCTCTAAATTTATTCTCATATAATAAGGACTTCCCCTCCCTTGATTTCCTTGAAATTTTTAAGGATTTTTATGTTCTTTTTCTGCTATGTCCGCACAGATATTTTTCAGGGAATTAAATGTCACTGCCATCATGTTATGCCAGTTCTCCGCTGCTTTGCAGATCACATCAAGTTTCTGCACAAGCTCCGGCAGATAATGCTCTATACTCTTTCCATATTCGCCATCCATTTTATCAGACGAAAATCCCATACTGATTTCTTCTATACCGGCTTCCATAATGATCACGACATTTTCCGCGATTGTACCCAGTATGATCTTTTCAAGCTGATCCGCCGTCTGGAAAAACAGAAAGATTTCAAATTCATACTCTGATGCCGGTACATAAAATATATTTTTCCTATGGACTCCAAACGCCACATCCGCGTTCCATTCACTAAAATAATCCCTGTACTTTTCCATGACCTGCAAGATTTTTTCTTTCTCCATAGCCCTATCTTCGTTCATAACTTTTCCTCCTCCGCATCCTTCATCTGCAAATCATATTTTTTTACCAGCCGGTAGAAGCTGTCTTTCTTCAGTCCGGTCAGCGTCATCGCCTCCTTTGCTGAAATCACGCCGCCTTTCCATCTTCCATAACACTCCTCCCAGTTCTCCGGGTACTCCACCCTCGGTCTTCCCAGATGCTTTCCATCCGCCTTCGCTACCTCAATCCCCTGGCGCTGCAGCTCACGGCGCTCCGTCAACCCAACTGCGTTGGGTTTGTCCTCTATCCGCCACATATGCAAATATCGCCAGCACCACATCCGTGATAAGCTGTCCCACCAGCTCTTTCGACTGCGTTGTATCCAGAATCGGCATGGAAGTCACCTTAATGTCGGCACCCATCTCCTTTGTGATATGGAACCACTCCTTGTAAATCTCGCCGTAGTTCCTCCCAAACCGTTTCAGCTCCGTTACCACCAGCAGGTCGCCTTCCCGCAGGATGTTATCAACCAGAGAGCGGTACACTGGGCGCTCGAACTGTCTCCCGGACTCTTTCTCCACATAAATGTCACGCTCGTCGATGCCCTCCTCGTCCCGCAGGATATGGATCTGCCTCTCCGGATTCTGCTCCCGGGTACTCACACGGACATACCCGAATTTCTTTGCCGCCATGACAGACCTCCCTTCCGTAAAATCTATGTCGCAAAAGGTACTCCGCACTCCTGCGACATCACAAAACCCAAAACGGACTTTTTGCGACAGAAAAACAGGGGCGCATACCTGCCAGAATGACTATCTCCAATGGTATACCTTTTGCGACACATCATTTTATACGCAAAACACTACCAAATTACAACATATTTCTCGCACAGGCAATCCTTCAGCCGAAAGTCCTGCACTATATCCGGAATTTCTGGATACAATTTAACAGCGTAGCCGAAAGATCCTGATACAGATCCTCGTCAAACACGTTCTGATCCATTGAATTTTTGATCAGCAGCGGGCGGTACATCCGGAAGATTTCTTCCCTCACCTCCTGATCCCCTGCCTTCGCTCTCTTAAGCAGCATTTCAAAATTCATCTTTCCTAACCCTCATTCCTTTGCGCAGCTTGCGGATGATATAGTAATAAGCCATTTCCGCCTGCTTGGGCTCCAAGCTGAATTTTCTGCCAAGTTCCGTAAAATCCAGTTCCCCGAATACCCGTGCGAACAATATCCTGCGTTCCCGGTCCTTTAAGCGGTTGATACACCTTGCAAGCTGTATGCTGTCTATCTCCGGCATACATTCTTGGCTCTCTCCATATCCAAAATAGGCAAGGAATGACTGCTCTGCCAGATAAGTATGATATTGCGCCTCGAAATCCACATGGTTTTTCTCCAGCAGATCCACCTGTATGTATTCCCTTTCTTTATACCGGTTCCTTTGTTCAAAATAACTGATACGCTTATTTGCCACAGCCGCCATCAGGTATCCCGTAAATCGGTTCTGTACCGAATCTGTTTGTTTTTTCTCCATTCTTTTGTCCTCCAGTTTTTTCATGTCCAATCTGAAACATGAAGCTGGAGGACCTCTGATCTGATGGATGCTCCCTTTCTCGTATATAAAAGAAAAAGAATTATCATCCGGTTTATATACCGAACAACAATCCTTATCCCAATGTCTGCTATTTATCTTTGAAAAGTAGCGTGCCACGCTACCATTGTGGGAAGATTTTACATCTGTAAAGAAATATATTTTTTTAACGGGCCTCCTGCTCCGCTACCCGGCTTGCGATTATTTTCCAATGACCATGTATCCTTTCTCATGGTCACAAAAAAGCACTCAAATAACGTCCTGATGAACCACGTTTTTTTTATTCTTCAGAACGTCTGGTGCTTATAGTAGTTTCATAACATATATTTTAAGCAGGGTATTGCCATTTTTACATTTGGAAAGTGTGGCAATACACTACTCATAGGAGGTGATTATGATGTCCCTGTCAATGAAAGATGCCCAAATTTTCAGCAATGCCTTGAAAAAAGCCAGAAAGAAACTGCATCTGACACAGGCAACCTGTGCAGAGCTTTTGGATCTTTCTGTACCCTTTGAAAAGGATCTGGAACGCTGCCGCTGTTCCCCAAGTATCGAAAATTTTTACCATATCTGCCGGACTCTGAATATTTCTGCAGATGACTGTATCTTTTCAGAAGAGAGTCAAAAAACAAATTCTACATATCATGAATTACTCAGACTGCTTGCACAATGCGATGAAAGCTGCATAAAAATTTTAACTGCGACTGCACTGGTCAATGAAAAGCAAAATACATAACACTGTTTTTCTAAGCAAAAATAGAACCCAGCTGTTTCTTCAGTCGGGTTCTATTTTATACTATGAATATCTGTATAATATATGTGAAATATAGATAGATTATCTTTTTCTTTGACAAATTACGACATTGGATTGTCCTTCCTGTTATCAGTAATGAATTTGTAGCCATATCCATGCAATGTCTGTATATTTGAAATCTGAAGTTTGGTTCGGAGGCGGTAAATAATATCCCTTATAATATAGGAGCCTCCAGAATAATTGTCTTTACTTACCGCTTCATAAATCTGTTCTCTGGTAAATGCTATATTGGGATTTGATGATAAAAAATGAAGCACATCAAACTCCATTCTGGTGAGAATGATTTCTTGATTGTCTATGTATATTGTTCTGCTTAAGAGGTCAATTTGCAATCGGCCATATTGTAAATACTTTTCTTTATCCGCCATAACATAAATCCTTCCAGCTAAAATAACCGTTACCATTGTAAGTAGGCGGGTAAACCGACAGATTCTGACGGATATGATTACCTGCATGATCCGCATCTGTTTTGTTAAAATAATCATAGGGTACATTTCCGGTATCATCCCATGTGGTATCAACATTGTAGTAACTGTCATCTAATGTAACGATATTTCACGCATGGCTCTCGCCGGCATATCCGGTGCAGTAATAGCATGGAATGCCGAGCTACTGCAGAATATACCGGAAAGCCCTGACATACCCGGCGCATACTGTTGGCTAAAATATGAAAGCAGCAGATTTAAATTTTCTCATAAAACAGTTAAAAACAAATTCATTATTCCAATATTTTTTCATGTCTGGCTTTGTAAACCTAATGCTCATATTGTGTTTTTCTGCAAAATCAAAGAAAAAGGACTTTTTATAAAAGAATTTCGGTAAATCCTGATACCCTTCTTCGTAATCCTGATAGAGCCTCTTCCTATACTGAATAAATTCTTCTTTCTTCTCAATATTATGAATATCTATGATGCCTATGGACTTGATTTGCCTTGTTATACATTGCCTCCAGCATTTTTTCTGCATATTCATAACTGTCAAAATAAGAAAACACGCTGTTTGACAAAACCGCATCATACTTGACATCCCATGATAGGCTTGCCGCTTCCTCACAAATAAGTTCTATTGGATTTGTTAAAACCCTGCCTGCAAGCTCAATTAAATGTGCTGAATAATCCATTCCTCCAACGTGGTATCCGTCATTCTGAAACAAATAAAGATTGGCGCCGCAGCCGCATCCCACTTCAAACACACTGGAAATCACATTAGATTTAGAGCTGGGATTAAACTCCAATTCATTTTTGGTCTGAACATATTGATCATAAAACTGATCATATTCCAACATACTGCCGGTAGAATCCCAGCCGTTAATCCGTTTCAGCTCCATAAAGACTTCTCTGGGATTTTCACTTTCCAAAATTATTGGGTTTTCGGTTCTACGTTCCCAAACCTCATGCCATTTACTCTTATGTATGTCCATTCTTATCCTCCATTTTTCAATCTTATACATTACATGCACAAATATCCAGTTTAAATAACTACATATGCATATCTTAGTCAACTAATTTTTTCTCATATTTTCTATTTTTTCTGGCATTGGCAAAAAATCCGCCAACTACTTTTCCAAAACCTTTCAGAAAATGACCATTTACCATATCAACAAGTCCTTCTGCCATTTCCATACTAACCTTTCCGCCTGTCATTTTAGCTATTCCTCTAAACGGAATATTATAGATAAATAAAAGGTTCAAGTCCGGCTTTCCCATTTCTTCATTTTGTACTTTCTTTTTTGTGAGTATCCTGTATGCAAATCTCGCAAATCTGCTTTTTGCATAATACATCTGACACAACGCATCATTGATGCCCAATTCTCCAGCCCACTTCCCAAGCGGAATAGGATAGCCCAAAAGTTCCTCAAACTCGTTTTCTGTAACATCCTGAATTAGCCCAGAAAAGTATTTTTTCATCTTCTCAGGCTTGTATGGCTGCTGGTCAGTAGTTGCTTCTTTTCTAATATGCCCTGTCAGACAGATATTGCTGACATTGGTTCCGACAAAGACAGTATAGATACCCCCTTCCACTTCCCATTGATTTGTCTTTGTATTCCAGTACCGAAATGTTTTGTCATCAAATGAGATTGTAACCAGCTTACTTTCTCCTGCTTTCAGGTATACTTTTTGGAATCCTTTCAGTTCTTTATCTGGTCGGAAAATGTTTCCTTTCGGGCCTCCAATGTATACCTGTGCAACTTCCGCCCCGTCTCTTTCACCTGTATTAGATATACTAAAGCTGACGCCGCTTTCTTTTATCTCCAAAGCAGAATAATCAAATTTTGTATACGATAATCCATAGCCAAACGGATACTGTACTCGCACTTTGCTTGTATCGTAGTAGCGATATCCTACAAAAATACCTTCTCTGTATTCTGAATTTCGTTCTGTTGACGGAAAGTTCCGAAATGCCGGCGTATCTTCATAACGAATCGGATAGGTTTCATTCAGGCGCCCGGACGGGTTATATATTCCGGTCAGAACATCCAGCATCGCTCCCGCTCCGGCCTGTCCTCCCAAATATCCGTGTACAATTGCCTTACAGCAATAATGCCATGGCATCTCAATCGCGGAACCTCCACTTAAAACTCCAACAATATTGGGATTGATCTTTACCAGTGCTTCCAAAAGGCCTATCTGGTTCTGCGGGATTCTCATATGGCTGCGGTCCATGCCCTCCGACTCACTGATTTCGTCTAAACCAAAACAGTATAAGACAACATCTGCTTTCCTTGCCAGCTCCAGGGCTTCTTTTTTCAGTACCTCATCTTCTGCCCCTGTCCTTATATAGTTTCCCCCTTCCTATTTCTGTCCGCCTGAATTCTCTTGTGTTACCGTCTCTTTTTTCTTTTTATAATGCCTTACAGATAAAATTTCCAGTATCACAGCCACAGCTGCCAGTCCCGCATCAACACCGTAGAGAATCTTCATCCAGTCAGGAATCTGTCCTGGTACATAATTTTCATATGCCCTGCTGTTTACAACGGTATAGAAAATATTTTTAACTGCCTGTCGCATGGCAATTACAGAGCTTGCGCTCTCATCATCTGTCATAACCGCATCATTTCCTGCTGTGCCAAGCATGATATCTGTTCCGCCTCTTACTGCCCGGTCTGCATCCATATATCCATAATTTCCGAAATAATCCGACAATACCATTCCCCGGAACCCCCATTCCGTCCGCAGAACTTCATTCAGAAGCCCGGTATGCTCTGCCGCCCAGGTTGTTCCAAGAAAATTATAAGAAGACATAACTGCAAGCGCCGATCTGTCATTTCCTTTTACACACGCTTCAAACGGTTTTGCATAAAGCTCCCGCAGTGACTGCTCTGTAAACCATGTGCAGAGTAAAGCATTTCGGTTTGTCTCCTGCTCGTTTAATATAAAATGTTTCAAATATGGATAAACCCCTACTTCATAGGCAGCTTCTGCTTCTGACCATGCCATCTCGGCACTCAGCAGACCGTCCTCTGAATAATACTCAAAATTTCTTCCGCCAAAAGCACTTCTATGTAAATTCATAGATGGTCCGTACCAGCCGTCAAATCCAAAATCTGTAAGTTCTCTGCAAATTCCTGCTCCCAGTTCCTGCGCAAGGTCTATATTCCATGTCTGTGCCAAAAGCAGCTCCGAACAATACCCAGTCCCAAAACTGCTTGTCATAAAATAATTTACTCCTGCAGGACCGTCCGTATCCATGGTAGACGGTTTATCCACGGATTTTACAGCAACAGTCTGAAAACCGCCGTAACCGATCAAGTTCACCATTTCCTCAACCGTTACCTGGTCTAACAGTCCTTCCCACTTTGGATCGTCATAGGAAAGCCCTCTCATATCGTTTAAACGAATCCCATTGTTCGCCCCGGTTGTCGGCATCACATCTTCTGCATGATTATGCTCCATTGGATCATAAGTTCCATGCGCCTCTATGATTCCATGTACTTCAAAGTCAGAGGGCATTGCTGTGGCTTCTTCATAATTTGCGAACCCGTCGGCCCTAGAAAGATATGTAATTTCACCTTCTGCTCCTGTAAACTGATTTGATGCTGCTTTTTCATCTGTCGAACGTGGATTGGACTCATCATAAACTACTGTAGCTCTGACTGTATATTCCTGTGTATCCACTACCTGATGGCTGTTGTTTCTCAGTGAAATCCCATAGTTTCCAGCTTCCAATACATAAGCCCCTGCTCCGCCTGCGCTGCCCGTGTCATAGGATGCCATATCTTCTACCGCGAAACTTAAAGTTAGTGTCTGGGAATCTCCGGGTTCCAATAAATCGGTCTTATCAAAGGCTGCCAGAATCACCGATGCCTTCTCAATGCCTTTATTCGTATATGGCGGCGTATAATAAATCTGTACTACCTCTTTTCCAGCCGTGTTTCCGGTGTTTGTTACTGTTACTTGAGAGTTAAAAGTTCTCTCATCTAAATCAATATATTTTAGCGAGTCTTTGGCTCGCTTTTTTCAATTATTT
>ERZ808024.513-NODE-513-length-16147-cov-3.578220_pt1 | contig 16147 bp, 17 predicted proteins | sample MGYA00380181_ERZ808024 | MGnify/ENA primary metagenome ERZ808024 (study PRJEB31490, sample SAMN06133413) | mouse gut metagenome | isolation source: Z2_1 | host: mice | place: China: Chengdu | collected 2015-05 ...
CGCATAACTTCCTGGCGTCATCAACAACATAGTTTCTTCCGACTGAGGATTTTCCTGGTAATATAGTGTGTCCTTCTCCGCCAGACAATCTTCTAAAATTTCATTATCTCCTTTATCCGGATAAACCCCCATGTATTCCGATCCCTCTGCCATGAACTGCAATTCTACATACCGACGATGTACTTCAGGAAGTTTCTCTTCTCTGGCCCCCGTTATCCGGTCACAGATCTGAACTATCATCTCTTCCCCCTGAAGTTCAATCTTGCTCTCTCCTATACCAGAAAAATCCGTCTCCCGGCAGTAGCGTATCGCCTCTCGAATTGGTCCTGCATATGCTCGTTCTGTCTCCCTGGCTAACATGTGTCCATATATCATGATAAATCTCCTTATTGCAATCGATTGCAATTTGTATATTTATCATAACATAAGAATTAATGAATTTCAAGTATGTTTCTATTGTCGTATTTCACATTTTTATTCCCAATTTTTTATGCATTTTACATAATTTCTTTCTTTTTTCTTCTTTTTCCATTTCTCTGTATTCTCTATCTTTCGAAATCGATTGCTATAAAATGTTTATGGTTTCTTGTTCCTGATAGTCAAAAAACCAAATCACAGAGACTCTCATGAAATCTTCTTGCAATCTGGTTTCTTTTTTCTTTATCCTTATGCCAAAAGGTACCTGTTACGTACTTTCTCTCTCAATAATCTCCGAAAACATCATCATCTTTATACTTCTGATTTTTCCCTCCAGCCCTTCTCTCAGAATCGTCGCCGCCGATTCACTCATTCCTTGTAGCCGATTGTCCAAAGTTGTCAGTTTTGGCATACAAATTTCGCCATATATACTGTTATCAATCCCAATTATCCCCAGCTGTTCCGGAACCACATATCCCCGATCATGAGCCGCACGCACCCCACCTACAGCTACCAAATCTATGGTATAAATGATTCCCTGTATATTCGGATGTTCCTTTAATATTCTCAATGTTATTTCATACCCGCCTCTAACGGAGCTCTCACTCATATCATACAACCACAAGTCTTCTGTTCCTGCTCCATGGCGCAGCATACCGTCAGAATACCCTTGTTGCTTGCGCAGATTCGCCGGAGAAACGGAATCCAACACAAAGGCAATTTGCGACTTTCCTTTGGAAAAAAACAAATCCACACATTTTCCAACGCCAGCATCTTCATCGACAATCACTCCAGAGACATTAGGAAGATTCAAATACCCATTTACCATTACAATTGGCACCTTGGAAAGATGTTTCCGAATACTGTCCTCCACAGCCGCTGTTTCAAACATAGAACCCATCAAGATCACACCTTCCACGCGCCGCTGTTCCAAGATACGAATGTACTCTGCCTTTTTCTCATCCTCTGGTCCGGTACTCATAATAATACAACAATACCCTCTCCGGGTCAGCTCCTGTTCTATCACAAATGCACTGTCTACATGATGAGCCACCCGTATATCCACAATCAAAATTCCCACCAGACGAGAAGACTGCATCACAAGTCCACGCGCCGCCGCATCTGGTATATAATTATATTTTTTCAAAAGTTCTTGAACCCGCTGCCGGGTTTCCAGTTTGATCCCCGGTTTGTCGTTAATTACCCGAGATACGGTACTGGCTGCCACACCTGCTTCCCGGGCGATATCATAAATCGTCACGCTCTTTAACACCTCAATATCTTCTGCTCTTTTGTTTTACTATACCTTATTTAGAACTAGCAGGCAAGGGACTTTTACTATCTTGTGAATTCCATCTAATTTATTATCTTTTTCACTTTGCAATCGATTGTTTTTTTGGTGATTTTGACTATTGCTGACACACACAGCCAATCCCGGTGAATATCATACACTATAATTCAATCCATGAGAGGACTTTCTTATGAATGACGTCTTACTTCCACAGGTCAATAACAACTGTCGTTTCTGCAATTTCAATCAATGGATGCCAGCCGGTGTTCGGGTTTTAAATGCCGCTGTCAATTACAACCCATTCTCGGTCACTATTGGCAACACCAACATGGCTTCCAGCTTGGATCAAGGCTCTATCACCCGTTATAGCCAGATCAATCAGGGATATCAAACCATCACTTTATCCGGCTCCAATGGCTATGTTTATCTGCAAAAATCAGTTTATATTGGTGATGGCATGACTACGGTTGCCATTATTAACTCTGCCAGCGGCCTCGATGTAATGGCTATCTCTGACAGTGCTTGTGCCACAAATTCTTTTAGCGCTTGCATCCGTGTAGCCAATCTTGCCTATTATAGTGGCGCAGTCAATGTCGGGATGGGCAATCTGATATTCTCTTCTACTTCGTTCCGGGAAGTTACCTCCTTCAGCCGGGTTACTGCTGGCAGCTATACGATCCGCGTCAGCCGCTCCCAGCGTCCAGGTAATATCTTGCTCTCTGTCCCTGCCAATTTGAGCGCTAACCGGATTTACACTTTATATGTGATGAACTGGAACGCCTCCGCTGATGCCCTACAAACTTTCTTGGTAGAAGATCGCCGCAGTTAACGAAACTTGTAAGCCATCTTCTTATGAAAATTCCCTGTAAAGCTTCTGTAAATTGTTCTTGTATATTTTCCGGAATAATGATACGATAGGCAGGATAAATTTATTTTATAAGGAAGCATTCGGGAGGAAAACATATGGGACTGATTCTACCCCCAAACTACGACCCTCATCTGACTGTCCGTGAGACTCAGGAGGCTATCAAATATATCCGCGACACCTTCCAGAAGGAATTTGGTCGTGAGATGCATTTAGAACGAATTTCTGCTCCTCTGTTTGTTGCACAGTCGAGCGGACTCAACGATAATCTTAACGGCATTGAACGCCCTGTGGGATTTGATATGTATGCATTTCCCGGAGAAAATATGGAAGTTGTCCAGTCTCTTGCCAAATGGAAGCGCATGGCGCTCAAAGAATACGGCTTCCAGCCAGGGGAGGGCCTTTATACCAATATGAACGCGATTCGCCGGGATGAGGAACTAGATAATCTCCATTCCTGTTATGTGGATCAGTGGGACTGGGAAAAAGTCATCACTCGCGAGCAGCGAAATATAGAAACATTAAAAGAAACTGTTCGGACTATTTTTAAAATCATTAAGCATATGCAACATGAAGTCTGGTATAAATATCCAGATGCTGTCAAGCATCTGCCCAAAGATATCACCTTTGTCACTTCGGAAGAGCTGGAAGAACGTTTCCCTGACAAGACCCCAAAAGAACGAGAGAACCAGATCACCCAAGAACATGGTTGTGTATTCTTAATGAAAATCGGAGAAAAGTTAAAAAATGGCAAGCCCCATGATGGTCGTGCCCCAGATTATGATGATTGGCAGCTCAATGGAGATATTTTGTTTTGGTATGATCTGCTTGATTGTGCTCTGGAAGTTTCTAGCATGGGCATCCGTGTCGATGAGAAAGCCCTGGATGAACAACTTACCAAAGCCGGCTGCGACGATCGCCGGGAATTGCCTTATCACAAACAACTTCTTGCCGGCGAATTGCCCTGTACCATCGGTGGCGGCATCGGCCAGTCCCGCCTCTGTATGCTGCTCTTAAACCGCGCCCATGTAGGAGAGGTTCAGGCTAGCTTGTGGCCTGAACAGATGCGGCAAACTTGTCGGGAAAATAATATTATTTTATTATAACAATTATCTTGCTATAGAACCATCACGATCCGTTACACAGAAAATAGGATGCCTTCGGACTTCTGTCCGTGGCATCCTATTCTCCTTTATCTTTGTATCACAGTTTTTCGATCATCTTTCCTCGATCTCCATCAGCTGTGCCACCCGCCGCTCATGACGCCCTCCCTCATAAGTATTATCCAGCCATTCATCCACAATCATTTTGGCCATCTCCACACCGACAACACGGGCACCAAACGACAACACATTTGTATTATTATGCATCCGTGATAGTCGGGCGCTGTAAGGCTCGCTGCAGGTACAAACTCGCACTCCTTTTACCTTGCCGGCAGCAATACCGATACCAATGCCAGTACCACAGATAGTAATCCCATAGTCTGCCTCTTTGGATGCCACAGCACGCCCCACCATCTCTCCATAGATAGGATAATCACAGCTTTCATTGGCATTTGTTCCCAAATCGATCACTTCATATCCCTTCTCTTCTACATATTTTCGGATAATATTCTTCATTTCCACGGCCGAGTGATCATTTCCTATTGCGATTTTCATTTTTTTCCTCCATTCCCATACGGCAATCCCCATCAGAGTCGCGATCCACGTTTCAAAAGCAGCAAATCTGCCACGGTCAGAGCAGCCATCGCCTCCACCACCACTACTGCCCGAGGCACCACGATCGGATCATGACGTCCTTTGATAAAAATCTGTACATTCTCTCCGCTGCGATTCACCGTCTGCTGCTCTTTTGATATCGAAGGAGTCGGCTTAAACGCTGCACGAAAGATAATATCGCTTCCATCACTGATCCCCCCCAATATCCCACCAGAATGATTGGTTCTCTTTCTCACTCCTCCATCCTCATCCATATAAAATGCATCATTATTCATCGATCCCCGGCTTCTTGCTGCTGCAAAACCATCACCAATCTCAAAACCTTTTACTGCTCCAATTGACATAATAGCCTTGGCCAGGCAAGCATCCAGCTTATCAAAAACCGGCTCACCTACCCCGACAGGACCTCCACGAATCACACATTCCACCACACCGCCGCAAGAATCCTGCTCCTGAATCAGCTTTTCCAGATACTCCGCAGCCGCAGCCGCGGCCATTTCATCTGGCATATACAACAAATTCTTATCCCTTTGCGCCAGATCAAACCGTTGTGGATCAATCGCAATATCTCCGATACTCTTCGTATAGGCATTCACCCGAATGCCATAATGTTCCAGCAGCCGGCACGCCACCGCCCCTGCCGCCACCCTGCCAATCGTTTCCCTGCCAGAAGAACGGCCTCCGCCTCGGTAATCCCGAAATCCATACTTAGCATCAAAACAAAAATCCGCATGTCCCGGGCGGTATACTTCCATAATATCACGATAGTCCCTTGAACGTTGATCGAGATTTCTCACAATCAAAGCAATCGGCGTTCCCGTAGTCCTCCCTTCAAATACCCCGGACAAAATCTCCACCTGATCCCCTTCCTGCCGGGCAGTCGTAAAGCGGCTCTGCCCCGGTTTACGCCGGTTCAGATACTTCTGAATATCTTCTTCACATAAAGAAAGCCCCGCAGGACAGCCGTCGATCGTCACACCGACACCCTTCCCATGAGACTCTCCCCATGTCATAATGCAAAAAACAGTTCCTAAAGTTGATCCCGCCATAATCCCTCCTCAGATTTTATCCCAGCTCCCGCCATATCCAATTTCTCCCACAGCGCATCCTCTTCCATCCACAATTAACCATAGAGGAAAGCACAAAAATATCCTGTCGTCAGCCCAACATCATATCCTTAAGTTTAGCTCTGAGAATACTCAGCCATGGAAAAAGGAGCGGAAAGAGACGGGAAATCGGAAAAAACGGCAGACGATTTCCCGTCTCTTCCCGCTCCTTTTTCCATGGCGTACCTCCTGAGAAAATGAACTTAATGACATTGGCCGTCAGCCAGGAGCTGTGACTTTTGCAGCTCTCCCCTCATCCCTTACGGCGCCACCCGCACAATCGCACAACTATTGGGCTGATTACATTTCAACTCCTTCGCACACATCACCAACAGACCTTTTTCATAATCCACTGCAAAAAAGGTAATATTCCCGCTCTCGTGATTCATCACGGCAATATGTTTATTATCCGGAAATACAGCAATATCTTTGGGATACTCTCCGCTAACCGGTAGGCTGCACAATAGCTCCAGCATTCCGGTCTCGGCATCCCGCTTGAACACGGACACCGTCTCATCGCCGGCATTACCGCAGTAAACATATTTCTGATCCGCGGAGAATCTCATACAACATGCCGCCGCAATCTGTTTATGTTTGGGTCCCATCGTTGAAATCGTCTGAATCTTCTCGATCTCCGGAACCCGATCTTTTCCTACATAAGTAAACACATCAATCACATTTTTCTGTTCATACATCAGATAGATATATTTCCCATCCGCACTAAACCGGAAATGTCTGGGCGAGGACTCAAACTCGCAGCGAATCGCATCGACCAACACCAGCTTCTCCTCATTCTCGTTAAAACGGTAAATCTGAACCTGGTCCATACCAGAATCTGCAGTCATTACATATTTGTGATCCGGCGTCCTGCGCGTACAGGTGACATGAGGGCGGAAATTCCGTTCTGCCACGCTCCCCATTCCTTTATGGAAGACACCATCCACAATTCCGCCTACACCGCCGTCCTTGCGCAACCGCAGGACTGTAGCTTTCCCGTCATGATAGCCCGAAACAAAAATGTATTTGTCTCCGGCATCTGTAGATAAATGGCAACCTCTCATACCATTAATTTTTGTGCTGTTCAGACGAGACAGACTTCCATTTTGCAGAATTCGGAAAGACACTACGCCTTCATCTGCTATGGAGTACAAAGTATCTCCGTTCTTGGATGCAATCACATAAGAGGAGTTGTCCACTTCCACCTCACAGCGCTCCACAAATTTTCCGTTCTCCACATCCACATCATAAACCGTGATTCCCTTTGCCTTGCCTGTGTAGGAATAAGACCCTACATACGCCATATACTTTGCCATAATTCACTCCTCCTCATGCCATTACTTCCCGGATAACTGTTTATTCTTTCACAGTTATTTTCCTTTTCCCATCCGCCTTTCCTGAGCAGCGCCAATCCGCAATCTAGACTGCCTCTCAAAGGTCAAACAGAACTGTAATCATCATACCACATTTTTCTGAAAAAATCCATTCACAATGTATTGACATGGAAATATTTTTCTGTATAATGGTATTTGCCGTTTGGTTTATTATTACTAAACTTTTTATTTATTTTTACAATCAGTTAGTATTTGTAAACTTTGAAGTTAGTTTTATAAGGGAGGAAACATATGGATATCGGTTTGAAATTAAGAGAACTCCGAGTCCTGAAGGGACTTACTCAGGAAGAACTTGCCGACCGCTCCGAACTTTCCAAAGGGTTCATTTCCCAGCTGGAACGAAACCTTACCTCTCCCTCTATCGCGACCCTGACAGACATTCTTCAATGCCTGGGCACGACCCTGGGTGAGTTCTTTTATGAAGGTCCGGATCAGCAGATCGTCTTTGGAAAGGCGGATTATTTTGAAAAATATGATCCGGAATTAAAAAATGAAGTCAAATGGATCATTCCTAATGCCCAGAAAAATGTGATGGAACCTATCCTTCTCACGCTTGAGGCCGGCGGAGAGACTTATCCGGACACTCCCCATGAAGGCGAGGAATTCGGTTATGTGCTCCAGGGTTCTGTTGCCATTCACATTGGCAGTCAAGTTTTTCGGGCAAAAAAAGGAGAGTCCTTCTATTTTGTTTCAGATAAAAAGCATTACCTTTCCAGCAAGGCCGGCGCCATCCTTTTGTGGGTCAGTTCGCCGCCAAGTTTTTAATTTACAGGTTTTCCATACACAGGAGGAACGCTATTATGAGCCAGCCTTTAATTAATCTGAAAAATATAACAAAAAGTTTTGATGGAACTGTGGTTCTAGATGATCTGAATCTTTCTGTGGCAGAGAACACGTTTGTGACCCTGCTCGGTCCCAGTGGCTGTGGCAAAACCACAACTCTGCGCATTATCGGCGGCTTTGAAAGTGCTGACAAAGGTCAGGTGATCTTTGATGGAGAAGAGATCAGCAAACTGCCGCCCAACAAGCGTCAGCTAAATACCGTATTTCAAAAGTATGCCTTGTTCTCTCATATGAACATCGCCGAAAATATCGCCTTTGGACTGAAAATCAAGGGTAAGTCCAAAGCTTATATTCAAGATAAGATTAAGTACGCTTTGAAGCTAGTAAATTTAGATGGCTATGAGAATCGTTCTGTCAGCTCTTTAAGCGGCGGCCAACAACAAAGAATCGCCATCGCCCGCGCTATTGTTAATGAGCCCCGGGTATTGCTTTTGGATGAACCGTTAGGCGCCCTTGATTTAAAATTACGGCAGGACATGCAATATGAACTGATCCGCTTAAAAAATGAACTGGGAATTACTTTTATCTATGTGACCCATGATCAGGAGGAGGCGCTGACCATGTCTGACACGATTGTAGTTATGAATCAAGGCTATATTCAGCAGATGGGCACCCCTGAACAGATTTATAACGAACCGGAAAATGCCTTTGTAGCCGATTTTATTGGCGAGAGCAATATCGTTTCCGGCACCATGATTCGGGATGAATTAGTAGAGATCTTTGGCGCGCGCTTTGCTTGTGTAGACAAAGGCTTTGGCAATAATCAACCCGTGGATGTCGTGATCCGTCCAGAGGATATCGACTTGGTAGCTCCTTCCGCCGGAACCCTCACCGGAGTATGCACACACCTTATCTTTAAGGGCGTTCATTATGAAATGGAGGTAACAACCCCAGGCGGTTTTGAATGGCTGGTCCACAGCACAGATATGTGTCCGGTGGGAAAAGAGGTTGGCATTCATGTCGATCCCTTTGATATTCAAATCATGAACAAACCGGCATCAGAGGATGAGGAGGCCGTAGGAGTCAATGAGTAAAAAATTATTAGCCGGACCTTATCTGGTCTGGATGGTTGGCTTTATCATCATTCCCCTGGCTTTGATTGTCTACTATGGGTTGACTGACCGAAATGGTATTTTTACAATCGCCAATGTGGCATCTGTCGCAGAACCAGAACATGTGAAGGCGCTGTGGTTATCCCTTCTGTTATCTTTGATTAGCACGGTAGTCTGCCTGATCCTTGCCTATCCCCTAGCCATGATTCTGCGGAATCGGGGTATTGGACGAGGCAGTTTCATCGTATTTATTTTCATCTTGCCAATGTGGATGAATTTCCTGCTACGGACGATGGCTTGGCAGACTCTCCTAGAAAAGAATGGTGTAATCAATGGGATTTTATCCTTACTACATCTGCCAAATCAGAACCTGATCAATACGGCAGGCGCCATCATTCTGGGGATGGTTTATAATTTTCTGCCTTTTATGGTGTTGCCTATTTATAATGTGTTATGCAAAATCGATGACGACACCATCAACGCTGCCCGCGACTTAGGCGCAAATCCGGTACAAACGCTTCTGCGAATTTGGTTTCCTTTAAGTGTTCCCGGAGTTATCAGTGGAATTACTATGGTATTCGTCCCGGCACTGACTACATTTGTCATCTCCAATCTGTTGGGTGGCAGCAAAATTCTGTTAATTGGCAATGTTATTGAGCAAGAATTCACCCGGGGCAGCAACTGGCACTTAGGTTCTGGACTTTCACTGGTACTGATGATATTTATTCTGATCAGTATGGCCGTGATCGCCAAATACGATAAAAATGGAGAGGGGAGTGCATTTTGATGAGCCGGCTGCAACGCTTTTTAAAACGAACCTGGCAGGATTTTTATCTGGTGCTGATCCTGATCTTTTTGTATGCACCGATTGCCACCATGATAGTTTTATCCTTCAACTCTTCCAAATCCCGCACTCAGTGGGGAGGATTCACCTTGCGCTGGTATATGGATATGTTTTCTAGTCGCAATATTATAGCGGCTCTGCACAACACATTGTTGATCGCTCTTTTGTCAGCGCTCATCGCCACTGTGATCGGAGTAACCGCCTGTATTGCCATCAACAGTATGAAATCCGTACCCAGGGCCTTTGTTATGGGTATTACCAACATTCCTATGTTGAACGCTGATATTGTAACCGGAATTTCCCTCATGTTGGCTTTTATCGCTTTTGGGATCTCCCTGGGCTTTCAAACAATATTGATTTCTCACATTACCTTTAATATTCCTTATGTCATTTTAAGTGTAATGCCAAAGTTAAAACAGACGAGTCGTTCCACTTATGAAGCTGCTATGGACTTAGGAGCCAGCCCAGTCTACGCTTTTTTCAAAGTCGTGTTTCCAGATATTTTGCCGGGAGTGCTCTCCGGTTTTTTGCTGGCCTTTACCATGTCTCTGGACGATTTTATCATCACTCATTTTACCAAAGGAGCTGGTATCAACACCTTGTCCACTCTTATTTACAGCGAAGTGCGTCGGGGTATCCGTCCTTCCATGTATGCCTTGTCTACTGTGATTTTTCTGGCAGTACTGGTGCTTTTGATTGTTACAAACTTTGTCCCGCGAAGAAAAGAAGAGAAATGATATCATTTTCAAAGGCACTAAATTTCCTTTTTGAAATTTGGTATCTCTGGAAATGGGCGTATAAATATACGGTTTAAACGATATATAATGGGAATACTTTTCTGAAAAAGGAAAAATTCTTATAAAGAAACAAGAGGAGGAGATCATTTATGAAAAAAGGAGTATTTATGTCTGGCTTGGCCGCTGCCATGGCTGCCATCTTGCTGGCTGGCTGCGGCAGTGGCGCTGCCAACAAAACGGAAAGCACTGTTGACAGTAATCGCAAGGACAGCGCAGAGTCCTCGGATGAGCTGTATGTCTACAACTGGGGCGAATACATTGACGAAAGTGTTATCACCCAGTTTGAAGAAGAAACTGGCATCCGTGTAATTTATGATCTGTTTGAAACCAATGAAGAAATGTATCCCATCATTGAGGCTGGCGCCGTCACCTATGATGTGGTTTGCCCTTCTGATTATATGATTCAGAAAATGGTAGAAAATGATATGCTGGCAGAGGTTAATTTTGACAATGTTCCCAATATCGATCAGATTGACCCCGCTTACATGGAAATGTCCACCGCTTTTGATCCGGAAAACAAATATTCGGTTCCCTATTGCTGGGGAACTGTCGGGATTTTATATAATACCAAACGCCTGGAAGAGCTTGGCGTAGCGCCACCAACCAAATGGGCCGATCTATGGGATGAAAGACTAAGTGGTGAAATCCTTATGCAAGACAGTGTACGCGACGCTTTTATGGTAGCTCTGAAAAAAGACGGCTTTTCCATGAATACTTCTGCTACAAATGAGCTTGAACAAGCCAAACAAGCCCTGATTGATCAGAAACCATTGGTACAGGCATATGTCATTGATCAGGTTCGAGATAAAATGATCGGCGGCGAAGCCGCTGTCGGAGTGATTTATTCTGGAGAAATGCTTTATATTCAGGAAGAGGTTGCAAATCTGGGGCTGGATTACACGCTGGAATATGTCCTTCCAACAGAAGGTACAAACCTATGGCTGGATTGCTGGGTAATCCCGAAAAATGCTAAAAACAAGGAAAATGCTGAGAAGTGGATGGATTTCCTCTGCCGTCCGGAAATCGCCAAAGCAAATTTTGAATATATCACATATCCCACGCCAAACAAAGGCGCTTTTGACCTGCTCGATGAAGAGTTGCAGAACAATAAATCCGTTTTTCCAGATACCGACTCATTGGTGAATTGCGAGGTTTTCCGTTATCTCGGAGACGACGTAGATCGTGTGTATAACGATTTTTGGAAAGAGGTTAAATCCAATTAAAATTTTTATCCATTCTTTCCCACTTTTATATCTCTGTCTCCTGCACATACTACTTACACAGGAGGTGGCATTATGAGAAATAAAGCTTTAGACAACACAGCTCTGACCCTTGCAATCATTGGTGCCGTAAACTGGGGCCTGATCGGATTTTTCGATTTCAATCTAGTAGCTTCCCTGTTCGGCGGTATGAGCTGGCTTTCCCGAATTATTTACGGCCTGGTAGGTCTGTGCGGAATTTACCTGATCAGCTTTTATATGCAAAATGGTGATGTTCGCACACAATCTTAATAAACCGATTGATGTAAAGACAGCGATCTTCTTTTTTCGAGAGATTGCTGTCTTTTTGTTTTTGGTCAACAACAAAACCGCCACAAAGAATCTTGTTTCCCCTCTGTATTTTTTACCCCATCTATGATAAAATGATGTCACAAAAATTTATGTCATGGAGGCATTTTATGAAAATAACCTATATTCATCACAGCTGCTTTCTTGCCGAGCTGAACTCTTTATATTTACTGTTTGACTATATTGGAGGATCTCTTCCCACACTCTCCCCGGACAAAGATCTGCTAGTTTTGGTCAGCCACCGGCACCAGGACCATTTCTCTCCTGTTATCTGGGATTTGGTCGGACAATATCCACAAGTACGATATATCCTGTCCGATGACATTTGGCAGAATCGGGTTCCGGAAAAGCATTTCTGCCGCACTGAATATATTGATCCAGATACCACACTGACATTGACAGAAGGCGGCGGTACCCGCATCACAGCCTTTCACTCCACAGACGAGGGAGTCGCCTTTCTGGTGGAAAATAACGGACATTCCCTCTATCATGCCGGTGACTTGAACAACTGGAAATGGAGCGGTGAGTCAAAAGCCTGGAACAATAACATCAATGCCAACTACCGCCGGGAATTGGAAAAAATCCACGATTGCGGAATTATTCCAGATGTCGCCATGTTACCTCTGGACGGACGACAGGAGGAATGGTTTTATCTGGGGCTTCATGAATTTATGGAAATTGTTGGCGCGCGGATGGTATTTCCTATGCATTTCTGGGAAGATTTTGGCATCATTGAACGTTTGAAGGCGTTGCCTTGTTCAGAAGCTTATCGAGATAGGATTGCCGATATCCGTCAGGAAGGACAAAGTTTTTTAATATAGGAAGAAAGGCTATCAGTCTATGGAACGCTCAAGACATGACCGGGAGGTTTTGCTGGCCGCTTTAGAGGCAGGGAAGCTTCTGTTGGAAAACGGGGCAGAGATTTTCCGCGTCGAAGAGACCATTTATCGAATCTGTAAGCATTTTGGTCTTACATCGGCCAGTGCTTTTGTACTCAGTAATGGTATTTTCCTCACTTCTGGAGATGAAGAGGAAAAAGAAGCCCAATTTGCCAAAGTGCTGTTGATTCCTGTCAATGGAGCCAACTTAGGACGAGTGGCAGAGGTCAATCAGCTCTCCCGCCAAATTGAAAATGGCGCGTATACCTTAGAACAGGTAAGGCAAGAACTAAAACGCATCCAACATTTACCGGACTTTCCGGAAACTTTGCAGATTGCTGCTGCCGGATTTTCTGGAGCAAGCTTCAGTTATCTGTTCGGCGGCGGCTGGCAGGATGCACTTTGTACAGTGGGAATTGGCATCCTGCTTTATTTGTACTTGCTTAAAATTGGAAAACCGCATTTTTCTAAAATTGTCTGCAATATTTTAGGAAGCGCATGGGTGACCTTTCTAAGTATCTTTTGCCACCGTATTTTTCCGAGTACCCATCTGGAATCCATGTTAGTGGGCGGAATCATTATCATGGTGCCAGGAGTCGCCTTTACCAATGCGATTCGAGATATGGCAGACGGAGATTATATTTCCGGATCGGTGCGGATGCTGGATGCCATACTGGTCTTTTTTTGTATTGCCATGGGGGTCGGATTTATGATGGCGCTTTATAGTGGAATGATGAGCGGCGGATTTCTGTGATCTGTGTTGATATATTCATAATGAAAAGGGAGCAATCATCATGATAAAACTGATTTTGCAGGTATTGGCTGCCGGTGCTGGCACGATAGGTTTTTCTCTTCTTTTTGGTGTTCCTTCTCTCTACTATCCCTACTGTGGGCTGATCGGCGGTATTGGCTGGCTGGTCTATTTATGCTTGCTACCTGGTAGTTCCGCCACCATCGCCACGTTCTGTGCCACAGTAGTTGTTATATTACTATCCCGCTGGTTCGCCGTCCGCAAACGCTGTCCTGCCACACTTTTTCTAATTTCTGGAATTTTTCCGCTGGTGCCGGGAGCCGGAATCTACTGGGCTGCTTATTATACCGTCAGCAACCAACTACAAATGGCTCTGGAAACTGGTTATGGCGCTGTAAAAGTAGCTGTTGCCATTGTATTGGGGATTGTATTCGTATTTGAGCTGCCGGAAAAATGGTTCCATAAATGGAATAAAAAAAACAACAAATGAAAAAGGAGTACCCAATATGACTGAAAAATTATATTATCAAGATAGCCACCAGAAAGAATTCACCGCACGAGTGCTTGCCTGCGAATGGGACGAAAAACGAAAATTCTATGGCATTATTCTGGATCGGACCTGCTTTTTCCCAGAAGGAGGCGGACAATATGCGGATTCGGGAGTCATTCAAGAGATCCCTGTGGAAGATGTCCAGGAACAAGAGGGATCCATCATTCATTATACAAAGAAAATGCTCACGGAAGGCATCGAGGTCACTGGCTGTATCAATTTTGAAGAACGATTTTCTAAAATGCAGCAGCATACGGGAGAGCATATCTTATCGGGGCTGATTCATCATCATTTTGGCTATGATAATGTAGGCTTTCATTTAGGCAAAGAACTGGTAACCATGGATTTTAACGGCAGTTTTACCAGAGAACAGTTACAAATGATAGAGCGAAAAGCCAATGAAGCCGTAGTTGCTAATATCGCGGTCTATGTAAATTATCCTTCTCAGGAAGAATTGGCACAGATGGATTATCGCAGTAAAAAAGAATTGTCCGGACAAGTACGTATTGTGACAGTACCAGGATATGATGTATGCGCCTGCTGCGCCCCACATGTAAAGTATACTGGTGAGATTGGCCTGATTCGCCTGATCGATGCCGCCAGACATAAAGGGGGCACGCGTGTAACGATGGTATGCGGTTTCCGCGCTTTGGCAGATTATCAGATGAAGGAAGACAATATAATGGAAATCTCCCATCTACTGTCTGCAAAACCTTATGAGACGGCAGAAGCAGTAAAGCGACTACAACGGGAAATTCAACAAGGAAAAGACAAATTATTCCGGATACAAAACCGCTATTTAGAGCAGAAGCTGGAAGAACAGAGTTATCTGTTATTTGAAGAGGATCTGGACAAGAATGCCGCCAGACGTTTTGTTGATACAGGAATGCATCGTTATGCCGGCATCTGCGGCATTTTCCTTGGCAATGACCATCAGGGATATCAATATATCCTGGGTAGTCAGCATAAAAATCTAAGAGACTTTCTGAAAGATTTTCACGAGAAATTCCCTGGCAAAGGTGGTGGTAAACCCGAGATGGTCCAGGGTACAGTAACCGCTTCCCGCCAAGAGGTAATGGACTATTTTTCTGTAAATGACTCTTTATGTGAATTTTAATCTACGAAATATGAGATCCAAAAGCTGCTTCATATTACCCTATGCAAACTTTCTCCTTTATGATATAATCCCTATATTATGAGGAACTATATTATTTTTGATTTAGAATGGAATCAAAGTGCTCATGGAAAAGCCGATTCCATAGAAGATTTTCCCTTTGAGATCATTGAGATCGGGGCTGTAAGATTAGGACAAGATTATTCTATGACCGAAGAGTTTCACCGTCTGATTCGGCCTCAAGTCTATACTCAGATGCATTATGCTATTTCCGAAGTCACACATATGGATATGACTGAGCTCAGATTCCATGGAGAGGATTTTAAAGTCGCTGCCAGAGATTTTCTGAACTGGTGTAAGGAGGATTGTATTTATTGTACTTGGGGTTCGATGGATCTGACGGAGCTGCAGCGGAATATGAAATATTTCATGATTGAAAATCCTTTTCCCAAACCATTATTTTACTATGATGTTCAAAAATTATATGCTCTTTTTTACAAGAATGGCATAAAGCCATCTTTGGATTCCGCAGTGGAAGAGTTGGGCCTTTTAGAGGATCGCCCTTTTCACCGGGCTTTAGATGATGCATACTACACTGGCAAAGTATTTAGACGAATGATGGAGGAATTAGGCGAAGAATTATTGCTTGCTTACTGGTCTATTGATTACTACCGGATTCCAGACAATAAATCCGAGGAGATTCGGGTGGTTTTCCCTGATTATTCTAAATATGTATCACGAATGTTTCCTTCCAAAGAGGATGCCATGAAAGAACGTTCCGTAGCAGAGATGAAATGCTATAAATGCGGGCGGATGCTTCGCAAAAAGGTGCGGTGGTTTACCCCCAATCAGAAAATCTATTATGGTTTGGCTCTCTGTCCAGAACATGGTTATTTAAAAGGAAAGGTTCGTATGAAGCGAATCGATGATTCTCAGGTGTATGTGGTCAAAACTTTAAAATT
>ERZ808024.517-NODE-517-length-15981-cov-9.560299_pt1 | contig 15981 bp, 12 predicted proteins | sample MGYA00380181_ERZ808024 | MGnify/ENA primary metagenome ERZ808024 (study PRJEB31490, sample SAMN06133413) | mouse gut metagenome | isolation source: Z2_1 | host: mice | place: China: Chengdu | collected 2015-05 ...
ATCGGCGTAGCGCCCACTACGCCTCATTCCTCCGCCTTGCATATAAAAAATCATTCTGCGTTATATGGCTAGGAACTAATTTTTCGGTGTACTAGGCTTCATCCTGTAAACGGTATCCAAGCCGCTTCTGTGATTCCTCGATCACCTCTAACAGCTCTTCATCCGTAAGGACCGTCACGCGCCCTTCCTCATATTGTCTGTCCACCCAGGCCTTCACCATAGCAACCAGCTCCGTATTCTTATCCACCTGCTTTTCCATCGGCAGACGGAAATATGTATTGATCCAGTGCGCGATCCCGGCAAGCCCCGAAGTGTTGGATACTGCCACAAGCGGCGGACGGTTCAGGAATTTATCCGTATCGAACACATTGTAGATCTCCTCGTTCTTAAGCAGGCCGTCCGCATGGATCCCCGCTCTCGTCACGTTAAAATTCCTTCCCACGAACGGAGTTCTTGACGGCACCCGGTATCCGATCTCTTCTTCATAATATTCCGCCAGTTCTGTGATCACCGTGGTATCCATACCGTCTAAGGTTCCCCTTAGCTGCGCGTACTCGAACACCATCGCCTCCAGAGGCGTATTGCCGGTCCGCTCACCGATTCCGAACAGCGAGCAGTTCACCCCGCTTGCGCCGTAGAGCCACGCCGTCGTAGAATTGCTGACCGCCTTATAGAAATCATTATGCCCGTGGAACTCGATCAGTTCACTCGGCACGCCTGCATGCACCCGGATTCCATATATGATACCCGGAATAGATCTTGGGATCACGGCTCCCGGGTAATTAACCCCGTATCCCATCGTATCACAGACACGGATCTTAACCGGAATCTGATACTCCTCCATCAGCTTCATAAGCTCCAGGCAGAACGGGATCACGAATCCATAGATATCCGACCGGGTGATATCCTCCAGATGGCACCTTGGGCTGATTCCCGTCTCCAAACACTCACGGACTACCGACAGATAATGCTCCATGCACTCTCTTCTTGTCATCTTTAATTTATAGAAGATATGATAATCCGAACAGCTTACCAGGATTCCCGTCTCCTTCATCCCTATCTCTTTCACCAGCTCAAAATCCTTCTTGCTTGCTCGGATCCAACTGGTGATCTCCGGGAATTCATACCCCTTCTCCATGCACTTATACACGGCGTCCCGGTCCTTCTTGCTATACAAGAAGAACTCACACTGCCGAAGCTTCCCCTGCGGACCGCCAAGCCTGTGAAAATATTCATAGATCTTCACGATCTGTTCCGTACTGTACGGCGCCCTCGACTGCTGGCCATCCCGGAAAGTCGTATCCGTGATCCATATCTCATCCGGCATACTGTGGGGCACGATACGGTCGTTGAACGCAATCTTCGGAATCTCATCATAGTGAAACAGATTCCTGAATACGTTCGGTTTCTTCACATCTACCAGAGGGTACATATGCTCTTCAAGCTGCAATAGGTTAGTGTGCTTGTCTAAATATACTTTTCTGTTCTCCATGGATGCCCTCTCCTTCGTGTCATATCTCTCAACTTGTGACGGTTCGGACAAAAAGACCTCTCTGAACGTCCAAACTATCTGAACTGTCACCTTATATCTTCAACGTGTATAATTGTATACAATTATACACGCATTGTCAATACCTTCCAACTAAAAATCACAGATTAATCTGACTGCAAACAACAGTTCAGACAAGCAGACCTCTCTGAGCTGCCGCCACCCGCAATACGCCAACAGGGTTCCTGGTATACCAGGAACCCTGCTCTCTTCTAATAAAGCTTCGCCCCAATCTCCCTTGGCCGGAAGCCCTCATCCTCTAATGCTTTCATGATCTCATTCTTATGTTCCGTCCCAAATGCTTCCATGGTGATACGCAATTCCACCGCAGCATTACGGTTGGTGCTGACAAACTGGTTATGCTCAAGCTTAATGACATTTCCCTTCGCATCCGCGATCGTAGCCGCAACTCTCACCAGCTCGCCCGGTTTGTCAGGAAGCAGCACAGACACGGAGAATATCCTGTCTCTCTGGATCAGACCGTGCTGAACGATGGAAGACATCGTGATCACATCCATATTGCCGCCGCTTAAGACCGCAACCGCTTTCTTCCCCTTAAGGTCAAGCTGTTTCAGCGCGGCAACCGTCAGAAGCCCTGAATTCTCTACCACCATCTTGTGATTCTCTACCAGATCCAGGAACGCTCCGATCAATTCATCGTCTTCTACCGTCAGCATACGGTCGATATTCTCCTGTGCATAAGGGAAGATCTTCTCTCCCACCCGCTTAACGGCAGTACCGTCCGCGATCGTGTTGGCGCTGTCCAGGGAAACAGGCTCCCCCGACGCCAGGGCCATCGTCATGCTCGCTGCCTGCGCCGGTTCCACGCCGATCACCTGGATCTTAGGATTCAGCATCTTCGCAAGCGCAGCGACGCCGGTGATCAAGCCTCCGCCGCCTACAGGCACCAGGATATAGTCCACCGTCGGAAGCTCCTGGACGATCTCCATGGCGATCGATCCCTGACCGGTTGCGATATCTTCATCATCAAACGGATGGACAAAGGTATAGCCCTTCTCTTCCGACAGCTTCAGCGCGTACTCGCAGGCATCGTCATAGACGTCTCCATAGAGGATCACCTCCGCGCCGTAATTCTTGGTCCTGTTTACCTTGATCAGCGGAGTGACCGTCGGCATTACGATCACTGCCTTACAGCCGAATTTCTTCGCGGCGTATGCAACGCCCTGCGCATGATTTCCGGCCGAAGCTGTGATCAATCCTTTTGCACGCTCTTCTTCGCTCATCGTACTGATCTTATAATAAGCTCCCCGTACCTTATATGCTCCCGTATACTGCATATTCTCCGGTTTCAGATAGATCTTGCCGCCCGTCTCCTGACTGAGATATTCGCTGTATACTAATTTGGTCGGATTCGTGATATTCTTCACAAGCTCACTGGCTTGTTCAAACTTTTCAAGTGTCAGCATTTTGATTCTCCTCCTGAGTTCTTTCTATTATTATGAATAATTATCTACAATCTGAACATTGCGTACAGGCTCACTCTTCTGCCTTATCCTCCGCTGTAAACAGAGCCCGCACAAACGTATCCGGGTCAAACTTCTGCAGATCGTCAATGGTCTCGCCGACGCCGATATATTTGACCGGTATCCCAAGCTCCGCATGTATCGCAACCGCAATTCCGCCCTTCGCCGTTCCGTCCATCTTCGTCAGGACGATCCCTGTGATATCTGCGACTTCGTTGAACTCCCTGGCCTGCGCAAGCGCATTCTGCCCGGTAGTCGCATCCAGTACCACCAACGTCTCCCTATAGGCTTCCGGGAACTCACGCTCAATGATCCGATTCATCTTCTTTAACTCTTCCATCAGGTTCTTCTTATTGTGAAGCCTGCCTGCAGTATCGCACAGCAGTACATCCGCACGCCTTGCTTTGGCAGACGCCACCGCGTCATAGACCACGGACGCCGGATCCGAGCCTTCCTGCCCGCCGATCAGATCTGCCTGCGCGCGGTTCGCCCACTCCTTAAGCTGTTCTCCTGCCGCCGCGCGGAAGGTATCGGCCGCTGCAAGCACCACCTTCTTATTCTGCGAACCAAGCTTCCCTGCCAGCTTCCCTATCGTAGTAGTCTTCCCGACGCCGTTGACTCCGATCACCATAACGACCGACGTCCGGTTCTCGAATTCATAAGCCGTCTCGCCGACATCCATCTGCTCCTTAATGCTCTCGATCAGAAGCTCCCTGCACTGTGCCGGCTCCTTAATATGCTGCTCCTTCACCTTCGTCCGCAGGTCATCCAGAATATCACAGGTCGCCTGAACTCCCAGGTCGCCCATGATCAGCACCTCTTCCAGTTCCTCATAAAAATCTTCGTCAATATGGGAAAAACCGTTGAAAATACTGTCCATTCCAGATACGATATTATCTCTCGTCTTTCCAAGTCCCTGGACCAGACGTTTAAAAAAACCTACTTTCTCCTTCTGCTCTTCTGCCATCTCAACCTCCTGCTTCCTTAATCTACTGATCCAGCTCCTCCTCCAGAAGGCTTACTGACACCAGTGTGGAAATACCTTTCTCCTGCATGGTGATACCATACAGCCTGTCCGCCGCCGTCATCGTCCCTCTTCTGTGGGTGATCACGATAAACTGCGTGTTCTTCGTCAATTTGTGCAGATATTGTGCAAACCTTACCACATTGTTGTCATCCAGCGCTGCCTCGATCTCGTCCAACAGACAGAATGGAGACGGCTTCAAATTCTGAATGGCAAATAACAGAGCGATCGCCGTCAACGCCTTCTCCCCGCCGGATAACTGCATCATATTCTGCAGCTTCTTTCCCGGCGGCTGCGCGATGATCCTTATCCCTGCTTCCAGTATATCCTCATCTTCCATCAATTCCAGTGTTCCCTTGCCGCCGCCGAACAATTCCTTAAACACCGTGTCAAATTCACTGGCGATCCGCGCAAACTGCTCCTTAAACTGCTTGCGCATTGCCGCGTCAAGTTCCTCTATGATCTGCTCTAACGTAGCTTCCGCCTCCACCAGGTCATCATGCTGCCCCTTAAGGAATTCATACCGGTCGGAAACATTCTTATATTCCTCGATCGCATTAACGTTGACATTCCCCAGAGCACGGATCTCGCTTTTAAGTTCCTGCACCCTCTTCTTCATCTTCACAAGATCCGTCAGGTTCGAATCCCTCAGTTCCTTCGCACGGATGTAGGTGATCTCATATTCTTCCCACATATAGTTGATCTGCTTCTCAGAGGCCGCTTCGTAATTCTCCTTCTGGCTTTCCAGACGGAATACCTCCTTGTCAAGATCCGACATATGCTTTGAGAGGTCTTCCCGCTTCTGGAGGAAATCCTTATGCTTCTGGTTCAGTTCCTCCCGGTCCTTCTTGAACCTCTCGATCTCGAGCCGGATCTCTTCAAACAACTCGCTGGAGTTCTCGATCGTTTGCCTTAAGTCTGCGATCTGCTTCTCCTTCTCTTCGATCTCCTTCGAAGTTCCGCCCTTGTTTTCCTCCAGTTCCTTTAACTCTTCCCGGAACTTCCCGATCTCATCCTGGATACGGTTCACATTCTCGACAACGAAAGTGATCTTCTGCTCCATACTTGCAAATTCAAGATGGATCTCTTCCGTCCTCTTAACCTTACCTGCCTCTTCTTCATGATGCACGTCTAAGATCTTCTGTTCCTCTTCTATCTGTATCGTCAGCTCCTTCTCCAGCTTCTCTGACGTGTCCAGCTCTACGCTGATAGATTCCTGGTTATCAATAATATCCGTGATCTGGGCGTCCAGCTTCTCTGCCTCTGCCTTCGTGCTCTCGGCAAGCTCCCTTGCATTCCTGATCTTCGCCGCCGCCTGATCCGCGTTCATCTTCGCCGTATTCTGGATGACGTAAGCCTTCTGAAGCCGTGCGCTGATCTCATCCATCTTCTCATAGTACCCGGCGCGCTCTTTTCTCAACAGATCCGAGGATGCCTCCACCTCGTCCATCTCACGCTTCAACTGCTTGACCGTCTTCTCGAACTCCTCGATCTCACGCCGCCTGCTCAGCAAATTACTGGAATTCTTGAAGGCGCCGCCTGTCATGGAACCGCCCGGGTTGATCAGCTCACCCTCCAGGGTAACGATCCTGATGGACTGCTTATACTTCTTGGCAATGGCAAGCCCATGGTCGATCTGGTCGACTACCAGTGTCCTTCCAAGAAGCGAATCTGCGAGCACTCCGTACTTCTCTTCCACCCTTACCAGCGTGTTCGCCGTTCCGATCACTCCGGGCTCCTTTAACGCTTCCGGCCTTCCGACTCCTGCGTTGGCACGGATATTCGTAAGAGGAAGGAAGGTTGCACGCCCGAACCGGTTCTTCTTAAGGAATTCGATCATCCTTTTCGCCGTCATATCATCCGAAGTGACGATGTTCTGGATATTTCCCCCAAGGGCAGTCTCAATGGCAACCTCATAATCTTTATCAACCTTGATGATATCGGCTACCACTCCCAGTATCCCCTTCTCCTCGCCTTTACGGTCCATGACCTTTCGGATACTGTTGCCGTACCCGTCGTACCTCTCGGTAATATTTTTCAATGATTCCAGACGGGATTCCTCCCTGTGATATGCCGTCTGTCCGATACGAAACTGCTCCGTCTGCTTCGTCAGCCGCTTCTGGAGTTCTTCGATCTTCTTCTCATACTCTTCGTTCTCCCGTGACAGACTGATGATCTGCCCGGACACTTCTTCTAATTCCTTCTGATAATTTTCCAGACGTTCCTTCTGTTCCTGCCCTTCCGATTCGGCTTCAATGATCTGGCGGTTCATACCGGCTTTTCTTACCTGGATCTGCTCCAGCATCGTGTCGTATTTCTGGATCTTCGCCTTGGTAGACGCCCTGTTATTCAGGATCTCAATGATCTCGCCCTTCTTCCTGTCAACAGACGCCGTGATCTCTGCGATCCTTGCCTGTACGTCGATCAGCTCTGCCCTTGCCAGCTCTTCTAACTTCGTCTGTTCATCGATCTGGCTCTGAATGGCCTCTTCCTCGATCCCCAGCTCCTTAAGCTGCCCCTCGCGCACGCTGATCTCAGAAGTGATCGTTCTTGCACGCTGATCATAGTGTGCATCATTCATGTGCATACTGTTGATCTGCTCCTTCAAAAGCTCGATCTGGCTCTCCAACTGCTGTTTCAGCATATTCGTCTCATTTAACTGGCTCTTCGCCTTCTCAATGGACGAATCGATCCCGTCGACCTGTTCCTCCACCGACTCGTACTCCGTCTTCATATCGTCATACTTCTGGCTGGCCTCATTAAGCTCCGTCCGGGTAATGTTAAGCTTCCTCTCCATATCCCTGACCTGCTCATTGAGACGTTCTGTCTCCAGCAGAAACATGTTGATATCATACGTCTTAAGCTCTTCCTTCTTCTTCAGATATTCCCGCGCCGTCTCAGCCTGGCGTTCCAACGGGCCGACCTGCTTCTCTAACTCCGTCAGGATATCATTTACCCGGAGAAGATTCTGACGCTCTTCCTCGAGCTTCTTCACAGACATATTCTTACGCCGCTTGAACTTCACGATTCCGGCGGCCTCGTCAAACAATTCTCTCCGTTCTTCCGGCTTTCCGCTTAGAATCTTGTCGATCTGTCCCTGTCCGATGATCGAATATCCTTCCTTACCGATTCCGGTGTCATAAAAGAGCTCGTTCACATCCTTCAGGCGGCAGGCGCTCCCGTTGATCAGATATTCACTCTCTCCCGAACGGTACAGCTTCCTCGTCACCGTCACCTCTTCAAAATCAATCATAAGCTGATGGTCAGAATTATCCAGGGTGATCGCAACAGAGGCATAGCTTAACGGCTTGCGGTTCTCTGTTCCAGAGAAGATAACATCCTGCATGCTTCCTCCGCGGAGCTGCTTGATCCTCTGCTCGCCTAAGACCCACCGTACCGCGTCCGCAACATTACTCTTCCCGCTTCCGTTAGGTCCGACGATTCCCGTGATTCCGTTATGGAAGTCAAATTTAATCTTGTGCGCAAATGACTTAAAGCCCTGCACCTCTATGCTTTTCAGATACATGCTACACCTACTTTATATTATTCTTATGCAGCCTCAGAATACTCTGGTATGCCGCCACCTGCTCTGCCGCCTTCTTGGTATGGCCGGCACCGATCCCATATTCCTCCTCTCCGATATATACGGCTACGCGGAATGATTTCTCATGGTCCGGTCCTTCCTCCCCGACCAGCCGGTATGTGATAGACGACTTGAAATTAGCCTGTACGATCTCCTGCAGGATAGTCTTGCTATCAAAAAAGAGTGTCTTGTTCTCCAGATCATCCAGAATAAAACGATGGATAAACTCTTTCGCATTAGCAAAACCACCATCCATGTATATAGCTCCAATCAACGCCTCCAACGCATCAGAAGTGACAGAATTCCGTTTTCTTCCCCCGGTAGCATCTTCACCCTTCCCTAACAGAAGGTACGCCCCCAGCTCCAGCTCTTTCGCACAGAAAGCCAGCGCCGGCTCGCACACGATACTCGCCCTGGTCTTGGTAAGCTCTCCCTCCGGCATCTTCCGGTTCTCATAAACCAGGAATTCACTGGCAACCAGCTCCAACACCGCATCTCCAAGGAATTCCAGCCGTTCATTGCATTCGTACTTGGGCAGATGCTTCTCATTCGCATAGGAACTGTGGATCATCGCCTGCTTCAACAAACTGAAATTATTAAACGTGTAACCTATCTTCTCTTCTAATACTTTTAATTCCTGACTCATTCTATCGCCTCTCAAACCTGATCACAGGGGTTGCTGGCGGCAGCCCCTTACGCTGTTGCAAAATGAAAAAGCCCTACCGGGCTTTTTCAAATAATATCATTGCCTAGTTATTCGTCGCATTCTTGATCTGCTCAACAGCGTCGCCCACTGTCACGATCTTCTCTGCTTCTTCGTTATCAATTTCGATATCGTACGTCTCCTCTATACCCATAATAATCTGAAAGATGTCCAGAGAATCTGCTCCCAGATCATCCACAAATGTTGTGTCCATTGTAATCTCATCTGCATTCACATTCAACACGTCTGCTATAATTTCTTTTAATTTCTCAAATTCCATGTCATTTCTCCTTTTCTCTTGATTTTTTGTTCTTCTTATGTAACAGTTCCGGCAAGCTGCCCTGCCTGAACCGCTACCTTTTTTTATTCAGCGGATGCTGCATCCGATTGAATACATTCTTTGATCTTCTCATTGATCTTCTGTTTCTTGAACGTTACGCACTGAATCAGCGTATTGCTCACTTCCTTCGCCTTAGCGCTTCCGTGGGTCTTCACTACCAGCCCGTTAAGCCCCAGAAGCGGCGCTCCGCCGTATTCGCTGGCGTCAAATGCCTTGAGCGTCTCCTTAAGCGCCGGCTTGATCAATACCGCGCCGATCTTACTCCTCAATGTAGACATCAGGCCTTCCTTCACCTTGCTGATCAGTACGGCGCCAACACCTTCATACAGCTTCAGGATGATATTTCCCGAAAATGCTTCACAAACTATGACGTCTGTCTGTCCGTGCGGAATCTCTCTTGCCTCCACGCTGCCGGTAAAATGAATATCTTCCTGTTCCTTCAATAGCGGAAATGTCTCTTTGACCAGAGCATTCCCCTTCTCTTCTTCCGCACCGATATTGACGATTCCCACCTTAGGCTTCTTAACTCCCAGAACATGCTCCATATAGATGGAACCCATCTTGGCAAACTGAACAAGGTGCGACGCCCTCGCGTCAACGTTCGCTCCGCAGTCAAGCAGCAGTGAGACGCCCTTCTTCGTCGGGATCAGCGACGCCAACGGCGGACGTTCCACTCCCTTGATCCGTCCGACCAACACCTGGCCTCCGACCAGAATTGCTCCCGAGCTTCCTGCAGATACGAATGCATCCGCCTTACCTTCCCGTACCATCTTCATACCGATCACGATGGAAGAATCCTTCTTCTTGCGGATTGCATTCACCGGCGGTTCCGCTGTCTCGATCACTTCGGATGCATGGATCACTTCGATCTGAGACTTGTTATACTCATAGCGGGCAAGCTCTCTCTCTATGACTTCTTCCCGCCCGATCAGGAATACCTTCATAGCCGGCTCCTTCTCTATGGCGTCTACCGCCCCTTTGATCATCTCCGCAGGGGCATTGTCTCCCCCCATAGCATCCAAAGCTATGTTCGTAACTTCTGACATCTGTATCCCTCCCGGCGCCTGTGCTGTCATATCCTATATCAGACACCTTTATTACAGACTAATTTTACTAGACATTATGTGAAAAAGCAATACCTCATAATAAAAAACAACTGCCCGAACGGAATCATCCGCCCGGGCAGTTGTTTTGCTTATTAGGAATGCACCTGGGAGTCAAAATACCTTTTAACCCCTGCGTCATTATATCAGGTAATTCATCATCATGCCGACAGCATAATAATTGCTCATGTTATATGCGCCGCCTCTGGAATACATGCCTAATACACTATATGGATTTGTCTCAGGATTCTTTACAGAGCTTGGGTAAGATCCTGAAGCAGAGCTGTTTGCGCTGCTTCTTCCGTTGATCAGTGAGCTTGAACTTACATTCATAGCGCTGCTGGCCTTATTGAACAACCGGTCTGCGATTCCGCCCATACCGGAGATCAGCTCTTTGGTCATAGAAGGATTCTTTGCCATGTTCTTCTCGAACGTGCTCTTACTGTAATCCAGTGTTCCGTCCTTGTTGACAGAAATACCAAGCTGCTTCAATGACTGCTCAGAACCGATTCCGGTAAGGAAGTTCTTAAGCTGTCTCTCTACGGCTGAACCTCTGTCATAATTGTCATTGAGGTACTTCAGCGAAGAATTGTATGCATTGACCAGATCACCGACTGCTGACGCAACCCTCTCAGAATCCACGCCTGCTGAAAGTGTTGTCTGCCCTTCTTTCTTCAATTGTGCAGTAACACCATAGTAGCCGATAGAAACGTTGTTGGTTGCAGCCTCATATTCTGTCGTATGTCCGCCCTCAGTTACGGAATACTTCGCGTTCACTGCTTCTGTCTTCACATTCTCTGCTCCGGCAGCCGCACCAAGTTCACCGCTGACCGTGAACTCCTTGCCCGCACCTGTCTCCTTACCTTCTAACTGGAGGGACGCAACACCGTCCTTCTCTACAACGCTTGCTGTTACGCCAACCTTGCTCTTGTTGATCTGTTCCGCTGCTTCCTTAAGCATCTGTGCGTTCGTCTTAGACCCGCCATTCGCCTTAACAGCGCTAACCTGGACATTCACAGAATTCTTACCGTCTCCTACGGTGAAATCCATAGCAGAGCCCGCATAGTCCGCCGCCTTCACACCTTCGCTGACATTCATCTGCGCCTGTGCGATCTGTGCCACGTCTAACGTGTACTCCTTGTCATTCTTAACCAATAACTTACCGCTGACTGAAGCAACGTCTGTGTTAGAGCTTGCGATAGAAAGATCGCTCATAGCGCCGTTCTTATTCGAACTCTTCAGCTCATTCGCTGCATTCATCAGGTTCGTCATCTTGCTGCTGTACTCTTTAATAAAGGAAAGATCTGCATTTCTCGCCGCCTTCTGCGTAACAGAAGATGCTGACGAAGAACTTGATGACTGATACTGATTAAGCTTAGGATTCCTTGAAAGAGCCTGGGTCAGACGAAGACTGTTAATGGATGACTGATAGCCGTATAAACTATTCAGCCCATAGGAACTAATTCCACTGATTGCCATATTTCTTCCTCCTTTCATAGCATTATATATTATTCCGCAATCTTATATCCTGACAGACAAAATGCAAAAACAGCCGCCCTTCGCTCAGGCATCGCGCCCTCTGCTGACCAGGCACAGTCCAGACATGATCATCCGTCTCCGATATATAATTGCCGGAATACAAGAATCATCTCCTCAGAACCCGCCAGCACAACAAATGCAGAATATACTGCAGACTGCGCAGCACTGCACAGGCACCAAGAATGAGAATGGCTCCCCCATCCTTCATTATAATATCGGCATTCTGGATATAAATGTTAAGAAAGTATGCTTAATTTCCCTTAACTTGCGAAGCGACGTCATATCCGTATTCCCTATACCATCGCACGAACGCTCCCAACCCCTCCCTAAGGCTTGTGGACGGCTTAAAACCAAAATCTTTCTCCAGCTCATCCACATCCGCATAAGTTACTTCCACATCCCCAGGCTGCATTCCTACAAGCTCCATATGTTCCCTCAGATCATAGTCTTCCGGCAAAATTTCTGCTTTCTTCAACTCATCCTTCAGAATCTCCACAAAATCCAATAAATTCTCAGGCCGATTATTACCTATATTATATACTTTATATCTTACCCCATCCTCATTGGCAAAAGGGCACCTCTGTATAACTTCAACAATCCCTTTTACAATATCATTAATATAGGTAAAATCTCTTTTACAATTCCCATAGTTGAAGATCTTTATCTTTTCATTCTTCACTAATTTCTCCGCAAAACCAAAATAAGCCATATCCGGACGGCCTGCCGGTCCATATACGGTAAAAAATCTTAGGCCTGTAGATGGAATCCCATATAATTTCGAATAGGCATGGGCAAATAATTCATTCGATTTCTTCGTAGCAGCGTACAAGGAAACCGGATGATCCACTTTGTCATCCGTTGAATATGGTATCTTCTTATTACTCCCATATACAGAAGAAGAACTGGCATAGATCAGATGTTCCACTCCTCTCCTTCCTTCACCATAGCTGTACCGGCATGCCTCCAAGACGTTATAAAACCCTAGAACATTTGCTTCTATATAAGCATCTGGATTAGTTATACTGTATCGTACTCCAGCCTGAGCAGCCAAATTCACAACAATCTCCGGCTCATGCTCACCAAATATCGTTTCTACAAATTCCTTATCAGCCAGATTCCCCTTAAAAAAAATAAATTCACCAGACACAGAAGCTTGTCTCTGCATCTGACGAATCTGTTCCAAGCGATACTCTTTCAATGATACATCATAATAATCGTTCAAATTATCAATTCCCACAATCAAGACATTCTCAAATTCTTCAAGAATCTTCCTGCATAAATTTGCTCCGATAAATCCTGCCGCACCCGTTACCAATATCGTCTTTCCGTCCAAATCAATATTCTTCTCTAACATATGTCACCTCTTTAATCAACACTGATACAGTTCCTTAATCCCGTGCAAATATATCCCTCGTATAAACCTTCTCCTTTACATCCTCCAAATCCTCCGCACTGTAACGATTTGCAATGATCGCCCGGCTCTGTTTCTTAAATACCGTCAGATCATTGACCACTTTGCTTCCAAAAAATGTTGTACCCGCCTCAAGGGTCGGTTCATAGACAATAACGGCCGCTCCTTTGGCTTTGATCCGTTTCATTACCCCCTGAATACTGCTCTGCCTGAAATTATCGCTGTTGCTCTTCATCGTAAGCCGATATACGCCGACAACGATCTCCTTCTCCATCCCCGGATCGTAAGCCGCTGAATTGCCGTATCCTCCCGCAATCTCCAGCACACGGTCCGCAATATAATCCTTCCTGGTCCTGTTACTCTCTACGATCGCACTCACGATATTCTGCGGAACATCCGCGTAATTCGCCAACAACTGCTTGCTATCCTTAGGAAGGCAATATCCCCCATATCCAAAGGATGGATTGTTATAATAATCCCCGATTCTGGGATCTAAGCATACGCCCTTGATTACGTCTCCCGTATTCAGCCCCTTCGTCTCGCAATATGTATCTAACTCATTAAAATACGCCACCCGAAGACTTAAGAAACAGTTGGCGAAAAGCTTCGTAGATTCGGCTTCTGTTAACCCCATAAAAAGTATATCAATGTCCTCTTTCCTGGCGCCTTCCTGCAAAAGACCTGCAAACTGCTCCGCCTTCTCTCTGGTATCCGCATCACATCCCACAATAATTCGAGACGGATACAGATTATCATATAACGCTTTTGATTCTCTCAGGAATTCCGGACTGAAAATAATGTTATCCACTCCATATTTCCTTCTTACGCATTCTGTATATCCTACAGGAATTGTAGATTTGATGATCATAAGAGGCTTGGAGGCTTTATGCCTTGTCGCTTTTAACACTGTCTCGATCACAGCTTCAACTGCACTTGTATCAAAAAAGTTCTTCTTCGCGTCATAATTGGTCGGTGTTGCGATCACAATAAAATCAGCAGCCGAATATGCTTCGGCTGCCGGATTATCTGGTATATTCTCTTGTGTGTTAAGGACCGCTTTTAGGTCCAATTTCTTCTCTGTCAAATATCTTTCTATGTATTCATCCCGAATCGGAGAAATACGGTTATTAATCTTGTCAACTTTCTCCGGGATAATATCCACCGCAACGACTTTATTATTCTGAGATAAGAGCACCGCTAAAGAAAGCCCTACATAGCCGGTGCCCGCGATCACTATATTCATTTTTGACATCATTCTTCACTCCTTCTTAAATCAAATAGGTTTAGTTCCATTAAAGAAAGCCTTGTATCAACAAATTTCATTGACACAAGACTTCTTTAATTCACCTGTCTTTAATCTTAGTTCTTCTCCTATCTTCCTTCCATACTCTTCCCCCTTCATCCTCTCTTCCTCTCTCATCTCACGAATCGCCTGGCACATATTGACTTTCTCCTCACCCTCCTTAAACTTCAACCCTGCATGTGTGATCACCTCTATCACATCTGCGGCACGCCTCTCCATATCTTGAAAACGCTCCACATTCTTCTTCATCATCTTATCTAAATTTTTCTTATCCTTGGAATATTTGATAAACAGCAGGACTTCCCTGAGACTAGACTCAAACATTTCTCAATTCAGCAATTTCCCGTTCCATTCTTTTTATTATATTGTCTCTTACTTCTATCTCTCTGTCCTTCTTTTCCAATGCATGTTCTCTTGCTTCTATTATGCTGTCCTTCTCTTCCAATGCATTATCCTTCTCTTCCAATGCACTGTCTTTCTCTTTCAATGCACTGCCCATTTTTAAAAGCTCCTCCTTGAGCATTTCAATCATGTAATTTACCGTATTCTCATCCAACTTCTTCAGCGCATCTGAAAACATCTCTACCGCCTCCTCCGGGTGGTATCGGAATACACTTACTTCCCGATACATCTCTTCAAATTTTGGAAACTTCTGCAACACTCTCCGGATATCTTCCGGTTTATCCGACCCGATAAAGTACAGCCACGCTTCCAATTCGCTCCTTATCGTCTTTCTCTTATTATCCTTTATTCGAAAGAAAATATCAAGCGGTATAAAATAAAATTCCTGCAACAGATTCAATTTCAAACCTGTATCAAATTTCCATTCTCCCTTGTGTACGTATTTAAGCAGCTTCTTGAACTCTCTGCTGCTGTTTTCCATAATGACGATTATATAGACCTTCTTCAAATCCTTATATGTAAAGTCCTCTCCTCTACTGCTCTTCACACGTTCATACTGCCGCATCACCATATCCGAAGAATAGCAGCTCGCCCGTTCTCCGCCAAACAAATATCCATATTTCTGTATCTCCACATCCGCTAGTTCTCCTGATTCGAATTCCACGATAATATCCGTAAGGATCAGCGATCCCTTCTCCGATATCTTACGATGCTCATTCCTTAAAGCTCGTTTTATTTTTAAGGAACGCCCTAATACTGCTGAAAGAAAATCTCCAAGTCTCTCAGGATGAACTTCCGCATCAAAAATAAACTTGAAGAAAGAATCATATGTCATCTTCACCCCGCGGATACCCATACAGAATTCAATTAGTTTTTCCTGAAATTCTTCATCTAACTTCTTGAATTTTGAAAAGGTTCCCGGATTCCATCTGATTTCCTCCAGAACCCTCTCCCGTGTTTTCACTGCGCCCATAACTGCCGGTAAGTTATTCATTTTGTCCAACCATAGATTCCTCCTACTCTATCTGCTATAGACTCTCTATCCTTTGTCTCTTCTGCTCTTTCATTTTTGTTGACACCCTTGGATTCTCTGCTGATTCAGCGTGAAATACAAATGAAAATCTAAGATCAATATAAGTGACAGACCGCCACTCTTGCGATAAAGATATCATAGCAGATTAGGAAAATGATTACAATATGCAGTTTTTTAATCCGTTCGACATATTTTGACAAATATTGTAGTCCACTGACCAACGAACCCTGCTTTTATACGAACTTTTCTGACGAGAATACACGAAATATCAAGTTTCTTATCACAAAAATTCGTATAAAGTCTTTAGTCTAATCCAAGAACCCTCGATATCTCTTCTTCGTCATCTTGCCATAATGGCTCTTCTTCTGGAATCACACTGTTTTTCCTATTTGCGATTTTTCTCATCTGATTTAACGATGGTGATGTATAGTTACTAAGGAAAGAACCGGAGGTGGGTTGAATAAGAGGGCAATCTTTTTTGCCCCCTTATTCAGCACACTTTCGGTT
>ERZ808024.518-NODE-518-length-15946-cov-3.871321_pt1 | contig 15946 bp, 20 predicted proteins | sample MGYA00380181_ERZ808024 | MGnify/ENA primary metagenome ERZ808024 (study PRJEB31490, sample SAMN06133413) | mouse gut metagenome | isolation source: Z2_1 | host: mice | place: China: Chengdu | collected 2015-05 ...
TGCACGGATGCAGGTGGAGCGGAAGGGGGAATTGCTGGGAATGAAAGAGATGCGCAAACACATTGCCTGGTATACCGCGGGCTTTCCTCATTCGGCAAAAGTGCGGAGAAAATGCAACTATGTGGAGAGCCTAAAGGGGTTGGAAGAACTGCTGGAGCAGTTTGGTAACTGCTCCGAAAAATCGGCTCATTCCCATAGCCATTCCCATTCTTGACAAGGTGAGGGCTTTGGGATATAATACATGGAATGCAATGGGCCAAAAGCTGTATCAGCATGATTTTGGCAACTGCCGAAAGGCCAGATCAATAAGGAGAAGGCTGGTTGGAGGCAGAGTAGTAAAAAAGGAAGGAAATGAGTAACATGGCGGAAAAGAAAAATATTTTAACTTATGCAGGTCTGAAGCAATATGAAGATGAGTTGCAGGATCTGAAAGTAAATCGGAGACGGGAAGTAGCACAGAAGATTAAAGAAGCCCGGGAACAGGGGGATTTGTCTGAGAACGCAGAATATGATGCGGCTAAGGATGAGCAGAGAGATATTGAACTTCGGATTGAGGAGTTGGAAAAGCTTTTAAAGAATGCAGAAGTAATCGATGAAGATGAGATAGATATTAATAAGATCAGCATTGGCTGTAAGGTTAAAGTCTACGATGCAGATTTTGATGAGGAGATGGAATTTAGGATTGTTGGCTCCACGGAGGCGAATAGTCTGCAAAACAAGATTTCTAATGAATCTCCGGTTGGTCAGGCATTGTTGGGAAAAAAAGTGGGGGATGTGGTGAATGTGGAGACCCAGGCCGGAGTGATTCAGTATAAGGTATTGGAGATCCAGCGGGTTTCATAAAAGGAATACCATTATGATAAATCCACGAAAAGAGGAGCAGAGAATGGGCGAACAGCAGAAGCAGCAAAAAAATCAAAACCAGGAACCGGATTTAAATCAACTGTTAAAAGTGCGTCGGGAAAAGCTAACAGAGCTTCAGACGGCGGGCAGAGATCCGTTTCGGATTACAAAATATGATGTGACCGTCCATAGCGCGGATGTGAAAGAGTGTTATGCACAGTGGGAGGGCAAGAAGGTATCGATTGCCGGGAGGATGATGTCCAAACGTGTGATGGGCAAGGCATCTTTTTGCAATATCCAGGATCTGAAAGGGAATATTCAGTGTTATGTGGCGCGGGATGACTTGGGAGAAGATAGTTACAAGGCATTTAAAAAGATGGATATCGGTGATATCATTGGTGTGGAAGGAATTGTATTTACCACGAAGATGGGAGAGATTTCCATCCATGTAAATACCATGACTCTGCTTTCCAAGAGTCTACAGATTTTGCCGGAGAAATATCATGGATTGACCAACACGGATATGCGATACCGCCAGCGATATACCGATCTGATTATGAACGAGGATGTGAAAAAAACATTTGTTATGCGTTCAAAGATCATCAGTAGTATTCGCCGGTATTTGGATGATCTGGGCTTTTTAGAGGTGGAGACACCAATGCTGGTTAGCAATGCAGGCGGGGCGGCGGCAAGGCCGTTTGAAACCCATTATAATGCGTTGGATGAGGATGTAAAACTGCGAATTTCTCTGGAACTATATTTGAAAAGACTGATTGTTGGCGGCATGGAGCGAGTCTATGAAATTGGACGTGTGTTTCGAAACGAGGGATTGGATACCCGTCATAATCCAGAATTTACTCTGATGGAGCTGTATCAGGCATATACGGATTATAATGGTATGATGGATCTTACTGAGAATATGTTCCGTCATGTGGCCCAGGAAGTTTGCGGAACTACTTGTGTGCCGTATGCAGAGGCGATGATTGATCTGGGAAAACCCTTCGAGCGGTTGACTATGATTGATGCGATCAAAAAATATAGCGGAATTGATTTCGATGAGATTCGGACTACCGAAGAAGCGAAAAAGCTGGCCGATGAAAAAGATGTTCACTATGAAGCCCGCCATGAAAGAGGGGATATTATCAATCTGTTCTTTGAAGAGTTTGTAGAAGAACATTTGATTCAGCCTACTTTTATTATGGACCATCCGGTTGAAGTATCTCCCTTGACAAAAAGAAAACCGGATAAACCGGAATTAGTGGAGCGGTTTGAGCTGTTTATCTATGGCCGGGAGATGTGCAATGCCTATTCGGAGCTGAACGATCCCATAGATCAGCGGGAACGGTTTAAGGCCCAGGAGGCAGCGTTAGCGGCCGGAGACGAAGAGGCGAATACTACCGATGAAGATTTCTTGAACGCACTGGAGATCGGAATGCCGCCGACGGGCGGAATCGGATATGGGATCGATCGCCTGGTAATGTTGTTGACCAACTCGCCGGCGATACGGGATGTTTTGTTGTTTCCCACGATGAAGTCCCTGGACAAAAACGAGACATCGAAGAAAGAGGAAAAGGAAGCTTCCAAAGCAGCGGTTTCTGCGCCGGCAGAGGCAGTAAAAGTAGAGGAACCGATTGATTTTTCCAATGTAAAAATCGAACCGATTTTTGAAAAAATGGTTGATTTCGATACCTTTGCAAAGTCTGATTTCAGGGCAGTGAAGATTTTAGCCTGCGAGGCTGTTCCGAAGTCCAAGAAGCTTTTGAAGTTTACCATGGATGACGGAGAGCGCAAGGATCGCGTGATTTTAAGCGGTATTCACGAGTATTACGAGCCGGAAGAGCTGGTTGGTAAGACCTGTATCGCAATCGTAAATCTGCCGCCCAGAAAGATGATGGGCATTGATTCTGAGGGTATGCTGATTTCAGCGGTACATGAGGAAGATGGCCGTGAAGGCTTAAATCTTCTGATGGTTGACGACAGGATTCCGGCAGGGGCGAAGTTGTATTAAGCAACAATAAAGGACAATTGAAATTATAATCAGCAGTTGGGCGTAAACTTTTGTTTTACGCCCAATTTACGCCCAAATATTGAAATATATAAAAACAGACACCTGATGAAGTGAATTGTCAGGTGTCTGTTTTTATGTGTTTAAAGTTTTGATAAATGCAATAAGAGCATTTTTTTGTTTTTCGTTCAGTTGATAAAGTTCAGATAAGAATGGGTCATTGAACAGTCTGCTTGTACCCTCTTCATCGAAGAAATCGCATAAAGAGATATTTAAGGCATCACAGATATAAGAAAGAACTTCTACAGTAGGATTTTTCTTTCCAAGTTCTACATCACGCAGATAACTTTGTGAAATACCGGCTAAGGTGGCTAATTTATTTACAGTATAGTGTTTTGCAGTTCTAAAATAGGCAATGCGTTTCCCAACATCCATTTTAAATCTCCTTTTCTCTTTAGAGATAGGATAGCAAAGATATAGAAAAATAATTACATCTATAGAGATTGAAAAATATATCTATAGATGATATACTTAAATCAAAATAAAATATGAGGGAGGAAACGCTATGAGCGTAAGTCAAGAACAAACACAGGAAACGAAAACGGGGAGAGACAAAAAACCTCGGAAAAAAGGTATGAAGTGGTTGATAGGAGCAGTAGTTGTACTTCTATTCTTTTTGCTTATAGCTATGGGATCGTCAAATGAAAGTGAAAAAGAACAGATTGACAAAGCGTTTCAAGAGGCATTTAATCAGTCGTATCTTCTTCCAGACGAGCTGGGAAAGGATAAAACAGTAGTGGAACTGCTGGATGCACTCTGTGGCGATGAATCTGTGTTCTATTTAAAACAAGCTGATGGAATGATTGATGTTACTTATCAGGCAAAGACTATGTGGATGGATAGGGAAGCAGATGTAAAGTTTTTGTTAGAACTGGATTCGGAAAATTATCTGGTAACGCCAATTAGTATGACATTGGATGAAACAGAAATGGAACCGAGATTTATGGACGCATTTCTTCTTCAATGTGCTGGATATGATACATTAGCACAGGAAGTATTGGATCAATGGGCAAATGGTCAGTCAGAATCTTATTTTGAGGAAGTGGCGGCAGGTGAAGAAGAAGCTAGAAAAGAGGCTGAACGTATAGAGGAAGAATTTCTTGAAGAATTAGGAGAAAATGGAATAACTAATACGAATACATCAACTGTAGAAACAACTGCCGCTGGTGAAGATGAGGGCAATATGGAAAATAAAGGAACGGTTCAGCGTTCTCTTGATGCTGCCTATGACTTTGCGGCATGGGGGGCATCTGATGTAGGTTCCTGGTATTCGCTGACAACTGGTTATTTTGTAATTCCATATATAGATGATATGGGAAATGCGTCAGTAGAATTTGCAACAGAGAATACACAGGCTTATTATGCGACTGTTTATTATGTAGATGGTATCAATGCAGTTGGAAATGAGTTGGGGGGACTAACGTATCAGGGGATTATTTATCCTGCAACAAAAGAAGAACCGGCTGAAACCATAGGGACAATAGAACTGGTATGGGATTCTTTAGAAACGATAGAGTTCTTAACAGTAAAAATGAGTGAGGAAAACCAGATGACAGACGTATCAATGGTATCAGATGATTATGTATATTATGGTATAGTAGATTACGATTGATTTATATATTTAGGAAGAAACGTCCAACTTATTTTAATTAGGCTGGACGTTTCTTTTTCAGAAATGCTGAAGATAGGATATAAGCGCTTCTCTTGGTATTTTCCACCTGTTCCCAACCTTAAAAGCTCCAATCTGACCGTCGTGAATCAAATCTAAAAGAGTATTTTTTCCAATTTTTAAAGTGTCTTTACATTCCTTGAATGTCATAATATCTGGTACATTTTCAAGCATAGCTCCTATTCCTTTCTGATAAAAAATAGTTTGTATGAGTTTCTAGTGGTTTATTGTAGTGTTTATTGGTTTGAACATGAATTACACGCTTCCGTAAAACCAAAAAAAAGTAATGATACATTATCTTTCTGTAACAAAATCATATGAAAAAGAAGCAGGAGGATTTAAAAAATGAAAACAGCAGTACAGGTGTTGAAACTTGCAGGAAGAGTATCTGCAAAGCTGATTATTTGGCTGGCAGGAAAATTGGAAGGAGGAAAGTAAAATGGCAGCAAATGTAGAAACGATGTTTTACACAAGGCAAAAGCCTTGGCATGGACTGGGGACAATGGTAATGGAAGCTCCAGATTCTAAAACAGCATTAAATCTGGCTGGATTAGACTGGTCTGTGATCCAGAAGGAACTTACAACTGAAGATGGATTTCCAGTCAGAGGTTTTAAGGCAAATGTGAGGGATTTGGACAATCAGGTGTTGGGCGTTGTGACTGATCGATATAAAGTGGTACAGAATGAGGAGGCTTTTGCATTTACAGATGAATTACTGGGGGAAGGTGTGAGATATGAAACGGCTGGTTCTTTGCAGAATGGGAGGCGTACATGGATTTTGGCTAAATTGCCTCAGCGTTATATTATAAGCGGCGATGAAATCACACCATATCTGGTGTTTATGAATAGCCACGATGGGACAGGAGCAATCAAGGCTGCTATGACGCCTATTCGGGTTGTATGCCAGAACACGTTGAATTTGGCATTATCAACTGCCAAAAGAAGTTGGTCTACCAATCATGTAGGAGATATTAAGGGAAAAATGGAAGATGCCAGATATACACTTCTTTATGCGGATCGTTATATGGCGGAACTTGGAAAGGCGATTGACAGTCTGAATAGAATAAAATTGTTAGACCGTCAGGTGTATGAGTATATTGATTCGCTGTTTCCATTGATGGAGAACCCATCAGAGCAGCAGAAAAAGAATCTGCTCCGCATGAAAGAGGATGTTAAAATACGATATTTTGAAGCGCCGGATTTAAAGAATGTAGGAAAGAATGCGTACCGCTTTGTAAATGCAGTGTCAGACTTTGCTACTCATGCAAAACCGTTAAAGGAGAGGGCAAATTACAGGGAAAATTTATTTGCAAAAACGATTGACGGAAATGCCATGATTGACAGAGCGTATCAACTGGTAAAGGCGGCGTAACAGTAAAATTGCAGATAAGACTACTATAAGTAAAAATAGCATGAGGCAATGTGGAGGAAGGATATGTATACGACAATATCAACAACAGGTATGGATAGAAAAACATGGTTGAAGCTGCGAAAATCTGGATTGGGAGGTTCAGATGCGGGAGCAGTCTGTGGACTAAACCCGTATTCCAGTCCGGCAAATGTGTATCTGGATAAAATATCTGATGAGATAAAGGATAAGGATAATGAATCCATGCGGCAGGGAAGAGATTTGGAAGAATATGTGGCGAAACGTTTTACAGAAGAAACAGGATTAAAGGTACGGCGTTCTAACAAATTGTATCGCAGCAGTGAGCATCCCTTTATGTTAGCTGATGTTGACCGACTGATTGTAGGGGAAAATGCAGGGCTGGAGTGTAAAACGGCAACTGCATTCCAGGCGGAGCAGTGGAAGGACAGAAAGGTTCCAACGCATTATTTGATTCAGTGTTTGCATTACATGGCCGTCACCGGCAGTAAAGATAGAAAAGCGAGGAGATAAGTTTTTCTGCAATGAAAGATTTAAAGTGAAGGAGATAGGATATAGTACGGAAAGAGAAATCAATCACCTGGCGATAGTGGGAAATGGAGGAACTCTTCTATATTCATTATCAAAATCTGCGGAAATAGAAAAGGATAAGCATCCTATTTTGAGCGATGGACAGCTGAAACGGCTGGAGAAGGAACTGGAACGGACAGGCGTTGCTTTGGAGGCTGTTTTAGAACGGTATCATATCAAAGAAATGTGGCAGATGGATGATAAAATCTATCGGAATGCAATGGCGGATTTAGGAAAGTCAAAGAATCGTGAAGCGGCATAGGAATGGAATTATGAAACAGGTGAGCAATATGATGGCTGATGAAGAGTATGTGAATTTTATAATTGAGGAACGGATTTCCTTGCTTTTGCAGAGACAGAGGGGGGATTTTGAAGTTGAAATGATGGATAAAATAAGAGCTGGTTTGAATGTGGAAAATTCTGAAACGCGGTTAGAGATAGAAACGTATCTGAATTTATTGATAGACCAGATCGCACAGTCAGAAATAAAACTGTATCTTGAGGCATTGAAGGATGGGATTTGGCTTTCAAAGTGGATAGAGAGGCAGGAAAGCAGAGTTATGACAAAAGAGTGACAGAGTGATTTGTAACAGGCAGCTTGAAAAGGCGGAGGAATTTCTCAGGAGAGAAGTTGCTCTGCCTTTTTTAAGATTATGAAGAGTGCTATATGACAGGCAGGTGACTTACTGTTATGATGGTAAAAAGAAAAAATGTGTCAATGTGCTAGTAGAAAATCTATTTTTTGATGAAAAAAATGTAGAATCATGGTATAAACTGGATATAAAGATAATAGTATAGAAAAGAAATAAAAATTATTTCGACACATTGACACAGGAGGAAATGGCAATGAGAGAGATGTATAACATGGAAGAAGTAGTATTTATGTATTTAAAAGCAAGTATCAAAAAGAAAGAATGGGACCTGATCCGGACTGTGGAGACAGCGCCGACAGATGAATTTCGGGAGGAATATAAAAGGCTTATATCCATTATGAAAAAAATTGTGTATATGTTTACAGGTTCTGAAGAATGTGCAGAAGTAATTGAGGATAAAAATTTTTCTGTGAAAGGGGAGAACGTGAGAGCTTTAACCGAATTACTTTATCGTTATGATAGAGACATTATATGGAGGGAGATAGAAAAATTACTGCCGTTGTATGATGGTGGTGAAGAAAACGGTGGAGAGTCAAGGAAGCACCGTGGTACAGAGCAAAGTAAAGCAGTGAAGAGAGTTGAGCGTCTGAAAAAAGGCCCCAAAAGAAGTTTTGAAGATTTTAAAAATGAAATTGAGGACGCGTTACAAATATCTTTAGATGACCAAATTGATATAGAAATTAAGGGGGAAGAAGAGAAAAATAAAGGTTGTAAATATGATGTGGATATTATGTGTAACGAGATTTGTGAGACAGCAGATATACTTGAAAGAATATTTCAAGATAGAGTGACGGGGATTGCAGAACTGCTTGATAATGCGTCTGGCAGAAATCTCTTAGTAAGAAAAGGCGCGTGGAATATAATAGAATAATGAGTAAATAAAAGCAGACCCAGAAAATTTAGGGTCTGTTTTTGTGTTCGCTATATCATATTTAAGAGCGATTGTCAAGATAAAATAAAATAGGAAATGAGATTTTGAAACTAAGTGCGGATTTATTGTTATCAGAAGCTATGGTAAAGTATGTATATTCAATAAGAGATCTTATGAAAATAAATAAGGAGATGGTTGGAATCGGTTGGCGCCCCGCTTCTGGCTGACATAATGAAAATGAATAAGAAAGAAGCATTTAAAGAGATGGAAGAGAAAGCACTGTTAAAAGACGGAAAGTATGACTATATTTTATTGTCTGGTGAGAGAAAATTATTTGGTGCGATTTTGGATGATTCGGGTAAAGTTTGTATTCGGAATGCCTTAATTGTAGCATTTGAACCAGGAAAACGCAAGGTTTGGAAGATAGAAAATTATATAATGGAACAGTGCCCGGAGGAGTTTACAGCGTGTATAAAAAGTTTAAAGAGACTGGCAGTGTGTATTGGAGACAGAAAGGACGATACCTCATACCACTTTGTCAATGACGCAGATGGGAAGTTCCGAGAAAATTTCGGTGTTGTCGGTGTAGTAGAAGCTGGTGAGTATATCTATGCCTTTTACTATGATTGGAAGGATAAGCGAAACTGTTGTATTATGGCAGCTTGTGAAGGTATGGAGCAGGCGGATTTATATATCATTATGAAAAATTTGTACATACAAGGAGGGGAGACGGATGGAGACGGAGAAAATGCCGATAGGGACATATCTGGGATCAATGAAACGCTATTCGGAACCGGTACGGAGTGGTAATGAAGTCTACTCCAGAAGAGAAGAGACGGAGACAGATGATATGTCGTTGACTATAGCTCCTCACAGAAAGAGAAGAAAATCCGCTTCAAAGAAACATCGCAAAATTACCAGAGATTTGAAGCACTATAATCCGACAGAGGAAATAGATTCTGCTTTGATAAAGGGATTTGAGCTACCAAGTAATGACGTGTCGGAAATGCCAGACCGGCGATTTAAGCGATCTGATGAGGCTTTACAGCTAAGCTATAAAGGAGAAGAAGATGTAAACCAGAAAATAAAAAAAGCCGGAAAATATACGCTTTACAGCATGGCAGATGAAATCTTACGGAAAGTGAGAATAATCAAACATCATGGTGAATTGTATTATTATACGGGAAGAACGTATCAGGCAATTAACGATGAAGAGAATCTTCTCGAACTGATACGCTCTAAAGTTCGCAATGATGCTTTTCTGAAAACATCGACAGGCGTATTTCGAGATTTACTGACTTTTATGCGAGCAGATGGAAGATTGGTTCCGCCTGATTATGAGAAAAGGCTGAAGGACGGAAAATATCATGTGGTTTTCAAAAATGGAGTTTTGAATCTAAAGACTATGGAGCTTTTACAGCACTCACCAGAATATCTGACGTTTTACGAGCTGAAAGCAAAATGGCATAAAAATTTATCGGCCAGACACTTTGAACAGTTTTTACAAAGCGTCAGCGGTGGAGACTATGAAATTGAGCTGCGTGTTAAAGAGAGCATGGGTTATCTGCTGTCTCCAATTAACGAGGGAAAACTTTTCTTTGTAATGGGAACCGCACCAAACAGCGGAAAAAGTACATTGGGAAGACTATTAAGACAGTTAATCGGCGAAGCGTATGTTTCCAGCTTATCTACACAGAAACTGGCAGAACGGTTTGCCCTGGGTAATGCACATGGGAAGATACTGAATATTTCTATGGATCTGCCGAAGGGAAAGGTTGCTTCAACGTCAACCGCCATCATTAAGCAAATTACCGGCGGCGATACCATTACATCGGAACGGAAATATGACAAGCAGAGAGAGCTTCACAGCGATATGAGGTTTTTGTTTGCCAGCAATTTCCCTGTTACCGTGTCTCGGAGCGATGATGACGATGCCTTCTGGGATCGTATGGTAATTATCCCTTTTCCGGTTTCTATCAAGCGGGAAGATATGGATAAAGATCTTTTAGAGAAACTTTTGGAAGAGAGAGACGCGATTATTACACTGTGTTTGCAGGCTTTTCATAAGGTACTCCGGCGTAATTACCTTTTTTCCGTATGCAGTCAGGCGGATGTGATGAAACGGGAGTGGAGATACAAGGAACCGGATTATACGGGTTCAATTCAGCCCTTTATGGAAGAGTGTATTGAAATAACAGGGAGAAAAAATGATGGTATCTTCTTTGCGGAATTATATGAGAAATATTGTGAATACTGTGAAGAAAATGGATTTGAAGCAACTGGAAAACATAAGCTGAGATCATGGATTTTGGCGAATGAGAAGTTATGTGACAAAACAAGAATGCGTCTTACTGAAAAGAATCCAAGATCGAGCTTTTCCGGAATGCGCTGGAAAGAATAGGAGGAGGCAAAATATGATTGAGATACCGATTTGGGAGAAAAGTAATTTAACGATTGAAGAAGCGGCAGTTTATTCAGGGATTGGCAGAAACAAGCTTAGGGAACTGACGGAGAATGAAACCTGTACATTTGTGTTGTGGATAGGAACAAAACGCTTGATAAAGAGGCGGAAATTCGACGAGTTTATAGATAAGGCGTATTCTTTGTAAAGTAGCTGATACAGAGTAAATTTCAGCCCATGTGAAGGCAGCCTGTCTTGACGTGGGCTGGATTTATGTAAAAGAGAGGAAGATGAAACATGATAGAAAGAAGAAAGGATAAGAACAGGCGGGTGCTGAAAGAGGGGGAATCACAGCGGAAAGACGGCACCTATGACTACCGATGGAGAACATCGGACGGAAAGCGGCACTCTGTTTATGCAAAGACATTGGAAGAACTGAGGGAGAAAGAAAATGCCATTCAGAGGGATAAGAGAGATGGAATTCGTGCAGAAGCAAAAAATACCACACTGAATGATATATTTGATATGTGGGTTTTGCTGAAAAAGGGGCTAAAGGACAACACATTTCAGAATTATCAGTATATGTATAATCAGTTTGTCTATCCGGATTTTGGACAGTCTAAGGTAGGATTATTAAAACGTTCTGATGTGAGACGGTTCTATAATATGCTGTTAGACGAGAGGGGACTTAAAATTGCCACGATTGATAATATACATACCGTGCTTCATCAGGTTTTAAATCTCGCGGTGGAAGATGACTATTTGAGAAAGAATCCCGCGGATTATGCATTGAAGGAATTAAAACAGGCACGAAACCTGGAAACTGAAAAGAGAAAGGCACTGACGCTGGAGGAACAGAATATGTTTTTGAATTATTTAAAAACAAGCAAGCAGTATCATCATTGGTATCCTATTTTCGCAGTAATGCTGGGAAGCGGATTAAGAGTTGGAGAAGCAACTGGACTGAGGTGGGAGGATGTGGATCTGGAACAGGGAATTATCAGCGTCAATCACACCTTGGTGTATTACAACCATGCTGAAAATGGATGCTATTTTGGCGTGAATACGCCTAAGACAAAGGCAGGACATCGGTTAATTCCGATGACAGAAATTGTAAAGGAGGCTTTTCAAATAGAAAAGGCATATCAGGAACTTCACCATATTTCGAGTAAGGCGGAGATTGATGGATATTGTAATTTTGTATTTATCAATCGTTTTGGAAATGTTCACAATCAGGGGACTCTGAATAAAGCACTGCGCCGGGTTATCAGAGACTGCAATCAGGAAATTCTCGACAAAGCCAGCGGAAAGAGGGTGACAATGCTTCCTAGGTTTAGCTGCCACATCTTACGCCATTCTTTTGCGACAAGACTCTGCGAGGCTGGCATTAATATGAAGGTGATACAGGACGTATTGGGCCATGCGGATATTGGGACTACAATGAACATCTATGCAGACGCTACGAAAGATATGAAAGTCCGGGAAATAGGCGTATTTGATGAATATATGGCGAAATGGAGAGCTTGACAGAGCATGATGAAAAATATTTCTATACAAAGTCCGAAAAAATGGATATAATGAAGGTAACAAGAGAACGGTCTATTATAATGAAAGAGGTGATAAGTAATGACAGCACTGAGAAAAGATGCGATGGATTTACTGGAACGTATGCCGGAAGATAAGCTGTATTTTATCATTCAGATTATGGAAGGTGTGAACGGTCTTTATGGTTCAGAATCAGAAAAAGTGAGAGAACGGGCATTTGAGCAGTTAGAGAGTCTCAGACGGAAAGCGCCGCAGATAGATTATGAAAGAGAATTGGATAGTTACCGAGAGGAGAAATATGGGACTGCGAATTTTGGTTGATACAAATGTTCTTCTTGATTATCTGCTTTGCCGCAGTCCTTATGACCAGGCGGCAGAGCAGATTATCGCTGCCTGTAAGCAGCGACGGGTATCAGGATGTGTTGCGGCACACTCGATTTCAAATATGTTCTTTATTCTGCGTAAAGCGTTCAGTGTTGCCGAAAGACGTAAACTGCTGTTAAGCATATGCGAATTATTTGAGGTTGAAGGAATTGACAAGGGAAAGATTCTTAATGCGCTGGCCGATGAAACATTTTCAGATTTTGAGGATTGTCTGCAAAAGGAGTGTGCAGTTGTTTTTCAGGCGGACTATATCGTTACAAGAAATTGTGCAGATTTTAAAAGCAGCGGGATACCTTGCATAGAGCCGGTGGAGTTCTGCAAAATGCTTTCAGAATAATATACGCCCGCTCTACGCCTGATTTACGCCCAAACGAAGTGATAGGGCGAACAAGTACAAAAGAATACGAGTCAACAGGTCTTACAATCCGTATGGACAATAGGCTATGAAAGACAGTATTCAGGTGTATTTTTCAACAAGGTTGTTCCCGACGATGAAAACACTGGAGAAATAACTGACCAGATTCCCCAGAGTTCATGCGGAGTTGCAGAATTTGAAAGTCCTGAAAAACAGTTTGCGCAGACTAAGAAAGAATTCCTGCGTGAAAATGGTGTTTTAAATAGAAATACGGCAAGCCGGTTTCTTCCGGGGCATTGGAGGATATCTTAAGGGAATCTGTGGAAGCTAGTTTGAAGAAATCGGGTAGTTCATTGGATAGGAAGATATAATCTTTATACATTATTTGGCAGAGGCGCAAAATCAAGCGCCTCTGTTCGCGTTTACTGCGATTTTGGCAATTTAGAGGAAAAAAGCTGTCTTGATAAAGGCAGTTTTCCATGTTAAGATAACTTTAGTATTTTCTTAACAGAAGGGAGGAATGGCATGAGAAAGAAAGTCGGGACAAGAAGGAAAGTTTTTCGAATTTGTTCGATCGGTTTATTGCTGGTTTTATTTGCCATAAATGGTTTGTCGACACAGGCAGCAGAGACACGTATCGGAATTACGGAGATCTGTTTGAATGTCTCTTCTGACATTGTTCCGGGAAACAGTGGGGGACAGGTCAGCATATCTGCAGATGGTGGGAATTTTCGGGTTGGAACGGCAGAGGTGCTTAATGAGAATGATGACTGGATGGGTGGCATGACACCGCGGGTGTCAGTAGAATTATATGCGGATAGTGGTTATTATTTTGCTGAGACTAGCAAGGGAGCTTTTCGCTTCACTGGTGACGCGGCTTCTTATGTGACAGCGCGCAGGAAAGATAATAAGGAGACTTTGGTTGTAACCATAAAGCTGGATAGACTTGAGAATGGGGATTTGACGCTAACAGGAGCCCGGTGGGAGGAATCGGATGGAACAGCTGCATGGGACAATAATCCCCGGGCGAAACGATATGAGGTTCGTCTGTATCGGGGGAATTCTTCTGTAACTTCCACCCGAACAGCGAATGACAATTATTACCATTTTGGCGGCAGTATTACCCGACGCGGAGATTATTATTTTGAGGTGAGAGCTGTAGGCAGTGGTTCGGAGAAAGGAGATTGGATTAGCTCAGACAGTTGGTATGTTTCTGCTGCAAAAGCAGATGACTTGAGCGACAGCTATTCTTATGATGGGCCTGGCGATAGTTTTTATAACGATAGCCGGGGGCCAGGGGTGTCTGGCAGCTCTTATTATGGAGAACAAAGTGGTGGACCAGGCGTTAGAAGCTCTGGCGGATCGGGTAGGAGTCCAGGAGTGATAACCGGGTCCGGCAATCACTGGTGTCTGGATCAATATGGCTGGTGGTATCAATATGCAGATGGAAGTTATCCATATAACTGTTGGCTTTGTATTGATGGCAAGTGGTATTGCTTTAATGAATCGGGATATATACGTTATGGTTGGATTTGGAACAATCAAAATTGGTATTATTGTGGTGAAGACGGTGCTCTGATGGCTAATACCCGAACGCCGGATGGATATTACGTCGGTGAGGGAGGAGTTTGGATCCCCTGATCAGAGGAGTAAAAATAGAAGTCACATTATTATGAGGGAAGAGGAGTAGTTTTATGGGAGTTCAGGCAGCATTTGTGGTTCCGCACCCGGCCGTGATTGTGCCGGAGATCGGAAGAGGGCAGGAAAAGAAGATTCAGAAGACAGTAGATGCTTGTCAGGAAGTTGCGCGAAGAATTGGTGAACAGAAGCCAGAGACAATTGTGTTGATTTCGCCGCATCAGGTTATGTATGCAAATTATTTTCATATTTCTCCAGGGAGCGAGGCAAAAGGAAATTTTGCTAAATATGGAGCCGGACAGATTGGCATGGAGATTTCTTATGATGAAGAGTTTGTAGAATTGCTTTGCCAAGTGGCGGAGACAAAGAAGCTGCCGGCAGGAATCCAGGGAGAGATTGATCCACAATTGGACCATGGGACGATGGTTCCACTGTATTTTGTAAATCAAGTCTGGAAGAATTACCGGCTAGTGAGAATCGGACTTTCGGGACTGTCTTTGATGAAGCATTATGAACTGGGGCAATGCATAAAGAGCGTAGCAGAGAAATTGGAAAGAAATATTGTGGTAATTGCAAGCGGAGATTTGTCTCACAAATTGAAGATAGAAGGGCCCTATGGATTTCAAAAAGAAGGACCAGAATATGACAGTCGTGTTATGTACGTTCTGGGAAAAGGAGCTTTTGGAGAACTCCTGGAGTTTCCAGAGAATCTGTGCAATAAGGCAGGAGAGTGTGGACACCGTGCGCTTACTATGATGGCGGGAACTCTTGATCGAACAGAAATTATTGCCCGACATCTTTCCTACGAAGGTCCATTCGGAATCGGTTACGGAGTTTGTGAATATCTAGCGCGTAAAGAGAATCCTCAGAGAAATTTTAAAGAGCAGCATGAGAAAAAAGAAAGGGAACGAGTGGCCAGTCAGATCCGAAAGCAGGATGCTTATGTGGCGCTGGCACGCAGAGCAGTGGAAGAGTATACTCGTACCGGTCAGGTGATTCCGGTTCCCGCAGGATTACCGGAAGAATTGTATCAGCAGCAGGCAGGAGTGTTCGTTTCTTTGAAGGAAAATGACAGCTTGCGGGGATGTGTGGGGACGGTTCAGGCGGCGGAAAGCTCTGTGGCAGAGGAAATCATCTATAACGCGGTCAGCGCCTGTTCTCGGGATCCTCGGTTTCAGCCAGTGGGACCAGAAGAGCTGGATCGTCTGACGATCACCGTAGATGTGCTGGGAAAATTAGAAAAGGTGAATTCTGTAGAAGAACTGGATGAAAAAAAATATGGAGTGATAGTATCAAAAGAGAACAGTCAGGGATTGCTGCTACCAGATTTGGACGGTGTGGACAGTGTTCAGGAACAGATTGGAATTGCAAAGCGCAAGGCCGGCATTAAAGATCAGGAAGAAGTGGAGTTGCAACGTTTTGAGGTGATACGTCATTTTTAGAAAGTACCCAGAAAAGGGGAAAGAAGCAATGGAAAAAGGAGTAGACCATTTTCTACAATGTCATTAAGATAAGGAAACGAAAAGCATAGTCAAGGAAATGAGGCGAGAATCAACGCAAAACCG
>ERZ808024.523-NODE-523-length-15788-cov-17.003119_pt1 | contig 15788 bp, 19 predicted proteins | sample MGYA00380181_ERZ808024 | MGnify/ENA primary metagenome ERZ808024 (study PRJEB31490, sample SAMN06133413) | mouse gut metagenome | isolation source: Z2_1 | host: mice | place: China: Chengdu | collected 2015-05 ...
TAGGAATAGAGGTCGGTCTAATTGCGTAGCAATTCAAAGAGCGACAAAAAGTGAAACAATAACAAATGTGATTTTTTTATGGCTCGTCGATGGCGTAAATATGGTTCAAAAGATGATGATAGACGGCAGACTTTAGCGGAAGCCATGTTGTCTTATCGTTCTATGAATAAATATGGGTTATTCTCACTGTTGTATGTCAGTGGCTTCACCTCTTCCGATTCGTATCGGATAGCGTTTGGCTGCTTTGACGATAACCCTCAAAAGGTAGCGTGCAATGCTTCTCGGACACTTCGGCACCATGAAGTGCAGTTCTTTTTGAGAAACGTGGCGTATGCCTATAGATCTGACAGTATTCGTTTGCGTGTGGATTATCCTCGCAATACATTGCAATTAGACTGGGAAGATTTGCAGTCGGCAGCTCCCGATGCCGATGAAGGTTTACATCCGAAAAAATCAAAATAAAAAATTTTTCTGACTCGCACCCATGCCCATACAACCGGGATGCCTGTTACCCCCCGGTACCCCTTGTTAATATTGAGCCGAATAACTTGCGTACTTCGCTGACTTTTAGTATATTTGCAACATAAATAGAGCCGAGAGCCACTAACCTTAACCGGGATAGTGGCTCTTTTCTTTTTAACAGACATATTAACCAAGCCGAGAGCCATAGAGCCGATGCCGTTTTCACGGTCTCGGCTTTAATTGTTTAAGGCATGGCAGATAATAAACTAATCTTTCCTATCGGTTTCGACCTTGAGGCAGGGGTCGAGGATGCGATGAAGAACGGCGACCGGGCATTAGCTCGCATTGAATCGGTTTTTGCGCGTCGGCCTATCGCCCTGAAAGTGGATGCCTCCGGCGTTGGTGAGCTTTGCAAGAGCATAGATGCCCTTGTTGCCAACCTCACCCGGCTTAACGGTCTTTTGGCAGGAGGCGGCACCACTTCGGCAATAACAGAACAGCAACAGTTGGCTCACGCCGTCGATGAACACGGCAGGGCGGTAGAGAGTGCGACCGGCGCGATGGGGCGCAATGTCGCGGAACAGGAGAAAGTCAACAAGGCTTTACGAGATACCTATGTCGAGCAGGAAAAGGTCAATAAGCTCATAACTCAATATCACGACACCTACGAGGGCCAGATTGAAAGCCTCGCCCGGCTCAACAGTCAGCTTGCGGCCAACAAGAAAGCACAGAGCGACAATGAGAAAGCGTTGTCGATGGGTCGTAAGTCCGCAAGTGAATATGCCGCAACCAATGCGGAACTTATGGCGCAGCACCGGCAGCTCACTCAAGAGAAACGCGCCCTCACGCAGATTATGACAGCCGAGGAAAAGATGCTGATGTCTCAGGAGGGCAGCTATGCGCAGTTGTCGCAACAGTTGTCATTGCTGAAAACCGCATATAAAGACCTCGGCGACGAGGGGCGCAGCTCGCAGTTTGGGCAGGAACTTAGCGGAGCGATTCAGACACTTGACGCTCAACTCAAGGGGATGGCGGCAAGTATGGGGGAATTTCAACGGAATGTCGGAAATTACTCTCTTGCCGGACAAAACGGGGTAGTTACTACCGAGAGCCTGACAGCAGCCATTAATCAGGAAGCCCGGACTACTCAAGACCTCATAGACCAGACGCGGATATTGGAGGACGCAAAGCGGATGATCAACCGCGAGGATGCTAACTATAACTCCACAATAGCCGCCCTCAATGCCAAGCTCGATGAGAACCGCCGCAAGCTCTCCGATGTGAGCGACATATTGGGTAAGGAGGCTAAGAGCGTGGCAGAGGCGGAGGCGCAAAACAAAAGACTGTCCGAGGCTATGAAACATATAGACCTCACCAGCTCGGATGCGAAAAAGAAGTTGGAGGAAATGCGCAGTCAGATAGAGCGCAACAACCGGACAATCAATGCCGCGACGGGCGCGAATGAGCGATATGCGGAGAGTGTGTTGGGTCTTGTAGGTGTTAACGTCAATTTCGGACGCTCCTTGCAGGGATTGGGAAACGGCGGCAACTTCATTGACGGCCTCGGCATAAAGATTAAGGCTCTTGGCAAATCGGTAATGGGGTTGTTGGCTAATCCCGTGGTGCTGACGATTCTCGGCGTTGCCGGTGTTGCCGCCGGTTTCAAATGGTGGTACGAGTACAACAAAGGTCTTATCGAAGCCTCACGCCTGACGGAGAATTTCACCGGACTTACAGGCGAAGCCGCCGACAAGATTACCGCCGATATGCAGACATTGGCGGACCACATGGGGAAAGGCTACAAAGAAAGCATAGGTGCGGCTAATGTTCTGGTGCAACAGTTCGGCGTATCATGGGAGGAAGCCATGAAGCTCATGCAGGATGGTATTGTTGCCGGAGCAGACATGAGCGGCAACATGGTTAGCAATATCGAGCGTTTTGCCCCGGCTCTGCGTGATGCCGGAGTGAGTGCCGATGAATTTATGTCGATACTCGCCGAGACCCGCAACGGAGTTTTCAACGAGCAGGGCATACAGGACATTGTGAAAGGCGGTACCCGGTTGAGGGCCATGACAAAGCAGATTGCGGAATCTCTCGACGCGGTAGGCATATCTTCGGCACAGATGCAGAAAGATTTGTCGGACGGCACAGTTACCATGTTTGAGGCGGTGCAGACAGTAGCCGCCAAACTCAAGGAACTGCCCGAAAACTCGCAGGAAGCCGGCAACATCATGAAGCAGGTATTTGGCAGAACCGCAGCCGAGGGAGGCACCTTGCTTATTCAGTCGATTGCCGATGTCAATACCAATCTCGATGAGGCAAAGAACCGCATGGGCGAGCTTGGTAAAGCCAATGAGGAACAGATGAACGCCCAGCGAGAACTCAATGAGGCTCTTTCGTCGGTGTTCAAGGTGAGCGGCACCAACTTCGAGATAATGATTGCCAAGGTCAAAACCTTTGCCGCGCAGGGATTGACAAAGGTTATAAAGGGTTGTGCCGATATAGTGAATTGGTTTATACGGATGTATAACAAATCCATTGTGGTGCGTGCCGGGGTCAGCAGCATAGTAAACTCGTTCAAGACGCTTTGGGAAATATCGAAGTTCGTATTTAACCAGATTATTGACTCTTTCACCGCCGCCGGTACAATCATGGAGGGCATTGTAACTCTCGATTGGGATAAGGTCAAGAAAGGCTATACCGACGGCATGAAAGCATTGGGCAACAATATAACCACTCTCGCCAAAAACATAGCATCCAATACCGCCGACGCATTTAACGACACCCTCAACGGACAAATGAAAGAGGTATCGGTCAAGCTCGATGCGGACACCTCCGGCGCGACCCCCGTCCGCAATGGATCCGGCAACGGAAATTCCGGCGGCATTACCCCGATAGGCGGCAAAGTGGATAAAGAGGCCGCTAAAACATACTTGCAGACACTCAACAAAATAGAACAGTCAATTACAGCCATTTACACCAAATATGGCGAATTGGTAAAGCAGGAGGGCAACACAAAGGCTCTGGAGCATATCAATGAGCTTTACAAAACTCAACTGTCCTATATCAATTCGATGGCCGGACAATTCGGGCTGTCATTCGATATGCCTACCTCGTTCAAGAGCCTGCAAGAGTACCGCAATGCGATTCTCGATGTAATAAAGCGATTGAACGAAAGCGGAGTGAAAGGAGCGCAGAACGCCGCTTTAGAGCTTGAGATGAAGATTGGTTTGGGCAATGTGGATAGTGTCAGTAAAGAACTTGAACGCAACCTAACCATGATGTCGGACCGCATAAGCCGGACTAAAGCCGCGAAAGAGTTTTACGATAAAGTTTTCTCACAGACGGGGAGCCATACCATTGCAGCCAATGTTACAGCCTCGATATACGGAGATACCGGCGAGGGTCTGCAAAAGCAGATAGCGGAGCAGATTCAGGAATATTTCAGAGGCGTAGATGTCGAGTTGCCCGTGAACCTCAAGACGGGCGATGTAGATTATAAGAAGCTCCGCGAGATATGGGAGGCGGATAAAGCATTGTCGCCGGAACTGCGTAAGATTCCGCAACAGTACGACGCGGCAATTAAATCAATCCTCGACAACGGCGATAACTTCAACAAAAAACAGGCGGAGCAATGGTTGTCAGACCTTGAAGCCGCAAAGACATATTCGGATAAGCGCATTGAACTCGCACAGTACACGGCAAACCAAATTGCGTATCTGGAGAGCAAGCGCAATGCCCTCGACCCGGACAGCCGGGATTATGAGGCGCAGCTAAAGATGTTCGACAACCTTATTGCCGGATATAAAAGCAGGGAGCAGAAAGAAGTCTCCTCGATAGAGTGGGATGCGTTCAAGGATATGCCCATATATACCTCTATGTTCGCAGACCTCGACAACGCAAGCTCCGCAATGCTTACCAATATGCGTGAGAAGCTGTTGCAGATGAGGGAATCATGGAAAAGCCTCGACCCGGACCAGATTAAGGAACTGCAAGACCGATTAAGTGAGATTGACGCGCAGATTGCCTCACGCAATCCATTCAAAGCTCTCGGCGATGCCTTTAAGGAATACAAGGAGTTACGAAAGACCGGGACAAAAGCAGATGCCGACAAAGCATTATTGGACGCGACCGACGCTTATGCCAAAGCAAAATCAGACCTTGAGGCTCTTCTAAAAGAAAAGCCTACGGATGATCCGGCGGTGGAAAACGCCCGGCAGCTCGTCAACTCCACCGAGGAAGCCGCAAAGAAAGCTCAGGAACTCGCAGACCGGTGGGCGAGGGTTGAGAAAGCAATCGGGCTGTCAAGCTCGGAACTGTTTGCCATTCTCGGCTCATTCAGTGATGTTGCCGCCGGAATAGGCAAACTTACTCAAGTATTCGGAGGCAGTGAGGAAGATGTGCAATACTGGGATGATATAGCCGCCGGACTGAACGAGGTGACAAGCGGTATCGAGGGGATTGTGCAAGCCGCCATGAGTGGCAACCCCATTGGCATTGTCACCTCCACTCTGACAGCCATACCGAACATGATAAGCGGTTTCGCAAATCTCTTTTCAGCCGGGAAAGTCAAGAGAGCTAACAAGGAGATTAAGAAGCAACAGAAGATATTAGAGCAGCTTGAATATACTTACAACCGCCTCAACACCGCCGCCGACAAACTATTTGGCGCGGACTACATAAGTAACTACAACGCCCAGATGCGGAATTTGCAAGCGCAGCAAACCGCATATCTCAAGCAAGCGGAAGCAGAGAGAAGTAAGGGAAAGAAAGCCGATAAGGGAAAGATTGACGAATACCTGAACGCCGCCCGTGATATTGGCAACCAAATAGCCGACATGGAGGGCGAGTTGACCGCGCATTTCACCGGTACCAGCCGACAGGATGCCGCGAGGGAGTTTGCCCGGTCGTGGATTGAGGCTAAACTATCGTTTTCCAACACAGCCGACGCAATCAAGAGCAAATATTCAGATATGATTAAGTCGATGATTGTTGAGGGAGCGGCGGCAAGAGTTATCGACGCGGCATTGAAGCCCATGTGGGATGAAATGGATAAGATGTTAGCCAAGAATGATATTTACGGGGCAATAGACTATTTGGCAAACGGCATGGATAGTTTTATTGAGTCCGCTGACAATGGCATGAACGTGTTATGGAAATCCCTTGAAGCTCGCGGCCTCGACATGAAGAAGCTGATGGGCGATGTCGATAGCAACTACACCGGGATAGCAAAGAATGTTGCCGGAGCTTCAAGTGAGGAAATAAATGCGGTCGCAGCAATCGGCAATACTCTGATGTATTATGTTTCTCCGATTCCGGCAATGGCTACCGATGTCGCAATTATCCGGCAAGCTATCGCCGCCAATTCCGGCGCGGTCAACACGAACAGTTCTCCGGGTTGGTCGGATTGGCAAACACAAGCTATGGCAGCATACAACGCTACCGCCAGGAATACCGCCGACACTGTTACCGAATGTCGGAGAGCTGCTGTTGCGTGCGAAGAAGCCGCAAGCAACCTAAAACGGGTTATAGAATATTCGGGAGGGAAAGCGAGAATCAATGTAAGGCTATAACCCCGAAAATCGAATAAAAAATTTTTTTAGGGTCGCACCTCGCCCCAGCGAGAGAGGCGGCTCTATACCCCCGGCACCCCTTCCGGGATGTTGGGAATCATCTGCCAATAAAACGGCTCTTGCGCGTGATGCGTAGGGGTCGTTTTGCCTGTTGACTTCTTGATTGCCTGATTGCACATGACTTCGGAATTGGTGCTGCAAATTGGGTTTTGTGCAGCGCAAAACATACCTTGCCGCTCAAGCGTCGCGGGGGCTACCAAAACCTTTTGAGGTTACTCAAAAGACACCTTGCTACTCAAACGGCGTAGAGCCTTTATGAGTTACCGCCGGAAGTCGGCAAGAAGATTTTTATACGGATAAAAATACAACTTGCTACACATTTTCTGCGACCCTCCGAAGTCGGGATTGATTGTAGGAAGTAAGATATGTTATAAAACATACGTCTAATTATGAAAATGAACGTTTTTATTTTTGGACGGATAAATCTTTTTTACTATCTTTGCAATAGAAAACAAAAGCACTACGAATATGGAAAGCTCAAGCAAATGGATTCCTTACCTCCGAGTTTCAACCGATGATAAAGGGCAGACGGTTGAACAACAGTTGTCAGCTATTAAAAACGCTGCTGAAGCTCGCGGCATTGAATTGGTGTTCGACGTCGACGGCAAACCATTTCAAGACATGAAGAGCGGTAAGCTATCCCCTAAAGAGCGTGACGGATTACGCGGAGCTATCAAGATGGCTCGACGCATCAAAGCTCCAATCGTATGTGCTAAAACTGACCGCTTGGCTCGTTCATACACTGTTGCCGAAAAGTTAGCTGAAGATACAACGGTATCTTATGAGTTCCTTAACGCTGACAAATCAGCTCTGTATGATTCAACGCTCCGAATGATTTATTTCGGCTTCATGTCCGAGGGTCAGCGACAGGCAATCAGAAAAGCCACAAAAGACAAGCGACAGGAACAAAAGGAGGCTTGTGCCCGTGCGAATGAAATGTATGCTAACGGTGTCAGCATTGAGGATATTATTGTTGCTGAACCTACGATAATCAACATTATCCGTAACGGCAAATATCAGCCCGGAGCATGGCGCAATGGCACGCCCAAAGGTCATGCCGATACAAGCGCAGCGATAGCCGGACGAAAGCGCAAAGCAAAGGAAAATGAAAATTCTATCGAAGCGTGGGGGTATCTTGAAGAATGGTTAAAACACAATCCCCTCAACTATGGGGCGGCAGCTCGTTTTCTCAATGAAGAAAAGAAGTGTTCGACCCCTCGCGGTGGTGATTATACACGGCAGGCGGTAAAGAACCTTATCGCAAGATTCAGTAAGTGACATTTAGAAATTAATACACACCAAAAGGGCGGCAGCACTCCCGAAAGAATGTTGCCGCCCTCCCTTGCAACACGAGGCGATTATTGCTCTGGGCCGTTTGGTTTAGCGAGTCAGACGGTTTTATTTTAGCTTGCTATCCGGCAATGATTCTCCCCTCGATAGCAACAAGGGGGTATTAGGCTACCCCGTGCCGGGATTATGCGGCAAGTGCTTAATATCTCCCATCGGCATATTACTTCCGCTCACCTCATCACTGAAATTTTGGGTTGAGTTGTGGCTATTGACCGTTGCTGTTCCAGAACAAGCCACGGCAGAATGATCTCTACCGAGGGCAGAGTAATTCATGCTGTCATGCCCGGCTTTACTCTGCACGTTTTGCTCGCCGCCATTTTGTTCCATGACATCACCACCAGCTTCAATGACACGATTGTTATTGCCGGACACAACCAAGCTATGCAATTTTTCTATTGCGTCGCCTATGCGGTCGAGGCTCCGGGCTATATGATCGAGCCGCCGGAGTTCTGCGGAGTGTATGCGCTGTTTGCGGTTCATAACAGTAAATTGTTATAGTTTGTCCCAAGCTGGAGCGGGCATCCCTCTCATATCCTTATCGTAAAGTTGCGTTAGAAGTCCTGCCGTTTCAATACATTCATGTAGTTTGTTAGCAAGATTTACAGGTGGAACAATCTCTCTGTAAATTTGCTCCGGCAACCATTCATCTGAAATATGCTCAGGTTTTGTTACAAGGGTTGAAAAGTCATTGATTAGCCTTTGAAGCTCGGTCAGCGAAATTTCGGGATCATATTCTACAAAATACTCAAGCAACTTACCGACATTAAGCAAACACATTGTCGGGTAAGTTCCTATATGGAACCCAATCCAATAATTATCTGAATCGGGTTGATGCCAAATTTTACCCATTATTTTCTTATACCGCTCCGGGTCTTGCGGCAAAAATCTGTCCTCACTTTCCATAACTCCAATTGCTTTTAGCATCACGTTTCATGTACTCGTCTATTATACCCTCATCGCGGCAAATAGCCTCATCCAACACATCGGCAAAATACTCTACATAATCTATGCTGTCAGTAATTGTTGCTTGCGACCCCATAGGCTCATCAGTTTTATTATGCAACTCTTGAATATAGGCTATGATTACACGTTGAGCGGAGCACAACAAGCGCACTGCATCACTTTCGTTGGCAATATAGCCTAACAAAACGCTCAGATTTATAAGGTATTGGGGCCTATCATTCACGATATACGCACCTAAATAGAAATCTCCTGTTGTCGGATATTCCCATATTTTAGGAAGAAGTGCTGTAAAATCATCCATACGAAAAACGGCTTTAACCCATCTCGCCAAAGATAGACAGCACTCCGAATAACGGTGTATGTCATAAGGTTAAAGCCGTATAGACCTTAACCGTTACGCGGTAGTGCTTATGTCTTTTGATAATCTTTGGCGAGATTTCAAGTACAAAGTTAACGCTTTTTCCCGGCGGAAAGTTGGAGAGCGACAAAAGATTTATTCCTCAACTCAACTTTTTACCCCTAATATTTGTGTATATTATATATATTTTATATCTTTGCATTGTAAAACTAAATGATATGGCAACAGCACTAAACATCAAACGCAAAAACATCGACCTCCCCGTCGATACATTGCAAAAGCTCTCCATTATGGCAGTAGCCCAGGGCAAGAGCTTAAAGAATTTCATCGAAACGATTCTTATTTCAAAGGCTAATGCCGTAGCCGTAGAAGTAAGCGAAAACCCCTCTCCCTCCGGCGACCCGTGGTTTAATGACCCGGAAAATATAGCCTCCCTCAATCGAGGTATAGAGGATATTAAAGCCGGAAGATGCCGCGCTTACTCAATGGATGAAATAAGAGAACTGTTAGGCGTATGACATACGAACTAATCTTGTCCGATGAAGCGAAAGAACACATGAAAGTGTGGAGAAAGTCAGGGCAAAAGAAAACGCTAAAGAAAATAGCAGATTTGTTCGAGGAACTGCGACAACATCCAACAACAGGCACAGGCCATGTTGAACAACTCAAGGGTAATTATTCCGGCTATTGGAGTAGAGAAATCAACAAAGGCGACCGAATGATTTACAGCATTGAAGATGACAAGGTAATTGTAAACGTGGTTTCGCTCAAAGGTCATTACAACGACAAATAGAGATAGGCAGGGCAATCGCTCTGCTTTTCTTTTTCTTTGCCGGATATTTGGAGGTATCGAGATTGTTTTATACCTTTGCCGACAATAAAACAATATACCAATAAAGCAAATAAACAATTTGTATGGCTAAAATAATAGCGATAGCAAACAACAAGGGCGGAGTTGGCAAAAGCACTACAACCGCAAATCTCGGCGCGGCGTTGGCTCTCAAGGGACAAAAGGTGTTGGTTGTCGATACAGACCCGCAAGCGAACCTAACGGCGGCTCTGCTGGATATAGACGAAAAGCCAATCGAGGTTTCAATCTATGACGCTATGAGCGGAAGCGCAGCACTCCCGATTCATCACGTTTCGCCCAATCTTGATATTGTTCCGGCTGACATAGCGTTGGCGGCAGCGGAGATTGATTTGGTAAGCCGCCGGGCGCGTGAATTTGTCCTCAAAAAGCTGCTTACCCCGGTAGTGGGTAATTACGACTTTGTTTTGATAGACTGTGCGCCCTCGCTCGGACTGATCACTCTCAATGTTCTGTCAATGGCAGACAGTGTTCTTATACCGCTAACCGGCGAAGCTCTGCCTATGCGCGGACTTGCAATGCTTGACAATTACATATCTGATGTTGTCGCAGACCTCAACCCGGCCCTCCATGTCGGCGGCGTGGTTGTTACCCGGTTCAACAACCGCAAGCTCAACACGGTTGTATTATCCACCATCGCGGAACGCTACGGCGACAAGGTATTAAAAAGCCGGATACGCGAAAACATATCTATCGCAGAGGCTCCGTTGGCTCATTGCTCGATATTCGAGTATGCCCCCGACAGCAACGGCGCAAAGGATTATATGGAGCTTGCCTCTGAAATCCTACAATTAAACAAATAAACAATATAAAAATAAAACAATATGGCAAAGAAAGGTTTGGCAGCTCTCGCAAGCAAGCAGATAAATTCAACCGCTCAACCCTCGACCCCTGCGCCCATCGACGCGCCCCATAAAGCGGAGGCACCCGAAACAACAGAGACAAAAGAAGCTACTCCGGCGCAGACCTCAACAGGAGCGAAGCGAGGCAGACCGGCGGCGATGACTGCTACCGATGAAGTCAACGTAACTTTCAAAATCTCAAAAGCACTGTTTCAAGAGATAAGGGTTAAGGCAGTCATGGAAAACATTACTCAAAAAGAGATAGTAACCGCCGCACTCCGTCAATATCTCAACAAATAAACAATATAGCAATAAAACAATATACCTATATGGAGTATAATGTTAGCTATTTCCGCGAAGAGCTAAAGGACTTTGTAAAGTGGCAAATTAAAGCCTCTCACAAACCTTATCAAACAGAAGCCAAGCGGTTGCTCTCTGCTTCCGATGAAGATATTGCGGCATGGATAGAGGAACATCAGCGAGCTTCATTTCTCGCTTACTACTGCAACGAGACCGCAAAGAAAAGCGACAAAGCAAAATATAATCGGCTCAAGCGAAAAGCAAAAGATTGGGACTTTGAAGAATTTACGGAAGACGAGGAGGAGTTTATTTTACTCTATGAGGAAGAAAACAACATTACTGAATCTATAATCCAATAATACAAGAGAGCCGGGGCGCGTAACCTCGGCTCTCGGTGTCTTGGTATGCGGGAAACTCCGCAGCCTCCATATTAGGCTCAATCGTCGGAACGGTGGAACATATCCACAATTTCCTTTTCCTCATCAACAGCTTCTTTCAGGGTGGTAGCTGCTGCATGGGCGGCGACGCTCAACAGCTCGACCAACCGCAACGCCTCCCCATAAGGGATAACGACATTGCCGTTTTGCGTTGTTTTAGGCGTGGCAAGTTCATCGCACACTTCGTTCACCGCGTCAAGCAGGGCGATTGTTGCCCCCTGCATTTTCTTCAATTTCTCGTATTCTTCCATATTTAAAATTTAATTAGTTGTTTTTGCCTCATATTTGCCCCGTATCGCGTTGTTTTGCCGTTGAGGTAGGATTTATCCACCGAGGCTAACAAACGCGAAATTTGGGCTATTCTGTGGCTTGTGGGGCTATTGATTCATAACACATGCACTCATCGCCAAAGAGAGCATCAATTATAGCTGCCGCAACATCCTCGGAAGTCTGTCCGGAACGATTGCATATTACTCTCTTACCGTCCTCAACTTCCCCGAACTTACACCCGGCGCAAAGGTTCTGTATTTCGCTTTTATCTCGCTGTTCTTTCATCGCTGTTTCGTGGTTTGTTCGTTTTTGTTTCGCTGTTCATACCGACGGCAACGGCCATACCTCAACACTAACGCCGGGTCGCCTATCGTGGTGCATACCAGTTTGCCGCTTGAGGTACGGCGGCAGCGTTTACAATCCTCACACAATAGCTTAAATTCGCTCATTCGTTCTTGTTTTGGCAGCGGTAAGGCTCTACGCTGATAGGCTCTAAATCAAATTTCTCTGCAAGCTCGGCCAATGCCGGATATTGCTTTTTTATCTGCTCAAACAACGCCTCTGCCTCCAATTTATCGGGACTTTTTGCGGCGGTGTCGCATTTCGCTACATCCCTATTTTGTGGAGGTTCCGGCGGCGATTGTGTTCCGTGTCGATAGCGCAATATTATGTCCGCTATATCGTCGTTAATCTCGCCGTTATGTCGTTCAACAGTTCTATCAATTCGTACACTAAAACCTGCCTGGGCTAACTCTCTCGCAAGGGTTTCCCAACCTTTTTCAATGCCGGTTCCGCTTTTACGAGGCTTGTCTTTTATATTGTCTCGGTCGGGATAGATAACAATTTCTCGTCCTCGATATGGGGCGCACCGTTCCGGGTTCAGGTTGTTCTTACTGCCAACGGCAATCCATAATCGAGAGGGATAAACTATGGAAGCAACAAGGGCAGTTTTTTCACTCTCCACTACGCAGACAGCGGCGGTTGGATTATCTTGCAAAAGGTGGTCGCCGAAGTTGCACCACTTCCGGGGCTTATCGTTCTTTTTCAGTTCCGCTAATGCCCATGTGCTGCGAAGTTCCTGCGCTTTTCCCTCCCTGTCCGTCCATGACATCAACGCCGGAGCGGTTTTGCGGCTTCCAGTAGTGGGATCAATATGGAAAATCTTGCAATCCACGCAATCCCCGGAGGTGTTGATGTATGGGAGAGAGGCGGCCCGGTGTCCGCGTCCGTCCGTGTGCTTGGTGGCACCTACGCGATAACGCCTCATTGCCATCATCGCGGCTTCATCGCCAAACTCCCCTGATAGCCACACAAACAAATTACTCTCAGTGACGCGGCTCTCGGTTGCCTCGACCATTTGCGCCGGAATAAACGGAGCATACTCAATCGGAGGCTCGACAGTCCGAGGCTTGACAACGGGATTTACAAAAGTCCGGCGGTTGGTTGGTCGTGCCCGGCTATCATCATAGCGCGACAAACGGAATTGCTTAACATCAATCCCTGCGCTCTTTGCCAAATCCACGATCATTCCTTTTGCGCTGTCCTCTGATTTATACCGTTGGGGGCTGCGCTCGGCTCTCCATGCTTGGCGGCTGTCTCTTTGTTTGCCAGAAGATAACGCGACAAAAGTAGTTTCATCATACCCTAAAACTTTCAAGGCACAACAAAACATCTTCCACTCTTGGCGGTCTGCTGGGCTTATGTCTATACCCATTTGCAGAGAGTGTTTGATTATAGCGTCAATGTCGTATATATCGGCCATATTAAACCATCTTTAACAAAGTGTTTACCAAACCCATTCAGTATGTTAGGTAAATCCCCCTTTAAGGGGGATTTTACCAAACTACTTACTGTGTTAGGTAGTTTGGCAGATACCAAACTAAAATAGCAAACTACCAAACTACAATACCAAACTGACATACGTTACTTTGTTGTTCTGACCACCTTTTCCAGATTTAGCAATCCATTTGTGATCTATATAATAAGGCTCAAAAACGGTTTTTGCTTGGCTTTCAGATACTTGGAAGTTGTTAGCTATCTCTTTCCATAACAATGATTGATAAACCACGCACTTTGAAAAAAGATTGCGAATAAAGGTTTTGTGGGTATCATCGTCGTAACCTTCCGGCCTTTTTGCATCTTTAGCAATATTCTGTCTGGTAGTCGTCTTTGCCAAACTACTAAACTCAACTCTTTCGCCGGTTGTGGCGAACACATAGTTAGCATCCATACGGATTGCAAACGACTTGGTTTTGAAGTCGCTACCTAAATAATTCGCCTTTACAATGCAGAAGTGTTTAGTATCTGGGTCGGCAGGATCTTGACGCAACTCTATTGCGATACGCGGAGCCGCTTCGATTGCTTGGCTTCCTAAAGAGTTGTCTTTGTCGGGAGCGTAGGACACTGTGCGTTTGCCTGTGTGATGGTTGAACACAATAAGGCAATCGTACTGTTTGGCGAGTGCTTTGAATTGTGAGTAAAATTCGCGTACTTCCTTGTTGTCGTTCAAACTTTTGCCCCAAAAGGCATCTCCGAAAGCGTCTATTACGATAAGGTCTCTTGGTCTTTCATCGAGGACAGCTTTAACTTTTTCGATTATATTATCTGGAGTAAAGTCAAATTCAAAAAGGAGGTTTTGAGCGGCCATTTCGCCCAAATTCATTGTCTTGTTGTAGCTCCTGACAACACGCGCCGTTAAGGTTTTATCATCTTCGCTACTAAAGTAGGCAGCTGCATGGTGAACACCCTGATATTTCCAGCCTAAAAAATCGCGCCCGGTTGCTACGCACATAGCCATTTGTCGGAGTAGCGATGATTTGCCGGAATCGCTACCGCCTACAAGGACAGCAATACCACTCTTGAGGAATATCGGTGAAAAGAGGCACGGCAAGTCCTCGATTTCCATTTGCAACAGTTCCCAGAGGGTATATGAAGTTTGCTCTTTGTCGGGGATGATGATGGCTTCTTCGGTCAGTTCCGGCGCGGTGAGCTGTGATTGCTTCTCTTTGTCGCTCATTGTTCACGCCCTCCCTCACCATTCGTAACAGACTCTCGCCCGGCAATCCATGCAGATTTATAAAGCCACATCTTTTCAACGGCTTTATCCATCTCTTCCTCGAAGATTGTAGCGTTGATTTCTTCGTTGTTTTTCAGTCTGTTGTTAACTCCTTCCAATACTGATTGGCTTATTATTTCCAAGCAGTCTGGTATAAGTCCAGTCTTTTCAAATGGTTGTGGAGTTTTTAATGTTCCGTCAGAATTAAACAAACTGAAAAATTCGCGGGAGTTGTATATGGTGGTTCGACCTCCGTAGTATCGTCGACCACCATAGGTGAGGTAAGCTTTAATCTCGCCTCCTTCCTTTCCGCGCATATAATAGCGCAATGTGGGTTTAGGTTTTCTTCCTCTTGTTTCTTGTCCCATTTTTTTTGGGTGTGAGCGTTAATAAATGGCTCTGTGGCTCTTGCTTGATAAATCACTCTACGATTTATCCGATGCAAAGTTATTAAAAACTTTTTATTCTGCCAAATGTCGCACAAAATAATTAATGTCCTATTGGTATATAAAAAGCAAGAGCCATTTGCCCTCGTCCATCTCGGATTTTAGCAAACGGCCATATATTAACCTCACGAGGAGGCGATATTTCTTTACTAACCCTTTCCTACATAAAGAGGCTTTTACGGAAAGTAATACCGCTCTTTCGGAAAGATTGCACTGCAAAGGTAACACTAAATTTTGACATATACAAATTAGAAATGAGGCTGTTAGCGTTAACGACCTCATTTCTAACTTATAAAAGAGAAGCAATTATTTTCCGTGATAGTCTTACTAAGACTTTATTAAAGACTTCGGGCTTATTCTGCGTCGGGTTCTGACGTGTCAATCTTTTCTGTCGCAAGCCGGAGCAATCGCCGTGCAAGCCGTTTAGCCTGTTGCGCACTCATACAGATTTCCGCGTCGCCGTCAATCACGGCACCGGCGTTTCGTTCCTCGATGTCGGGGAGAGATATTATTATCATACGTTCTCCATCGGCGGCAACATACGAATCCACCAATGCAGTTACTTCGCTCCCCATACAGTCTATGCCATAGCCGTTGTATTGGGTAAAATGTTTCTCGTTACTCATATTGGTTTTTTAGGGGTTAATACAGTACAAATATAATAAAATTCAGTCGATTAGACAATACTTTGCTCCCTGCAAATCAATATTTTTCGTTATATTTGCAATAGGAATAGAGGTCGGTCTAATTGCGTAGCAATTCAAAGAGCGACAAAAAGTGAAACAATAACAAATGTGATTTTTT
>ERZ808024.524-NODE-524-length-15767-cov-3.468069_pt1 | contig 15767 bp, 15 predicted proteins | sample MGYA00380181_ERZ808024 | MGnify/ENA primary metagenome ERZ808024 (study PRJEB31490, sample SAMN06133413) | mouse gut metagenome | isolation source: Z2_1 | host: mice | place: China: Chengdu | collected 2015-05 ...
TGCGCGTTTAAGGATATGGCCCTTCAGATGCTGCCCCACCTGTTGTCGGCTTCCCTGGTGAAGAACCAGGAGGAGAAGACGGTGTGCATTCTGGTGGCCACCTCCGGCGATACGGGAAAGGCCGCGCTGGAGGGCTTCCGGGATGTGAACCGGACGCGGATTCTGGTGTTCTATCCCAAGGACGGCGTTTCTGCGGTTCAGCAGCTCCAGATGGTGACGCAGGAGGGGAACAATGTCGGAGTGTGCTCTGTGGAGGGCAACTTTGACGACGCCCAGACGGGGGTAAAGCGCCTCTTCTCCGACGAGGGCCTGCGGGCACGCCTGGCGGAGCGGGGGGTGTTCCTCTCCTCGGCCAATTCCATCAACTGGGGCCGGGTGCTCCCCCAGATCGTCTACTACGTGTCCGCCTACTGCGACCTGCTCCGGGACGGCGCCATTGAAAACGGGGATAAAATCAATGTCTGCGTGCCCACAGGCAATTTTGGCAATATTCTGGCGGCTTATTTGGCAAAACAGATGGGTTTGCCGGTGAAGACGCTGATTTGTGCTTCCAATGAGAATAAAGTATTATATGACTTTTTCCGGACAGGTACTTATGATAAGAAGCGGGAATTTATACTGACTAGTTCTCCCTCTATGGATATTTTAATTTCCAGCAATCTGGAAAGGCTGATTTATGTAAGCGCTGGTTGCGACGCAGAGGTGAACCGGGGGTTGATGGAAGAACTGGGGAAGACGGGAGCTTATTCAATAACCGAAGCGATGCGGACAAAGATGGCAGACTTTGTGGGAGGTTATGCCACAGAATCGGAAAACGGAGCAGAGATCAAAAGGCTGTTTGATGCCACAGGCTATATGATCGATACGCATACTGGAGTGGCCTCCACCGTTTATCGGAAGTATGTTGCTGAGACCGGGGATTTGACTCCGACGGTGATTGCATCTACTGCAAGCCCGTACAAATTTTCTCATAGTGTTATGGAAGCCGTGTATGGAGACCAGGGAGATAAAGACGAATTCACTATCATTGATGATTTGTGCAAAGTAACCGGTGTGGCAGTGCCTCAGGCAGTAGAGGAAATCCGGAATGCAGAGATCCGGCATAAGAGAGTGTGTGATGCCGAAACGATGGAGAGTACGGTAGCAGAGATTTTGGGACTGTGACTCTGTAGAAGAATCGATAAAAAGATTGTGAAAAGTAACACTATCCAAACAGCAAAAAGTGCGTTATAATAAGACAAGCTGCAGTTTTCGTCTTTGGATGAGAGTTGCTAGGGAGAGCATAAATAACGAAACGGAGGGTATGAAATGTTAGTATCTGCAACAGAAATGCTGAAAAAAGCAAAAGCGGGACATTATGCGGTAGGTCAGTTTAATATCAACAATCTGGAGTGGACCAAGTCCATTTTAGCTACTGCACAGGAGTTGAATTCCCCGGTGATTTTGGGTGTGTCCGAGGGCGCCGGCAAGTATATGACAGGTTATAAAACGGTAGCAGCTATGGTGGAGGCGATGATTGAGGAGATGAATATCACTGTCCCGGTGGCTTTGCACCTGGATCATGGCAGCTATGAGGGATGCTATAAGTGCATCAAGGCAGGATTTTCTTCTATTATGTTTGATGGTTCCCATTATCCGATTGAAGAGAATGTAGAGAAGACGAAAGAATTGGTAAAGGTTGCTCATGCGATGGGACTTTCTATCGAGGCTGAGGTTGGTTCCATCGGTGGTGAGGAAGACGGCGTTGTCGGCATGGGTGAGTGTGCGGATCCCAATGAGTGCAAGGCGATTGCTGATTTGGGAATTGATTTCCTGGCAGCAGGTATCGGTAATATTCATGGCAAATATCCGGACAACTGGCAGGGTCTGAGTTTTGACACCTTGGCAGCGATTCAGGAAAAGACGGGTGAGATGCCTCTGGTGTTGCATGGAGGTACCGGTATTCCGGCAGATATGATTAAAAAGGCGATTGATCTGGGAGTGGCGAAGATCAATGTGAATACTGAGTGCCAGCTGTCCTTTGCAGCGGCTACTCGTGAGTACATCGAGGCTGGTAAGGATCAGCAGGGCAAGGGTTTTGACCCAAGAAAACTGTTAGCTCCTGGTGCTGCTGCTATCAAAGAGACCGTGAAAGAGAAGATGGAGCTCTTTGGATCTGTTGGTAAGGCTTAAGAGACTGATTAAGATATAAAATATGAGGGATTCTTTTTCTAAAAGAATCCCTCATATTTTATGGCATAAAGTGAATATCATCTGCCGAAATGACGTTTTTTTTGCTACAATTGCAGGAAAATCCAGCAAACAGACTAAAATGAAGAAAAAGTAAAAAAGTGCTTGCATTTTTGTAGTGGATGGTTTATTTTAATAGAGAACAAAGGTGTTCTTCCTTTTATAGTAAGGAAGGGCGCCTTTTCTGCTTTTGCGGACGGGCATGCCTCGCAAACAGTTGTATTCCAGGGAGAGGAAGGGATTATTTATGAGTGAGATCGTAAAAATTACAGAAATATTTGGTAAAAATGTGTTTAATGAGGTAGTGATGAAGGAACGTTTGCCAAAGAGTGTTTTTAAAAAGATGAAGAAAACGATCGAGGATGGGGCAGAGCTGGATCCATCGATTGCGGATGTAGTGGCGCATGCCATGAAAGAATGGGCGATAGAGCGGGGAGCTACCCATTATACCCACTGGTTTCAACCATTGACCGGGGTGACGGCGGAAAAGCACGATTCCTTTATTTCAACTCCGGATGCAGAAGGGCGGGTGATTATGGAGTTTTCTGGCAAAGAGCTGATCAAGGGAGAACCGGATGCGTCTTCCTTTCCTTCTGGCGGTTTGCGGGCGACCTTTGAAGCCCGGGGCTATACAGCCTGGGACTGCACTTCTCCGGCCTTTCTGCGGGAAGATGCGATTGGGGTGACTCTTTGTATCCCCACAGCATTCTGTTCCTACAAAGGAGAGGCGTTGGATCAGAAAACGCCACTTTTGCGTTCTATGCAAGCGATTGATGCACAGGCATTACGGATTATGCGTCTGTTTGGTAACACCACGGCGAAACGGGTATGTCCATCGGTGGGACCGGAGCAGGAGTACTTTTTAGTGGATCGGGCGAAATATTTACAGAGAAAGGATCTGATTTATGCGGGGAGAACCTTATTTGGCGCTATGCCGCCGAAAGGACAGGAACTGGAAGATCACTATTTTGGAGCGATTCGAGAGCGAATAGGTTCTTATATGAAAGAAGTGAACGAGGAGCTGTGGAAACTGGGAGTGACGGCAAAGACTCAGCATAATGAAGTGGCTCCGGCGCAGCATGAGCTAGCTCCGATTTACGATCAAGCAAATCTGGCAGTGGACCACAATCAAATGGTGATGGAGACTTTGAAAAAGGTAGCCGGGCGTCATGGTCTGACCTGCTTGCTCCATGAGAAGCCTTTTGCAGGGGTGAACGGTTCTGGTAAGCATAATAACTGGTCTTTGACTTCTGATGATGGAGTGAATCTGCTAAGTCCGGGAGAAACGCCTCATGAAAATATTCAGTTTTTGCTAGTTTTGGGATGTGTTTTGAAAGCGGTGGATATTCATGCAGATTTGCTGCGGGAATCGGCAGCAGATGTGGGAAATGATCACCGCTTAGGAGCCAATGAAGCGCCGCCGGCTATTATTTCCGTATTTTTGGGAGAGCAGTTGGAGGATGTAATCGATCAGCTTTGCAGCACTGGAGAGGCGACACATTCTAAGAAGGGCGGTACCCTGAGAACAGGGGTGGCTACTTTGCCGGATTTGGATAAAGACGCTACAGACCGGAACCGCACTTCGCCTTTTGCCTTTACGGGCAATAAATTTGAGTTTCGTATGGTGGGCTCTGCAGATTCTATCGCACCACCGAATGTGGTTTTGAATACGATTGTGGCAGAGGCATTTAAAGAAGCAGCGGATGAACTGGAAAAGGCAGAGGATTTTGATACGGCAGTCCATGATTTGATTAAAAAGTTGCTGAGGGACCATAAACGAATCATTTTCAACGGGAATGGCTATTCGGACGCCTGGGTTGAGGAGGCGGAGAAACGGGGACTTCCGAATATTCGTTCTATGGTAGAAGCGATTCCGGCATTAACTACAGAAAAAGCAGTAAGGTTGTATGAGGAGTTTGGAGTATTTACCCGGGCGGAGTTGGAGTCCCGCGCGGAGGTCGAGTATGAAGCGTATTCCAAAGTGATTAATATCGAGGCCCGAACCATGATAGACATGGCGAGTAAACAGATCATTCCGGCGGCGATCAAATATACCACAGAACTGGCCCATTCTTTGAATGCAGTAAAGGCAGCATGTCCGGAGGCAGACAGCAGTGTGCAGACAGAGCTGTTGACAGAAACTTCAGCATTGCTGTCCGATATGAAAGTGGCGCTGGCAGCACTGACCGACATTACGGAAAAATGTGGTAAAATGGAAGAAGGAAAAGCCAAAGCTCATGCATATCATGATGAAGTAGTACCAGCTATGGCAGAACTGCGGACGCCGGCAGATCGGTTGGAGATGATCGTGGATAAGGAGCTGTGGCCGTTCCCAAGCTATGGAGATTTGATTTTCGAGGTGTAGAGATCGCTGCCTCCAACATCATGCCATTTAAATAAAAAACAAGAAAAGCAGCCAAGGAAAAGAGGAGAAAAGCAACCAGAAATCGTCTGCGATATTTTGACTTTGTAGAGATTTAGAAGTCCTTAAATCCCTGAATTGAGCGTTGAAACGAAAATATACATTGTTTGAACGAAGTGAGTTTGTATATTTTCGTTTCGTTTTTAGCAAAAGTCAGGGGTTTTAGGAATTCTTAATCTCGAAAACGGAAAAAGGAGCAGACGATTTTCCATTGCTTTACTCCTCTCTTCCTTGGCGTACCTACTGCCACTGCTTAATCTAAATGACATCATCCAATTGACTTGACCATTTCTCTATTTTGTTATATTCTATAAAGCAAATACACCACCCATTTTATCAACGTTGTTTAAATAAATGCACCTCTCTACAAAAGGAGAATCTCTGCCATGATTTTACTATCCACTCTCCCCATCGACGACTTATCCCAATTTGACTGGCTTGCCCATTTTAAAAAGAACCATAGACATCGCCTGCAGATTGATTTCACAGCAGAGCCGACATTAACCACACAAGAAAAGCTTCTGATCTTCCCTTCTATCCAGAACTTCCAAAAAGGAGAAGCCTCCGAGGGGAACTTCCTCCTTCGCTGTGCCAAGCACTATGCTAGCCGCAATCACGCGCCAGAATATCTGGAAGCTATGAAATGGTTTGTGCGGGAAGAAAACTGGCACTCTGCCTATTTAAAAAAATATATGGACTATTACCAGATCCCCATTCGCACCCACTCTGTTTTCGATGATATTTTTCGTATTCTGCGAAAAACTGGCGGACTAAGGTCAGAAATCATCGTCCTGGTGACTGCCGAGATGATCGCCTTATCCTATTATCGGGCACTGGCAGAATGCGTCGATTCTCCTGCTTTAAAAAGTATCTGCCGACAGATGTTAAAAGATGAACTGCCACATATTATATTCCAATCTTATACCTTATATAAATTAAAATCCCATCCATTAGAAAAGTTGATTCGTATTTTGCTGATGGAAGCCACCATGACCGTTGTCTGGTTTTCTATGAAAAATGTGTTTCAGACAGGTGGATACTCTTACCGCCGCCTGGCATCGGATTGCCTAGGCTATCTAAAGCAGTCGATTAAAATAGCAGAAAGCGGAATGATTTTTTACAAAGAATAACCAAAAGTGGAAGGTACATACTTTCAAAACCAAGTATCCCTTTGTTCACTAAGGGTATCTATCCTTGTTTACGAAGAGGAAATGATAGAGGGGAATCAAATTAGGCATATGGTGAGTTTTAATGATTGGATATAGAAAGAGGATTTAGATAAGCAATGGCAAAAGGTACGCCAAGAAAGAGGGGAGAAAAGCAACAAGAAATCATCTGCTCCTTTTTCCGATTTCGAGATTAAGAATTCCTAAAACCCCTGACTTTTGCTAAAATCGAAACGAAAATATACAAACTCACTCCGCTCAGACAGTGTATATTTTCGTTTCAACGCCAAATTCAGGGATTTAAGGACTTCTAAATCTCTGCAAAGTCAAAATCATCATAGATGATTTCCCGTTGCTTCTCTCCTCTCTTCCTTGGCTGCGTTTCTTATTTTCTTGTCTAAATGGCATGGGAGGAATAACTGGACGGTTTGGAATCAATGCTTCGGAAATGTGGTACGATATGGAAAAATGAAGGAATAGGCAAAATAAAAAAGAAAATGGAGGTAAACATATGAACACGATTCGATTAACTGAACCAACGATAGAATATGCAAACGATATCTGGCAATTCCGCCAGGAGCTTTTAGATGCCAATGACCCGAGCCGGTTTGCTGGTTGTTCTGGCCTTGAAACTTGTTCCTCCGCAAAGGAATGGATTGCTGCTGTCAATATGATGAAATCGGAGGAATCCTGTCCCAAAGATAAGGTTCCCACCCACGTATATCTTGCCATACGCAAGACAGATCATAAAATTGTTGGCATCACGGACTTGCGCCACCATATCGACCACCCCATTTTAAGTACCTGGGGCGGCCATATCGGATACTCTGTGCGCCCGTCAGAGAGAAATAAGGGCTATGCCAAAGAAATGCTCCGGCAAAATTTGCAGAACTGTCTGGCTCTTGGCATCCACAAAGTACTCATCACTTGCAAGGTCAACAATATTGCCAGCGAAAAAACCATCCTGGCAGCAGGCGGCATTTTTGAAAAAGAAGTGGAGGCAAACGGCCATATTATGAAACGATATTGGATCACTCTCTGATATAAGTAAATGGCAATCGCTCAGGCGTCCCCAAAAGTGCGCCAGGTGGTTGCCGCAAAATTGCCGTCTTTCTCCTGCATACGGTGTACCAGCCACTTGGGCACCTCCATCCGCACCGTCTTCTTTGGATTGACAATCTGACAAATGATCAGATCTCCAGCCATATCTAACAACATCCCTGCATCCACCTCGCTCAGCCCCATTTTCTGACAGAGAAACTGAAACATCTGTACTACTGCCTTATGCGACGCCTCATCCAAGGTAGCTCCATAAGCAATGGTAATCCATTGCTCCTCATTTTCCAACACAGGCCAGGCAATACCTGTCTGTTTGAGCACATCCACCTTTAGCACCGTGCGTCCCTCAATCTCCACACCGCAATTTGCCACCTCGCCCTCACCCATGATGGCATGGAAATCCCCCACGGAAAGCAGAGCTCCCTCTACATAGACTGGCAAATATAAAGTAGCTCCCTCCTCAATCCTTGTACAGTCCATATTGCCACCATGATCCATAGGTGTCAAAGTTCCCACCGGCTCTCCGGCCGGAGCCACACCGATCACTCCGATCATGGGCTTTGCCGGCACCCATATCCCCTCATAATCAATCCTGCCATTCTTTACAGAAAGTCGTTTGATCACCGGTTCCCGCCCGGCAAAAGCATCTCTTAAGGCACCGCTTTCGCCGCCGATGTCGAGTATCCCCACCGATCCGACCTCAAGCTTCTGAATCTCAATCTTTAAAGTATCCCCCGGCATGGCATGATTCACATACACCGGCCCTGTGGCCGGATTCCCGAAACGGCGGTCGAAATCCCGAAAAGTACTGCTCTCTGCCAACATTATCCCCTGATAACAATCAAAAGTCTCAAATTCCACGCACTGCCCCGCATCTACAAATGCCGCCGGTTTATCCGACTGACTAAACGCATAGATTACATGGTCTCTTGTTATTTTTATCAATTTACCTCCCCCTGTCATATCATCCGGCTCATCAGTTCCAAATATTCCACAGGCACCGCTTTTATCAACCACACTCCGTTCACAGATCGATAAAACACATGCCCGTCTTTCCACATTCTTTTACAGTCTACCCGATAGACCACCGGCTTTCCATGGCGACGGCCAACATTAGCAGCCGTATCCACGTCCCCCGAAAGATGGACATACAGCCTCCCCTTAGGGATCAGACCAGAACGGTCAATAGACTCCACATATTTTTGTCCAGTCCCATGATACAAATATTCCGGCGGTTTTACGATCGGCAGCTCCACATCCACAGGAATGGAGTGTCCCTGGTTTGCCCGTATCAAAGTCTTGTCCGGACTGAAAGAATAGCGCCCCTTCTCATCCGCATCCACTATCTCCTCCAGCATTTTCCGATCCAACGCTCTCGTCTTTTGCACTCCCTTTATCAACTCGTCCACATTGGCCCAGCCATGCTCATCAAGCGTGATTCCGATTGTCTCCGGATGATGCCGCAGAATCAAGCTGATAAATTTGCTCATTCGATTTAAACTTTTATTATTCTCCATTTTATCCCCTTATCCACTGAAGTCATTCCTCCATTTTTCCATACCACATTTCCAAAACATTGATTCCAAGCCATCCCGTTATTCCTCGTATCAGGATGCTGAGGTCAAAAAATATCTATTCAAATAACAATGTCATGATGCCGGGGTCAAAAGGTCATTTTTGAAAAATGAGTTGTGCAAGTTTAACTAAAAATATCCATTGAAAATGTTGATTGGAATAAATTTTCAATTCATTTGTTGTACAATTTCACAACAACTATTCTTTGAAATGACCTTTTTACCCCAGCATCATGTCATTTAGAGAAGGAAACGAGAAGCATAAGCAAGGAAATGAGGCGAGAACCAACGCCAAACCGTCTGCGGTATTTTGACTTTGCAGAGATTTAGAAGTCCTTAAATTCCTGAATTTGGCGTTGAAACAAAAATATACATTGTTTGAACGGAGTGAGTTTGTATATTTTCGTTTCGTTTTTAGCAAAAATCAGGGATTTTAGGAATTCTTAATCTCGAAACTGCAAAAAGGAACAGACTATTTTCTATTGCTTCTCTCCCCTCTTTCTTGGCGTACCTTTTATCACTACTTATCTAAATAACATTGGCACAGATCGATATCGGTCCTCTCCCTCTTTCCATTCTTAACATTTTCTGTCAAATTCTCCATTCCACATCTTTCCACGCATAAATTGCTGTTCTCCATCCATACTATCCGTAAATTCGGATAATCATTCACAACGTATGAAAAGGAAGGAGAAAACATGAAACCACCAAAAAATCCTAATACTCCTGTTAATGATCCTTATGGCTGTGACGAACCAGATGGTTTGAACATCAAAGCCTGTTCTGCGACGGATTGTACTGGTCTGATCCCTTCTCTTCCCCAATCAGATTCAGAACTCGAATCCTATGCCGAGGTGTATCATTATCCTGCTGATATTTTTAAAGGTTGATTCCCACGCAACTTCCCGCTGACTCCTGTCGTTCCCCAAAAGAATTCCTCTAAATATGCCTTGAAGAAAGGGCAACCATCTATCAGCTCCTTTCTCCAAGGCTGTTTATGGACTCTATCGTTAGTAGAATCCCCGCCGCAAAAGCTTCTTAAGACAAGAAAAAGTCCGTTTCTCACCCTTATCCCGCAACATAATCAAAATCTTTTCTAGCAGCTGTTTCGTCTTTGGATGCATGGCTCCCTCCAGATAAGGTCTTTCTCTCTGATAGTACTCCCATGCGGAAGCATCTGTATATTCTTTCCCCCGATAGACCTTACAGGCGGCAATCCGATCCATCACCATTTCCACCACATAATTGAGCGGCATTTTACATCCAGCGATCCCACAACTAGCCTTGGAAAAATCCATCCAATACTCAAAATGATGTTTATTTCTTCCCTTATGATGCAACCAGGCGGCCGAATATCCCAGCTCTTCCCTTTCCACCGCATTCGGACTGCGATCTCCTTGATAGTAACGTACTCCCGTCCAAAACTCTGACGGCATATATTTAGAAAGGTCATGCAATAACCCCTGTCGATATAATCCTACCTTAAAGCAATGTAACATGACCAGGCACTTATGTTCCGTAATTGTCACCAAATGACGCCATACATTTTGCATCTCCATTCCATTAACCTCATTCCTGCTTAAATTTCGTTGTAACAGTGGAATCATGAGAATGGAGCCTCTTTTATTCCCCACTCTCGTTTTCTCACGTATTCTATCTTTTTAACAGTTTATCACATTCAGACTTTCTGTTCCATAGCTATTTTTTTCTAAACCATATTCCCAATCAAAACCTTACACGCAAAAAACGATATTTTTCCCCATGATTCTATACAAATTCCCTTGGAATTTGTTTGACAACTTTCTCTTTCTATGCTATTCTTAGTGAAGTTGCGCAGACCCGCAACAGTTCGATTCTATTTTTTATTTTTTTGGAGGTAGTAACATGAGCAAAGGTACAGTGAAGTGGTTCAATAACCAGAAGGGCTACGGCTTTATCTGCGACGAGCAAGGCAACGATGTATTCGTTCACTACTCAGGTTTGGAGATGGAAGGCTATAAGACTCTGGAAGAGGGAGCCCAGGTAGAGTTTGAAGTAACAGAGGGAGCTAAGGGTCCGCAGGCCATTCACGTAACCACACTGTAATCCACGATATCATGTATCAGGGTTTTGCATCTTTGGTGACTCAGAATGGTAAAATGACAAAACTGCAAAAGCTGCCACAGGATTTTCCTGCGGCAGCTTTTCTTTTGCGCTCCACCATTCAATCACTTTTCACTGTAATAGCGACAACAAAGAACTTCCGATGGTTCCCTCTGGCATTTTCACGCCAAAAATTTCTGCCACTGTGGCCCCCACCACACCAAAGGTATCCGCCTCTGGCAGCTCTCCGTTTCCTTTTAAATTCTTGGAATATAAAAGTAGCGGAACCTGTTCTCTGGTATGATCGGTTCCCGTATAAGTTGGATCATTGCCATGATCTGCTGTAATCATCAATAAATCTTCCTCGTTCAAATGCTCCAAAAGTATTCCCAGTTTTTCATCAAATCGCTCCAGCTCTGCACCATATCCTTTGGGATCCCGCCGATGTCCCCACAAGGCATCAAAATCAACCAGATTCACAAAACAAATCCCCTGAAAATCTTCCTTTGCCATCTCTATTGTTTGTTCCATACCATGAACCGAACTCTTGGACTTTAATGCCCGGGTGATCCCGCAACCGGCAAAAATATCCTGAATCTTGCCGATGGAGATCACATCCAGCCCGGCTTCTTTCATGGCATCCAATACCGTCCGGCTAAAAGGCGGAACTGCATAATCATGCCGATTACTGGTCCGCTTGAATTCTCCCCGCTTCCTACCTACATACGGACGAGCAATCACCCGCCCCACCTTCCATTCATCACGCATAGTCAGTTCCCGGGCTATCTCACAGCAACGGTACAACTCTTGCAGATCAAATGTCTCTTCATTTCCACAAATTTGCAAAACAGAATCTGCCGAGGTATAGACAATCATGTGTCCGGTAGCGATCTCTTCCTCTGCCAGCTCCTCTAAAATCTCCGTTCCGCTCGCACTCTTATTACCAATAATCCGATGCCCGGTCCGCTGCTCCAGCTCTGCAATCAGCTCCGGTGGAAAACCGGTGTCCGTAAAGGTGATAAAGGGCTTTTCTGTTTTTAAGCCCATCATCTCCCAATGGCCGGTCATGGTATCTTTACCACGGCTTCTCTCATTCAATCGGGCAAAATATCCCAAAGGCCGCTGTACAGGTGCCACCTGTTTGACAGGGTGTAGATTCACTAGTCCCAGCTTCTGCAGATTCGGAATCTGAAAGTGCTCTACATGATCCGCGATATGTCCCAACGTGTCTGTTCCGGCATCCCCATAATCCCCAGCATCCGCGGCACCTCCGATTCCCAATGAGTCAATCACAATCACAAATACTCGTTTCCATGTTTTTCGTTCCATCTTTCTGTTTCCCCCTTTTTTCTCAATTCGTTTGCTCCGTTTTTTTCAGATTATCCGGTCCAAACCCCATGGGTAGCAGCTCCTTGAGATAATATTCCTGCCAGTGTTCCTCGTCCTTTGCCAAAATCACTCGGAAGGTTTCCGGATCACAGAACTCCATCATCACTTGTCGACACACTCCGCAAGGCGCTGTATATCCTTCGAGCACTCCATCCTTACCTCCCACGATACAGATAGCAAAAAACTCCCGCTTTCCCTCACTGACAGCCTTAAAAAACGCTGTCCGCTCCGCACAGTTCGTTGGCGTATACGCAGCATTTTCGATATTACATCCCTGGTAAATTTTTCCATCTGCTGTTAATAGCGCCGCTCCTACCCGAAATCCGGAATATGGAGCATACGCATAAGTCATCGCCTCAATGGCCAGACGAACCAGATCTTTGGTTGCCATGGCTCCCATCCTCCTTCTCATCCGATTGCCCATCAAAATAAATGTTACGATTCTTTCTCTGTTTCCTCTTTTACCAGCCGGATCACCCGGCTGCTGCCCAATCGTTTTGCTCCCAGCTCCAGAAAACGCTCTGCGTCTGCCAGCGATGTAATGCCTCCGGCCGCTTTTATCTTTACTCCTTCTCCTACATGCTCCGCAAACAGTTCTACATCTTCAAATGTTGCTCCTGCAACAGAAAATCCTGTAGAAGTCTTGATATAATCCGCTCCAGCATCCGTCACCACCTGACACATGCGAATCTTTTCTTCTCGGGTAAGCAGACAAGTCTCAATAATCACCTTCAGCAATTTTTCCCCACAGGCCGCCTTCACTTTGCGGATCTCCTGCTCTGTCAAATCAAACCGGCCATCCTTCACCCAGCCAAGATTAATTACCATATCAATCTCGTCCGCCCCATCTTTGATTGCCTGTTCTGTCTCAAATACCTTCACTGGCGTGGTGGAATAGCCATTTGGAAAACCAATCACAGTGCAGATTGCCATACGCTCCCCCACATACTCCTTCACCGGTTTTACATAGGATGGGGGAATACACACAGAAGCAGTTTGACTGCTCATAGCTTCTTCACATAGATTGCGAATGGAATCCCAACCAGCCGTCTGCGCCAGTTGTGTGTGATCTACATAACTCAATATCTCTTCTCTCTTCATGATTCACCGATCCTTTCGAATCAAAATCCGAATTGCCTCCACCGCTGTCCGGATCGCCGCATCCGTATCGTGCACCACTGGATTTTCCAATCCCGCTTTGGCTCGCTCCTGATTCGCCATCACTAGCAACACGGTTCCCACCCGTACATGCAGATAATTGGCCACTACAAAGACTGCCGCCGACTCCATCTCCGACGCCTTACAGCCCAGGCGTACCCAGGCGTCCCATTTTTCCATCAGCTCTCGGCCCACTGGCTTCGTCTCCGGTGAGTGTTGTCCATAAAAGGAATCTTTGCACTGCACCACACCTACATGATAGGGCAATCCTAACTTTTGTGCTGCCTCTGTCAACGCTGTTGTCACGGTAAAATCTGGAACTGCTGGAAATTCGATCGGTGCGTATTCCCGGCTGGTTCCCTCCATACGAATCGCCCCATTTGCCACCACCAGATCGCCGCTTTTCACCTGCAAGTCCATACCACCACTCGTTCCCACCCGCAAAAAAGTGTCTGCTCCGCATTGTGCCAGTTCCTCCATGGCAATCGCCGCCGACGGTCCGCCAATCCCCGTCGAAGTGACACTGACCTTTTCTCCATCGAGACTTCCTGTATAAGTCACATATTCCCGGTTATCGGCAATTAACTGAGGATTTTCAAAATACTCGGCGATCAAACGACACCGCTTGGGATCCCCTGGCAGAATCACATATCGCCCGACTTCTCCCTTCCCCACCTGTATATGATACATTTTTCCAGCATTCTCTGAATAATCAATCATCTTTTTTCTCCTTTCCTGTTCTTTATCGCGCCTGTACCAGCAAATGCTGTAGTTCTTCTATGGTCACCGGGTAATGATGATTACAGAAATGACAATTGACCTCAATTGTCTCCCCCTCTTCAATCATCTGTTGCAATTCCTGCCTTCCCACACTGATCAATGCCTTGGCAATCTTTTCTTGAGAACAATTGCAGTGAAATCTCACTGGCATTTGATCTAAAATTTCCATACCGTAATCCCCCAAAATATATTCGAGGATCTCCTCTGGCGTCTTTCCTTCATCCAGCAAAGACGTGATCGAGGTGATTTGTGCCAGCTTCTGCTCCAGCCCTGCAATCACCTCTTCCGTGGCGCCCGGCATTATCTGCAGGATAAAGCCGCCTGCCTGACGGACCGTATTCTCCCGGTTCATCAATACCCCCAGTGCCACACTAGAAGGGGTCTGTTCCGACGCAGTAAAATAATACGTCAAATCCTCGGCAATCTCTCCACTCACCAGAATGGTCTGCCCGACATAAGGCTCCTTCATCCCAATATCGCGGATCACCGTCAATACGCCGATCCCCAAAGCGCCACCCACATCCAGCTTTCCTTTCTCATTTGGTGGCAACATCACCTCAGGATGAAATGCATACCCTTTTACGTCTCCTTTAGCATCTGCTGTCACCGTTAATCCGCCGATCGGACCATCCCCTTCTATTTTAATCGTAAGAAGATCCGTTTCCCCTTTCATCATTGCCCCCATCATTGCGCTTCCCGTCAACAGACGCCCTAGCGCTGCTGTTGCCACCGGGCTGGTATTATGCGCGTTCCTGGCAAACTCCACTGTATCCCGGGTTGTCGCCGCAAACGCCCGTACCTGGCCTTGTGCCGCCGTTGCCCGAATCATATAATCTGACATATTTCACCTCCAGCACCTGTTTTTAGACAAATTTCTTTATCTGAAATTTCTGATCTTATTTTACCTTATCCCCTCTGGTATTTCAACACACAAAATCATTTCCTCGTGGACAAGCTTTTCTTCTTTACCTCCTCCACCACAAAATACATTCGCTCACTGTCTTCCTTAGGTGCCTCCCTTTCGCATGCCTCATATATTGCCGCCAGTTTAAGACCTGCCTCTTCGATCGCCTTTTTTATCGTCTGCTGATCATATGCCCGCTGGAAATGTGTCTCCTCATACTTTTGGTAGCGCCCGTCCTCCTCCCGAATAAAAAGAGTCAGATCATACTCATTGATTCCCTGCTCTTCATCAAAATAATTCTCCCAGATAAAGCTCCCTTCTTCCCGGTTCTCGGCAATCGTCTGCTCTCCCAGCACCTCCCGGTATTTATAAGGCGTATTCATATCAAAGATAAAGATACCTCCTGGATCCAGATAATTATTGTCCAGACGCAATACCTGCACCAGCTCTTCATATTCCATCAAATAATTCATGGAATCGCAGATACTGACAATCGCCCGCACGGTCCCATACAACTCAAACTCCCGCATATCCTGCTGCAAATACAAGATCCTGCCATCCTCATTCTGTTGTGCAGCCAGTTCCAGCATCTCTCCGGAACGATCTACTCCTATCATATCATAGCCCCTTCCGGCCAGCATTCGTGTCAGCTTTCCGGTTCCGCATCCCAGATCCAGCACCAGCCCTTTTTCCACCCCATGTTCTTTTAAAAGCCCGGTCACATAATCACACCATTTTTCATAGGGAATATCATCCATAAACAAATCATAAACCTTTGCAAACCCTGTATACGCATCCACGCTATCACTTCCCTCTCCCAGTTTCTAAAAGACTATCAAAAAAAGCAGGTAGCCATACCCCAATGTCATTTAGATAAGGAAACGAGAAGCATAAGCAAGGAAATGAGGCGAGAACCAATGCCAAACCGTCTGCTCCTTTTTCCGGTTTCGAGATTAAGAATTCCTAAAATCCCTGACTTTTGCTAAAAACGAAACGAAAATATA